>Ga0247609_10000577_pt1 | contig 50085 bp, 47 predicted proteins | sample 172DNAGHGlowgp2_FD_193487 | JGI IMG/M metagenome (GOLD analysis project Ga0247609, IMG submission 193487) | Sheep rumen microbial communities from Palmerston North, Manawatu-Wanganui, New Zealand - 1728 DNA GHGlow gp2 | ecosystem: Host-associated > Mammals > Digestive system > Stomach > Rumen ... | reverse complement strand
GCCGGATGCTTCACGGGGATCCGGGGCATTTATCGTGAACCACTGAGGAAGGATACCCAATGTATAATTGATATTCCAGGGGCCCACGGTAGGGGTCAGGTTCACATAGGCGGCCATCATGCGGAAAGGCGTTTCAATATTACGGGGCTTCACCAGCACTACGCCATCGGCACCGTAAGGAGCCGACCAGGTGACGATGGCATCGTTTGTTCTGGAATAGTTTACCATTACAGTGACGAACTTCCACACCGCGGTAAGGCCGATATTATGGGATAACTCCGGTTGCAACTGGGAATTGCCGCTCTGCCAGATATATCGGCTGTTATAGCGTATTGCACTCGACAGATTCCCATAATGAGGCCTGCTGGTTTTGGTGCTGTAATTCAGCATCACCTGGACTGGGTTCTGCGTTTTCTCTCCGATAACCCCCGCATAGGAAACGTTGGGGAACCAGTTGCCATAGTTACGGGAAAGATTGTTTGCCGGGGTTACGGCATCTTCATAGGCGTAGAGCACGTATTCATAACGCACTCCGGCACCGAACTGGCCGACACCGGGTATGTAGCAAGCGTAAGAAGTGAAACCGGCAATATTATCCTCTTTAATAGACGCTTCCGAGGCAGGGATACCGATACCATCCACTTTATAATTGTCTGTGCGGCGTGAGAAAGTCTCTTCGGTCCCCACCTGCAGCTGGCCTTTCCAGACGGGATAAGAAAGCACCGCCTTGGCAGCGTACATCCGTCCCGTGTTGTTGCTGGCGCTCCGGATAGCTGCGTCGTGTGTCATTTCGCTCTCTTCGCTCGATACTGACTTGGAACTGTCGTCCGTGCCATAGTAGTCCAGGTTTATGTCGATGCCCAGTTTACCTGCGACGAGGCCGTTGTAATAGATGTTGGCGCCCAGGTTGTAAGGTATCCACTCCCCCATCGTATCATCCGAGACCGTGGAGAGCTTATCTACCAGCGTTTTGTTTTCAAATACGTTGTCGTTCACCTCCGTATGCACGCTGTAGGTCAGGTGCCGGCCCCATTCCACCTTGCCGCCCAGGAAGTGATTGTCGGCCATCTGCCAGTTCACGCCGGCATTGCCATAGAGGGAGCTGCCGATATATTCGTTCAGGAGCGTACCTTTGTTCTCGAAAAGCCAATCAACGCCATCGGCCTTTATGCCGAAGGTCTGTTTCTCCAGGTAGCTTTCCTGGCGGGAAGTGTTTCTGGCATAATTGATTCCGCCGAAGAAGTCCAGGCCTCCGGTGCGGTAGTTCACATTGAGCGCGGCGAAGGGATCATTTCCCTTATTCCAACGCAGGGACTGCGCATCGGAAGCATTCAGGTTGAATCCGAATCCGTCACCTTTCCGCTTGATGGTCCTTATTCGCACTACCGCCTTTACCGTGGCATCATACTGCGCACCCGGGTTGGTAATGACCTCGACGCTTTGGATTTCGTTACTTTGCAGGCGGTCCAGCTCCGATGCGTCACTCACGCGGCGTCCGTTGATATACACCATCGGTGAGCCCTTGCCGATGACCTCCAGCCCGTTCTGCCCCTTGATGAGCCCGGGCGTCTTGGAAAGTACGTCATTGGCAGATCCGGCATTCTCCAATACGGACCCCCGCACGTTGGTTTGCAGGCCCTCCCCCGTGAGTTTTGTCTTGGGCATGACGGCGCTCGCCACGGCCCCCTCCAGCATCTGCGTATCACCGGACAGGGTAATCACTGCACCGTCAACGGGAGCCAGATACACCGTCCTGTAGCCCAGCATGGCCACCATCATGATGCCGTCCGGCTCGTTGGTTACAATATTAAATGTGCCGTCTTCCTGCGTCACCACGCCGCATACTACGGTAGAGTCGGTCTTGGAAAGCACGGCCACGTTGGCATAAGCCACAGGCTCGCCTTTCTCATCCACAACCTTTCCCTTCCAGTCGCCCTTGGCCAGAGCGGGAATCGCAGCTACTGCGAGCATTAACAATACAATCAGTCGTTTCATCGTTTGTCCATATTTTTACGGCTGCAAAGTTAGTGTATCTAACGTTCCGAAATAAAAAACAATATGGACAATAATGTGGACAATTGGGGATTATTCTTGAAAACTGATTGGACATTCCGCCCCGAATGCTTACTTTTGTGCCGAACTGATACGGAACATCGAACATGGCAAGACCGGTTACTGTCACAAAGGAAATAATCCTTTCCGCGGCCCTTGATTTGGTGCGCGCGGGAGGCCTTGCGTCACTTACAGCCCGCAACCTGTGTACTTCACTGGGGTGCGGGGCCAACGCAATCTTCTCCTCCTTCGGGTCCATTCAGGGTGTCCGTGATGCCGTCCGGGAGGAAGCCCGGAAACTGTATAAGAAGCGGGTGGGAGACGGCTTTATGCTCAATCCTCCTTTCAAAGGCTTTGGCATCGCCTTTATCTGGTTCGCCATGGACGAGCCGCATCTATTCTCCATGGTTATGGAATCGCAGGCGCAACCGGCTTCCTACAAGGATTACATTGATTCCCACGTAGGTTTCAAGGCGGAGTGCCTTTCTGCGATAGCGGGCACCTTCAGTCTGCACGGCAAAGACGCAGAAACGCTTTATTATCAACTCATTCTGGTGGCTCTGGGCCTCGCATCAACCTGCACCGGCGGAAAAAGCCCGCTCACCATCCCGCAAGCCAGCGAAATTCTCGGCAAAAATGTCAGGGCCTTCCTGATGGTTATCCGCGCCGGAAACGACGAACGGGAAGGGTTTGTTCCTAACGCCGGCGGAGGTCCTGGCGGTGAAGTCGATTCCTATGTGTTGTTGCAAGCGCTTGTCGGGCAGAATCACCTGCTTCAACAGCTCCGTACCAAGCCCCGCTATATCCAGGATGAAGAGTGGGCGGAATTGGAACGGACGCTCCGGAATTCATGCGACCTTACGCCTGAATCTCTGCGGGAAACGCATCCAGATCTGACAAAGGGCGATATCCGCACTTATATCCTCTCGCACCTGCAATTCTCCGTATCTGAGCAAGCCATCCTGCTGGGGATCTCCCCTGCCTCTGTTACCAAAGCACGCCAGCGGCTCAAGGCGAAACTAAACCATTTTAATTTGCAACAGAAAAAAATCGTATCTTTGCAAAACAAGGCTTGAAACCTCAACTCAAATGAGTGGTCAAAGCCTAAATCTGCAATATGTTTATAGATTATTTTATAAGTCTATGAAAATAGTCATAACCCTTTTCAAGGAGCCCAATGGCACCACAGAACTATCTTAGACATGTATAAATTTAAACCGACCCTGCTGCACCTGCTCGCCGGCGCCGCTATCGTTTTAGGTTCAGCCGCCTGCTCCCCAAAAGCGGCCTTGACGGAGGAAATGAAATCGGAAGAAGACCTCTCAGGCCACACCTTAAGTACATCGGCAGGCAATTATTTTGACACTAAATTCTCCGGAAGGGAAGACATCTGCCTTTTCCGGGTGAATTCAGAGGCCGACGGTATCCAGGCAGTGCGACAGGGCTTGGCCGATATCCACGTAACGGACGAGGTGGCCTTTTCCAAAAGCGCCCGCGAGAGACTTGGCATAAAATTGGCCTTTCTTGGAGAAGACAGTTTCGACGTCGCTTTTGCTGTCCGGAAAGGCAACCGGGAACTGCTCGACCAGATGAACCGCTTCATTGAAGCCTCCATGGCCGACGGTTCGCTTGAAGCCGTCATAAGCCACTGGCTCGAAGGTACGCCCGCTCCCCCTATGCCCTCCCCTGCAGAAACCACCCGTCAGGAGCCCCTGAGATGCATTACGGGTGTAAACATGGAGCCGGTTTGCTTCCTTGGAGAGGGCGGAGAGTGGATGGGTATGGATGCCGATTTACTCAAGCGTTTCGCCATCTGGAGCGGAAGAAACTTCCAGATGTCTTTCATGGATCTGGGCTCCGGCATCATTGCCCTTAATACCGGTCAGTGCGATGTTGTGAGCGCTTGCCTGTATGTTACGGAGGAACGGAAGAAATCCGTAGACTTCACCATCCCTTACTATTTATGCCGCGGCGGTTATTTTGTCCTTGACAGCGAAGCGTCTTCCGGCATAAGCCTTTTGGAGCGCCTCAGAATGAATCTCATAGCGGAGAGCCGTTGGAAACTCATCGTGAACGGCCTTCTGGAAACCCTGAAGATCACCCTCTTTTCCATCCTGCTGGGAACCCTGCTTGGCATGGGTGTCTGCGCCATGCTCCGCAGCCGGCGCAGATGGGTCAGCAAGGCGGCGAACCTGTATGGCGCCTTTATCCAGGGCATTCCCACACTGGTTCTACTCCTTATCATGTTCTATGTGGTATTTGCCGATGCCGGCCTCAGCGGATCTCTTGTGGCAATTATAACCTTTGCCCTATGCTTTGCATGGTCGTCGGGCGGCATATTTGACAGCGCCATCTCCTCAGTTCCTGCAGGACAGACGGAGGCAGGACTTAGCCTTGGATTTACACCTCTTAGGACCTTCACCGGTATCGTGTTCCCCCAGGCCCTGACAAAAGGCCTGCCGCTGTTTACGGGAGAATGCGTGGCGCTCCTCAAGAGCACCTCCATCGTGGGATACATCGCCATCATGGACCTCACCAGGGCCAGCGATCTTATCCGCAGCCGCACCTTCGACGCCTTTGTCCCGCTGCTGATCGTCACCGTTGCCTACTTTGTACTGGCCTGGCTCCTTCGCCTTTTGTTAAACCTCCTCCTTTTAAAGAAGTAACATGATATCAATCAGACATTTAAGCAAAACTTTCACCAATCCCGACGGCGGCACCATAAGCCCCCTCAAGGACGTAAACTGTGACATTGAAAAGGGAGAGGTCATTAGCATCATCGGCCCTTCCGGCACGGGGAAAAGCACCCTTCTGAGGGCCATCAACATGCTGGAGCCTCCAACCGCAGGCCAAATCATCGTGGACGGCAAGGATGTCACGGCAGGACAGTATCCGCTTGACAAGCTCCGCATGAAGATGGGCATGGTGTTCCAGAGCTTCAACCTCTTTGAGCACAAGACCGTGCTGGAGAATGTCATTTATGCGCCCATGGAGCTGCTGAAACGATCCCGGAAGGAGGCAGAGGAAGAGGCACTGGAGCTGCTGGGAAAAGTGGGCATGGCCCAGAAGGCCGACGTGTACCCCTCCTCCCTTTCCGGCGGCCAGAAGCAGCGGGTGGCCATTGCCCGCTCGCTTGCCATGCACCCGGAAGTCATCCTTTTTGACGAACCCACATCGGCCCTTGACCCCACCATGGTCGGAGAGGTCCTCAGTGTCATACGCCGGCTGGCGAAGGAGGGAATGACCATGCTCATCGTCACCCACGAAATGCGCTTTGCCCGGGACGTGAGCACCCGTATTTTCTTTATGAACGAGGGCATCATCTATGAAGACGGCACCCCGGAGCAAATCTTCGAGCATCCTGCCCGCAGCGCCACCAAAGCCTTCGTGAACCGCATCCAGAAACTGGTGTATGAGATAGATTCCGATGCCTTTGATTTCCTTCAGATCCATACTGGAATCAACCAGTTCTGCATCAAGTACAATTTCCCGGAAAAATCCGCTCTTGCATATGACATTGTAAAGGAGATGCTCTTTGAGCACCTCAAAGACCTAAGGCCACTCACGCTGCGGTTCACCCATGCCGAACTGTCCGGGGTTACGGCCTTGGATTTCATGGCCGAGGGCCTTACGGAGTCCCCGCTTCCGGGCGGCAGTGCACTGGACGGCATAAGGGCAAAAGTAAAGGGAATCGTGGAAGAACCCACTTCCAGGGGTTTTCGTATCAAAGTGCTGTTATAACAACATTTGCATCGCCTTAGCGGAAGGTTGACAAAGCCCCTACACGATGGACATAGCCAATAGTTTCCGGGACAATCTGCTGGTGGAAGACCGTTACAGGATGATCCTGGACGGATTGCAGGTAACGCTCCTGATTACCCTGTGCGCCGCCCTTCTGGGTTTTGAGTACCCGCACCACTTCACCCGCCTCTTCAAGAAGGAGACCGGCATTACACCGACGGAATTCCTGGGAAAATATTTTCGGGCCGCTGCGTGTCCAGCTTGAATATGCCGGAAAATATGAGTACTTTTGTTGGAATCGCAGAACGTTATTTATGAAAAAAATCCTGCTACTGGTGCTCGCTGCCACCCTCGTTTGAACAGCGCAAGCCTGTTTACGGCCTGTTCGGTGGCAAATGACGACAACGCGGCCGGCGTCACCCCTGTCCAGAGTCGCGTGGGCTATTCCGCATGGCACACACAGGTGAGCTACACCCGGTGCGCCCCTGCTGCCATGCGGGGACACACCTTTAACATTTTGTCCCCCGGGGCATAAATCGCCTTGAGAATGCCTGGGGCCTCAAAAAATTCGGGGACAGTAGGGGGACAAACGTGAAAAGGTCAAAACGTTAAAGTGTTTATTTACAATAAGTTATAGACTTTCCCTATTTCCTGAATCGGCAAATAGCAAGCACGAGCAATCATTGCTGATTACCCGGGCAGGAGTTCTTTTCGACAAGTCCGAATATACCAGCTAAACGCTTTTCCCAAGTTCGTATGCTTCTACCAATCTAGCGTTGCCGGAGATATCTTGGGGATCATTGACTCCGCCGCAGAAGAGATGCCCCTTGAGTGTAGCTTTTTCAAAGCAGTCAATCCAGCCTTGTAGGCCGCTCTCGGCACGCTTCGGGGTGGATTCCTCATCCTCGGCCGCCGTGGTCAGCAGATACACGTCGCGGAAGCGGTAATCCTTGGGATACATGGCATTCATACGGTCTATGAGCGTCTTCATTTGGCCAGACATCTCATAGTAGTAGATGGGCGTCGCCCAGCAGACGACATCGGCATTCAGCACATTTTCCATAATGTACGGTACATCGTCCTTGAATACACAGACGCCGGTTTTCTGGCAAGACAGGCAGCCGATGCAGAACTTGATTTCCTTGCCTCGGAGGGAAATGAATTCCACGTCGTTTCCAGCCGCCTTGGCACCTTCGGCAAATCTCTCCGCCAACGCATTGCTGTTGGAACCAGGGCGGAGGCTGGTTGATATGACTATTACTTTTTTCATAACGACAAAGTTACGGAAATATTCCCTTCTCCCGCTTTCAGAAAAGACTTTAGTTCATCCACAGATCCGTATTGCATCTTACCGATGCGTGTATAGCTCCAGGTATTGCTGCCATAGAACAGCACAATCTGACTACCGCTATACAGAATAACATCTCCGGCCTGAGTGGTAATCTGTGTGTCGCTTGCAGGTAGCGTCAGTCCCAGCGGCCCCACCTTCTCAAAGCCACCGTAATCATGGGCTTCATAGGTAATGGAGGCCTCGCTTAGCGCCGCCACAAGGGCTTTAGTGGCTTCGTTGTCTTCAATCTTCACCGGAAGCGTCTTTCCGGACACGGTAATCTTGATGGTCTCTGGCATGGTGGTATCGGTTTCTCCGGAATTGTCGTTGCCATTATTCTCCTGTTTTTCATTCTTCTCCTGCTTGGGCTGATCGGGCTGGACCGGATCGGGAAGCTTCTCGCAGGAGAGCATGGCCGGGATAATTAAAGTGGACAGGATTCCGATGGCTAATGTGCGAATCATACTATTTCAGATTTGTTTTAAAGAAACTTTCAATTTTGTCGTAGGGAATCACGCCGGCCACATCGTCGTAGAGGTCCACGTGGGAAGCTCCCGGGATGATCATGAGCTCCTTGTTGCCGCCGGTTAGGAGACCATAGGCATACTCGCTGAAATAGCGGCTGTGGGCCTTCTCACCGTGGATGAGCAGAACTGGATTCTCGATTTCTCCCGCCCAGGCCAGCAAGGGCTGGTTCAGGAAGCTCTGGCATCCGATGACGTTCCAGCCGTCGTTGGAGTTGCCGCTGCGCTCGTGATAGCCGCGCGGGGTCTTATAGTAGGCATGATAGTCCTTGACGAACCAGGGAGCATCTTCAGGAAGCGGGTCGATGACGCCGCCGGCCCTTTTATATGTGCCGTTCCTGTAATCTTCCGTCCGCTGGGCGGCCAGGGCCTGGCGCTTCTCCTGACGCTGAGCGGGCGTGTCCTCACTGGCAAAATAGCCCTCGACGTTCACCTTGCTCATATCGTACATCGTACTGGCTACGGTTGCCTTGATTCTCGGGTCCAGGGCGGCAGCATTGATTGCCATGCCGCCAAAACCGCAGATGCCGATAATGCCGATGCGCTCCGGATCGACCAGGTCGCAAGTGGAAAGGAAATCCACGGCTGCCAGGAAGTCCTCGGTGTTGATGTCCGGAGATGCCATCCTGCGGGGCTCGCCGCCGGATTCACCGGTAAAGGAAGGGTCGAAGGCGATGGTGAGGAAGCCGCGCTCGGCCATGTGCTGGGCATAAAGGCCGCTGCTCTGCTCCTTCACCGCGCCGAAGGGGCCGCTCACCGCGATGGCTGCGAGTTTGCCTTCTGAGTTCTTGGGAACATACATGTCAGCAGCCAGCTCGATGCCATAGCGGTTGTGGAAGGTGACCTTGCAATGATTGACAAGTTCGGACTTGGGGAACTTCTTGTCCCACTCCTGGGTAAGTTTGAGTGTAGTCATATTCTGGGTGTTATTTGATTGGCAGGCAAGCAGCATCATGGATGCGGCGCAGATACTAAGGATTGATTTGATGCTCATAACGTTGCAGTTTGATGATGCAAAGGTAGATACTTCATCGGTAATTCTTTAACCGATTTTTGCCCAATATCTACCAATATCGCAGAACTTTACGTATTTTTGCGGAAATAAGTAACCCTTTTGCGTAGAATGAAGAACATCCTGCACGTCTCAAATCCCAATGTGTATGCCCGCTTCGTGGGGGCGCCGGAACTTCATCCCCTTGTGAGCGTCATCCACTATGACGAGGTATCGCCGTTCCGCTCCAGCCTTAACAATTACGGAGTCTATGGTCTGTTCATCCAGAAGAATTTCCCCAGGAACCTCACCTATGGCATGAAAATGTTCGATGCGGCCGACGGTTCCATCATTGCCGTGGAGCCGGGGCAGATCGGCGGTAAGGAAGACAGTGGCGAGGACCTCTATATCAGCGGATGGGTACTGCTGTTCTCTCCGGAGCTTCTGCACGGAACAGATCTGGAGGCCAGAATGAAGGACTACCCATACTTTTCCTACTTCGCTACGGAGACCTTGAAAATGGATCCAGCCGAATGGGGCCGGATCACCCAGCTCCTCTCGCAGCTCCGGCACGAACTGCAGGACAGCGAAGACTCCCCTGCTCTGAGGTCCGTCATCCTGGGGTATATCCGCCTTGTCCTGGAATACTGCCAGCGCATCTACCTGCGCCAGCTCTCGCAGGTGGACAAGAGCGCATCGGACATCCTAAAGCGTTTCCATGGCCTGCTGCGGGAGTATTATCTGGACGGCAGGCAAATGGATTTCGGCATCCCTTCCGTTCAGTACTGCGCAGGGCGGCTTTCCTACTCCCCCCGCTACCTGGGCGACGTGATTCACAAATCCATCGGCGGCACGGCCATAGGTTATGTCCATTCCTTTGTGATTGAACAGGGCAAGAACCTTCTGATGAACGGCCACAACGTGAACGAAACCGCCCACCTGCTGGGCTTCGAATATCCGCACCACTTCACCCGTCTCTTCAAGAAGGTGACGGGTATTACGCCAACAGAGTTTCTTGGGAAATAAATAAGTCGCCCGAGAAATCCGATTTATCGGTCGGTCGTAAAATCGTCGCAGGTCTGCAAAAAAAACCTGACCTGCAACGCTATACGCTCTGAGTCCACGATTTCTGTCGCAGTTCGGCCCAAAAACACAGACCTGCGACTGAAAGGGCTCTGACCTGCGACATGGGAAATAAATTTCGATTTATTGGAGCGAATTTACTAAAATCCAAAGACATGACAAAGAAAACGCCCCGGCTGTGAAGCCGAGGCGCTGATGGCGGCTGCGGTGTGAATCTCCTCCCCGAAGAAGAATACAACAAATTACCCAGAGAATAATGAAAAAAGCACTCGTACTCCTTGCAGCCGCAATAATGTGAAGTTATGTTTACAGTTTGTCGTATACCTCGTTAGTCACTGCTTCAAGCCACTCGTTGCTCGCTCCTTCCTGCACATCTTTATGGTACGTCAAATGCTGGAACCAGCTGTCCTTGGCGGCACCGTGCCAGTGCTTCACTTCGGCGGGAATGGCAATGACGGTGCCGGGAGTCATCACCTGCGGCTCCTTGCCCCACTCCTGATACCAGCCGCGGTCTGCGACGCAGATCAAGACCTGCACCTGCTTGTGATGGATATGCCAGTTGTTGCGGCAGCGAGGCTCGAATGTAACGTTTACAACTCCTCCGTCCATAGGAGCCAGGTAGCTGTTGCCGATGAAATACTGCGCATAACCCGTATTGGGCTCACCTTTCGGCCATTTACTACGTAGGGTATAGCCCTCGCTGTCGAGCCAGGCACAGAGTTCATCGACGAGTTCCTGCGCATTGCCCATGTTCACCGCACCCTGCTTGTGGGCCGCCAACTGAGGAGAAACACCTTCAAGTCCGCTCAGGGCCGCAACTGTCACGATCTCGCGGTCAGCGGCAGAGAGTTGATCGCCGGCAAAGATGTCGCCGAAAAGGTGCGACTTCAGGTAGTAGTCGTCCTGCGGACAGAAAGCGTAGTCAAACGGACGGCCAGATAGTTGTGTCTGGTTATTCACGCCCAATTCGTATGCCTTACGGGCATCGTCCCACTCGGCGGGGCGCGTCCAGGGCTTGCCCTCCAGCCAATTCGGCTGCCGGTTCTCCAGCACCTTGCTCAATACACCCAGCGCATTCAAGCTTCGCGGGAATCCCGTATAAGCATAAAGCTGTGAAAAGGCCTCCTTCAGTTCGTTGATGGTCACGCCGTTGTCCAACGCCTGTCGCACGGCAGGTTCCAGCCGCTCCAGATCACCATGTGCCATCAAGCAGGCACATGCCGCCAATCCCTTCTGACGCTCTGACAGCGTCTGTCCGTTCAATGTTGACATTGTCAGTATTGCTATTAAAACTGTTACGATTCTTATCATAATCTTATCCATAGTTCTCGATAAGATACTTCACAAACTGCGGGTCGCCGAAATTGACGAAGCCGGCGTCCTGTTGGTTGAGAGCGGCGATCTGCGCCATATCGTCGGCATTCAAAGTGAAGTCGAAGATGTCGAAGTTCTGCGCCATGCGTTCCTTGTGGGTGCTCTTGGGGATGGCCACGATGCCACGCTGAGTGAGCCAGCGGAGGGCGACTTGTGCGGCGGTCTTACCATACTTTGCTCCGATGCCAGCCAGTAGTTCGCTCTTTACGATACCTTCAGCACCCTGTCCGCCAAGCGGTCCCCACGCCATCACCTTCGTGCCGAACTCTGCGTGAATCGGCTCTATGCCCGTCTGCTGCGCCAGCGCATTGCACTGCAACTGGTTCACCATCGGCTTCAGTTCCACATAGTGCGCAAAGTCGAAGAAGCGGCCCGACTGGAAGTTGCTAACGCCGATGGCGCGCACCTTGCCCTCACGATAGGCACGTTCCATCGCCCGCCACGTACCGAACACGTCGCCGTAGGCCTGATGGATCAGCAGCAGGTCGATGTACTCCGTCTGCAACTTACGCAGACTCTCCTCGATGCTCTTATAGGCTTTCTCCTCGCCAGCGTTCGAAATCCACACCTTCGTCACGAGGAACAGGTCTTCGCGCTTGATGCCGCTCTTGCGCCAAGCATTGCCCACGCCCTCTTCGTTAGCGTAAGCCTGAGCCGTATCGATGAGCCTGTAGCCCACGTTCAGCGCATCCGACACGCAACGTTCACACTCGTCCGGGCTCACCTGAAACACGCCGTAGCCCAGCAACGGCATCTCGACTCCGTTTGATAATTTAATGTATTCCATATTTCTATTATTGTTAATATCCTAAACCTTTCAACCACTTCTCCACCTTGGCCCTGCCGGTGCGGACCTCGTGGCCATAGATGGCAAAGCCGGGCTTGACGTTGGCCTTTGGGAAGGCTTTCTTGACGTCCTGCACAGTGTTGGCAAGGCCGCTGCCTTCGTGCGTAGTGAACGGGATTACCGTTTTTCCGTCGAGGTTGATATCCTTAAACAAGGTGAACATCACTTGCGGATAGGTGCCCCACCAGATGGGACCGCCGATGAAGACGGTGTCGTACTTGGAGAGATCCGGAGCCTCGCCTTCGTAAGGAGGCAGCTCACCTTTGTTGGCTTCTTCCTTGGCCAGGTTGATCAGCGGCGTGTAGGCCATTCCGTCGTATTTGTGGGTGACAATCTCGTACCGGTCAGCACCGGTGATTTCGGAGATGTAGTCGGCCACGATCTTGGTGTTTCCGACCTCGATATTGCCCACACTGTAGTTATCGCCTGCGTGGGAGAAGAAGATGATGATGGAAGAAGAAAGGATAGTCATAATTTTCATGGTGTGTTCTGTTTGACACTGCAAAGTTGCAAAGTTTATCCCAATCGTCGGTTTCACTAAAAGCATCAATGTTTTCACAATTTGCACAAATATGCTTTTTGTTGTATCTTTGACACATGACGAAGATTGACTTCATCTCTTCCACTGACTTCTACGCGATTAACGCGAAAGAGTTGAGCCACACCTGCATGCACCTGCTGTGTACGGCGGGCGAAGGGAGTTTTGTGTTCAACGAAAAGTGTTACCACATCGGACGGAATGATCTTGTGGTTATTCCTATGCCGGACCGGATGAAGAACCTTGCGGGACACCCGGACCTTCAAGTAGAGTGGTTTGCCGCCGACTATAAGTTCCTGCAGAATCTGCTGCCATCGAACAACTACAGTATCGGAGGCAGTATCTCGCTGAACCACAATCCTGTCATTTCCCTGACGGATGAACAGGCCGCCATCCTGCTGGCAGATTTCCACCGCCTGCTTGACCGCATGGATGACCGCCATCTTCTATTCTATCGTGAACTGATGGGAAGCCTCTGCCTGACGATGATGTACGACATCTTTGAGCCGCATGCCCAGCGAGATACCACAGATACGCACACCGACCGCACGGCATATATCGTCAAGCAGCTCATGGAAATGCTCTCCACTGGAGTCAGTTGCACAGAGCGAGATGTCAGTTACTATGCCAAACGTCTCCATGTATCGTCCAAATACCTTTCCGCCACCGTCAAGCGTGTGACGGGCCACAGTGTCAGTTCATACATCGACCGCCACACCATCCCCATCCTAAAAAACTATCTGGAAGACGAACGCCTCTCGCTCACACAGATAGCCGAACGGATGAATTTCACCACCCTTTCCTATTTTAGCCGATACTGCAAAAAGCATCTGGGGATGTCGCCCAGCGAATACCGAGGGAGTTTGCAGCCGAGAGGTAAGTAGGAGCTAAATACCGATTCTGCGAACTACTTCCTGATAAACGACTGATCCGTTGCCGTCCGTGCCGGTATGATTCATCGTGATGGATTCAGTCTTTTGGATCGCACTGTTTTGGGGATTGTTTCCACTGTGGGCATAGACGATCAGTCCTATTTTTCGCGACTGTTCAAGAAAGAGACTGGTATGACGCCATCTGCTTTCCGAAAGAAGATGCAAGGATAATCCTAAATTCTTCCCATCACGGCCTAAAATATCCCGTCTCTTATACCGAACTTTGCAGGGTGAAAAGCTCGGTATGAACAGGAATTGTCTCTATTATATTGCTGCTGCCCTCTGGGGTATTCCCGGTGTTATCATTACAATCAAGGGAATAAGTGCATATCTGACGATGCCATCGCGGAAGCTATGGTGGCTACTGCTCATCACAATCTTCGTCATGGTGAGTTTCTTCCTGATGTTCCGGAAGATTGTGGACAGGTATTCGGCACGCATTGCGGCCGAATTCACCGCTTCCTTCTATTCCGGTCTCGGTCCGATGCTCGTGTTCGCGGCCTGCCGTTTCATCTCAAACCGAAAACAAATATGAATATCAACGGAATCATCATAGGCGCCGCCGTATTCCTGAGCATCGGCATCTGCCACCCACTTGTCATCAAGATGGAATATCACTGGGGCAAGCAGAGCTGGTGGATCTGGCTGGTGGCAGGCCTGGCATTCTGCGTTCTGTCTCTCTTCGTTAAGAATGATATATTGTCAATCATCATCGGCGGTTTCGCTTTCTGCTGCCTATGGGGTATCGGTGAAATGTTCCTCCAGGAAAAACGAGTACTGCGTGGCTGGTTTCCGGAGAATCCCAATAGGCACGAATATTACCAAACGCGCCGTAAAGAAATGGAGGGTAAGTTATGAAGCGATTGATCCTTACGGCAATCTGCCTGCTGATATTCCTCTCAGCATCAGCCCAGGAAAAGAAACGCCTGCGAGGCTTCGACGGAGGAATGATGGTTCATACGGGCTATTTGCAGGGTGATCTGGATGCCATTGATTATACCGCAAAAGGCGCTCCACTGGGTATCGGCGGCGTCATCCGCCTGCATCTTGGAGAGCACTTCCGCATCGGCAGCGAAGGATACGTCTCCACGTTGAACCAGCGCGGCAACGGTAGCTATCTCAAATATGGCTGGGGCGGCCTCCTGGCCGATTACTACACGGTTATAGGTAGGTTTCAGCCCTATGCCGGCCTCACATTAGGCGGAGGTGCAATGATGACGCTCCTAATGATGGAGAAACCCGTATCGCCTTGGGCTCCTATTGATGACACTCATTACCATAAGCAAGGATTCATGGCCATCGACCCGTTCATCGGCTGCGATTTCATCGTTTCCGGACCGATGCACTTGACACTTAAAGTAGATTACCTCTGTGCCCTGAGCGAATCAAAACTCCTGCCTCACGGCCCACGAGTTTACTTCGGCTTCCTGTTCTATCATTGACATCACCAAACGATACAATAACGCCGAGAAATACCGATTTATCGAAGCAAATTTACGGCAAAAAAGCTCCTCTGGCAATCCCCATTAATTGGTATTACTGCCCAGCACCAGGCGGGCAAAGCGCTCCCCTACGGGCTATTTGTCGGGGTAATGGACTTCGTAGGCCATACCGAGAGGTCGAAGGTGACGACCATCCCGCGACACGGCCAAAAGCTAGCCCGCCAACTGCTCCGGGGTGCAGGACAGGGCCCGCGACAGGCGGATGAAATGTCCCTCCTGCACTGCTTTCGACATGGAGCTTCCTGGCCATCCATCCGTCAAAAAAATTGCCCTCGCCTCGGGCCAGTGCCTCTACGAATTCCTTCATAGATCCCCAGGCCGAAGGACACATCCCTTCAGGACACTGGCCGTCAATCGAAATCCACTCCTGCCCCTCCATCACATCGCAAGTGTGTTCGATCGGGTTCTCATATTTCGCCATCAAATCTGGATAAGACGTCTTCCTGATGGCAGTGATTCTGATTTTCATTAGATGTTTAGTATAATAACGCAAAGATAAGCCTCTGCATTGAGTTTCGCAAGGGCTTTGACATTTCTGACAAATCACTATCTTTGCAGACAGATGTCACTGAAAACAACACCCCCGAAAGCTCACTGGAGTCCGGAAGCAGATTTCTCATCTACATCCTTCTTTATCCGGAGGATGGATACTTCGGGCTATGTCAAACCCGCCGATGCTCCGGAGGCACGTCTTCCTCTCATCGGCTTCATTTATGTGGCATCTGGTGAGGTGCTTGTAGAAGTTGATGGAGCGCCATATCTATGCCAGCCGGGACAGATTCTTCTGATACCTCAGCAAAGCCCTTTCGCTATCAGGTTCTACCGTAATGCAGTAGGTTATACGGGCGGATTCGCCCCGTCCATCCTGTCAGATACCAAGCCGCTGCGATTCCTCTCCGAGCCTCTTCACCAGGGATTCTGGTTTGACGAGGGTGCTTTTATGGGGGAACTGTTCAACATGCTGGCTAATTCTTTTGAGAAAGGAGACCGGCTGTTCATTGAGAAGGGCCTGGATCTTCTTCTATCCCGCATCAGGCCGATGCAGGAAGCCGCATTTCCGACTTCTGTGAGCCGGTTTCTGGAGTCGGTATTCCACCCCGGTCAGATCCCTGGTGTCATTGCATCCTATGCCGAAGAAATAGGAATCAGCGAAAATTACCTGAGCCGTCTTGTAAAGAAAACCACCGGCCGCAGCGTCGGCGCCTGGATTGACATCGTGCGCATCCAGCGGGCGAAGCGTCTGCTGGTCGAAACCCGGGAGCCGGTGATCGACATCGCTGCCTCCGTGGGTGTTGAAGATCAGTCCTATTTTTCTCGCCTTTTCAAGAAAGAAACCGGCTTGACGCCATCTGCCTTCCGAAAGAAGATGCAAGGATAATCCTAATTCCATCCCATTCAGGCCTAAAATATTCCGCGGGTCTACTTCGGTTTCCTGTTCTATCATTGAAAGAGGGCAACACACCTCAACGATGATTTTGATTATTGTTGAAGTTGGTTGATTATGCCGTCCAGCATTCCAAAAAGGCCGGGAATGGTTTCCGGAGTTACACTTTCGCAGATAACAGCGTAGCCAACTGCCTCTGGGACATCGGTCAGTTTATTCTGGAGATTTCGACCTTTTTTCGTGAGTTTCACGATCATTTGCCGGGCATCCTTTTCCCCTTTGCTCCTTGATACAATACCTTCGGCCTCCATCCGTTTGAGAAGTGGCGTAACGGTATTGGTTTCAAGCATCAGGCGCTTGGCAATGTCGTTCACAGGCTGCTGGTCCTTCTCCCACAGTACTAGCAGTACAAGGTATTGCGGATAAGTGAGGCCGTGCTCGGAGAGCAGTGGATGATACGCTTTGGTTATCAGACGGGAAGCGGTATACAGCCGAAAACAGAGCTGGTTTTCCAGTTTGAATTTTTCATCCATCAGAGCATTTCTTCAATGTCCTTCTCGAACGAAGCAGGTTCCGCCACAGGCGCAAAGCGTTTGACGATGGTGCCGTCGCGGTTGATCAGGAACTTGGTGAAATTCCAGAGGATGTCGCTGTCCTTCTTCGCGCTCTTGCTGAGTCCTTTGAGCATCGTGCGGGTCGCTTTTCCCTTAAGACCTTTATACTCTTCCGTCGGGGCGGCAGACTTGAGGTAGCCGAAAACCGGATGCTCGTTCTCGCCGTTGACTTCGATTTTGGCCATCAGCGGGAAAGTGACGCCATGGTTGATACGGCAGAACTCGGCAATCTCTTCGTCGGAACCGGGCTCCTGATGGGCGAACTGGTCGCAAGGGAAGCCGACGATGGCCAGTCCCCTGTCCTTATACTTCTGGTACAGGGCCTCCAGGCCGTCGTACTGAGGGGTAAAACCGCACTTGGACGCGGTGTTCACAATGAGGAGAACCTTGCCTTCGAACTGTGCGAAGTCAAATTCGGCGCCCTTGTTAGTCAGGGCCTTGAAGTCATAAATCTTTGCCATATTACAGTTGTTTTACGAGTGGAATCCCTAGCTCTTGAAAAGTTGTCCCTGCATTTTGTGTACGAAAGCGCTGCCGGTTAGCTCGTTGATGATCATCTGAGAGATCTTGATTGTTGTAGTAAAGTCCATTGTTTTTGATTATTTATTTTTTTATTGTATCGTTTGCGATGCAAATATACGACTTTATTTTTATATCGCAAGCGATATTTTTAAAAAAGTAAAAAAAATCCTGTCATACTATATTTGAGCCAACGCATCAGTTAACCCAGAACGACATCGAGTACCATCATAAGGGCGAATCCAAGGGCAAAGCCGATGGTGCCGATATTGGAGTGCTTGCCCTGTGAATAGTCCGGAACCAATTCTTCGACCACGACATAAAGCATGGCGCCGGCGGCAAAGGCCAGCATATAAGGCATAATGCCGATGATGGAAGTGGCTAGCAAGAGGACGAGTGCGCCGCCTATGGGCTCGACAATTCCGCTCAGCGCGCCGATGCCGAATGCCTTCCAGCGGCTGTTTCCTTCGGCCCTTAAAGGCATGGAAATGATAGCTCCTTCCGGCACGTTCTGAATGGCGATACCCAGCGACAAGGCCAGGGCGCCGGCCATGTTGAAATCGGCCGTCAGTGCGCCAGCAATGGCCACGCCGACAGCCATGCCTTCCGGAAAATTGTGAATAGTAACGGCAAGGGCAAGTTTTGCCGTGCGCGACAGGCGGCTCTTTGGGCCTTCCGTGCTTCCTGAGGGGTGGATATGCGGTGTGATATAGTCGATGACTAACAGGAAGGCGAATCCGGCCAAAAGGCCGATGACAGGCGGCAGCACCGCCGCACTACCCTGCCCCATTTCTATTGCAGGAATAATCAGCGACCATACCGAAGCCGCCACCATGACACCTGAAGCGAAGCCCAGCAGTACTTTCTGCAGCAATGCAGGCATGTCCCGCTTCATGAAAAACACGAAAGCCGATCCCAGGGCTGTCCCCAGGAAAGGAATCATCAAAGCAGTGAATACCGGGCTCATTATTGTTTGAGTTGTTCGATGATATCGTTCACAATGCAAATATTCGACTTTATTTTTATATCCGCAAGCTATATTTTATAAAATTCAGGCGCCCTTTAACGAGCGCCTGTAAAAAATGCTAAAAATTTCTCTGCCCTGGTCCGCCATGACCACGTCCCTGGCCACGTCCCTGGCCATGCCCGCGATCGTGTCCCTGACCATGTCCGGGGCCGTGACCATCCTTGCGGTTGGAGAGGTTCTGCTGGATTTGGTTTTCCACCCTGTAAAGCTGGCTTAGCTGATCAGCATTGAGTACCTTAGCAAATTCATCGACATATTTTATGCGGATTGCCTGGATCGTACGCTGGCGCTCGAGGCGGGCCTTCTCGAATTCGGCTGCTTCTTCTATGGTTGCCGGAGGATTGGGACGTTCTTCGCGTTCGCCCACTGCGGCCCGTTTCTCATCGTTGTAACGTGTGTAAATGGGGATGAATTCCGCTTTCTGCTGGTCTGTAAGTTCCAAGCGATAAACGAACTCACGGATCTTGGCGTCGAAGAAACGCTGGTTGAGGGACTCTTCCTGCTCCTGGCCGAAAACTGTAATGGCCGATAAGGAAATCAGAACTGAAAGGAAAAAACGTTTCATAGATTTGTAATGTTTGAGGTTTTGTATTCTAATATTATTCCGGAATGTCTTCAATGGGCCAGTCCACGATCATCGCTGCCTCTGCGTCTGTAATGGACGCCAGGAACATCTCAATGGGGCTGCCGGTGGGCTGGACAGTCTCTCTTCTTAACGGTATCACTACGGCGAGGACAATTGCTGCAGCGGCCGCCAATCCTGCCAAAGAGAAAAGCAGGCTTCTGTTTATCACCTGGCCATGCCGCCTGGCAGTTTCCTTACTCCGCTCCACAAGTGCATCCACATAGGATTCACTCTCTTTGTACGGAAGATTGGTATTTATGTTTTCGAACTCTTTCATATCGTGTGCTCTTTCAAATATTCTTTGATTTTCTCTAAGGCGTAATGGTAATTGGTCCTGAGAGAATTCTCGCTCTTTCCGGTTATTTCAGCTATTTGACCGTACGACAGTTCGTCATAATACCGCAGGTTAAAAGCGACTCTCTGCTGGGTTGGAAGCGTCATGATGGCCTGCTGGAACAGAACGGCCGACCTGTCCGCATCAGGAGCACTTTCCGTAACAACTAAATCCGACAACTCACCGCTGAGCGAATCCAGGCTCTGGAACAGATGCACCCGCTTGCGCAGCAGCTGCAGAGCCTCGTTGGTCGCTATCCGGTAACTCCAGGCTTCCAGTGAAGAATCATCTCCTTTGAATGAACCGGCTTTGGTGAAAACCTTGATGAACGTTTCCTGAAGCGCATCCTCCGCGTCGTCGTGGCTCACGACCAGGCGCCTGATGTGCCAGTACAACCGGTTACCGTACCGGCTGGCGACTTGCTGGAGTATGGCGTTCGCGTCCTGGTTCATACGTATAATAGATGCGCGAAAAAGGCAAATGTTAAATTCAAGTGACCGAGGTGTCCCAAAAACAGGGACACCTCGGTCAAAATTGGCATTATTTGCACGTGGTGTCCGTAAAAACGGGACACCTCGGTCACTTGGCTAAAGCTTTGAGATCCCGAGTCTGGCCTCTACTACGTTCATCACATAGTCGCCGGTGCGCTCGCACTCGTTGATGAGGTCCATGAACACGGTTCCGTTGCTGTAGCCGTATAGGTGGTTGTCGATGTTTTCCGCGTTCTTGAGGCGCCAGTCGTTGCGGCAGGCGTTTATGCGCTTTTCGATGTCTACCGAATCTTCGAACCTGACGTCTTCCCTGCGTTGGGACAGGGCCACATTCATCTGTTTAAGGGCGTCATCGACAAGGGCGTACATTTCCTTGCCTCCTTCGACCTGCTCGGCGGTGTACTCGACTTTCTTTTCACGGCCGCGCTTGAGAATGCGGGCAATATTGTAGAAACTGTCGCCGATTGACTCCAGCTCCCCTATCTCGCGGAGCATCGCACGGATTTTCTCCTTGGTGTCGTCCGAAAGATGGGCGTCACCGACATCGGAAAGATACTTTGCTATCTCGTTCTCCATGCGGTCCGACATGTCCTCGTATTTCTCTATCCTGTCGTATAGCTTGGCGAAGGCGTCTTCCTCCGTTGCGTAGTAAAGCATCTTCAGAAGGTCGAACATCTTGGTCATTTTCTCTCCGAAGACCACGATTTCCTTCTGGGCCTGGAAGACGGAGAGTTCCGGAGTCTTCATGAGACCGCCGCGGATGAACTGCAGGCGGAACTCGTCTTCTTCGTCCGCTTTCTTAGGCTTGATGATCGCGCAGACAATCTTTTCTATCTGGGGAATGAACCAGATAAGCACGGCTGTGTTAATCACATTGAAGAAGGTATGGAAGGTCGCAAGAGCGAAGGACAGCTTGGTGGGATTGATTTCGCCGGCTTCCGGATCGAGGTCCACGATTCCGCAGACCATCCTGACGAAGGGAAAGAAAAATATAAGCACCCAAACAACGCCGAAAACGTTGAACAGAAGGTGCGCCATGGCGGTTCTGCGGGCCTGGGTGTTGGCGCTTAGCGCGGCCAGGTTGGCAGTTACTGTTGTACCGATATTCTCACCCATAACCAGTGCAATACCCTGGTAAATGGTGATGGCGCCTGTGGAGCACAGTACCATGGTGATTGCCATCAGGGCAGCAGAACTTTGAACCATGGCTGTAAGAATCGTTCCTATCAGAAGGAAGAGCAGTATGGTGCCGTAATTGGTCTTGAACGAGGCGAAGAAATCGACCACGGCGGCGTTGCTTGCAAGGTCCATCTCAGTGCCAGTCTGCTTTAGCATGCCAAGGGCGAAAAGGAGGAAACTGAGGCCGAAGAGGAAGTCTCCGAAGTAGCGGTGCTTTCCAATCTGGATAAGGATGATGCCAAAGAGGAAAGCTGGCCAAACGACGTTCGCGATATTGAACGAGAAGCCTGCCGACATAATCCATGCGCTCATGGTGGTACCGATGTTGGCACCCATGATGACTGAAATTGCCTGGCTTAGAGTGAGCAGGGCGGCGTTTACGAAGGAAACCGTCATGACGGTGGTTGCTGCAGAGGACTGAACTGCGACGGTGACGAGTGCGCCGGTAGCAACACCGGAGAAACGGTTGCGGGTCATGGTGCCGAGGAGGTGGCGCAGCTGTGGACCTGCCATTTTCTGCAGAGCTTCGCTCATGACCTTCATGCCATAAATCAGGAGGGCGATGGAGCCCAGGAGTTTAAGAGCAATGAGCATATATGGTTATGGTTTTTCGGACACAAAGATAGTTAAAAACTCGCTTTTTGGAATATACATTTCCAAAAAATCAATCAAAATGTAGCAGGGCTCCTTCGGGGCCGACTTCGAGCGTTACTGCGGCCCCCAGTATCAGCGGAACGTTCACATCCCCGTGGCCTGCCGGGAAACCGCACGCGACAGGAATACCGTATGGCTCCAGCAGCGGCCTTATCATGGCTTCTACGCTGCCACAGGTGAATTCTTCCCCGCAGCCGGTGAACTGCCCCAGTATCACTCCCCTGCACCTTGACAGGACTCCGGCATTTTTCAGCATCCGGAGCTGTCTGTCGATATTGTGCATCGACTCCTCCACTTCTTCGATAAAAAGTATGATATCATTTTCCTCCATAATGTCGGCCCTGGTTCCGAGAAGAGGGGTGAGGGTGCATAGATTGCCGCCGACAAGTATTCCGCATGCCTTCCCGGGAATGTTATCGGGGTGCGGATGAAGCTGATAATCGCTTATCCTGCCCATCAGAAAGTCTCTCATAAGGGTACTGGAAAGAGAGTCCGGCTCATTGGCGATCCCTACCCCCATGGCGCCGTGGAGGCCCTGCACTCCGGCGCAGTTCTGAAATGCCAGGAGCGTTGTGATGTCGCTGTAGCCGACTATCCATTTCGGGTGGGCCGAAAACTCGCCGAGCCGAAGAGAATCTACCAGATGAAGCGCTCCGTAACCGCCCCTGTTGCAGATGATAGCTTTTATTGACGGGTCCAGGAGTGCTGTGCGCAAATCGGCCAGCCTTTCCTCCACTGTGCCGGCATACTGCCCCATTTCAACCTTCCCCACATTGGAACCAATCAGCGGCTCCAGGCCCCAGCTTCGGAGTACCGCCGCTGCCTTGAAAACATTGCTGTCAGGCGTGGCGTATGACGGTGACAAGAGTGCCACTTTATCCCCTTCTTTGAGGTATTCCGGCCGAAATAGCCCCTGGGCGTCGAGCCCGGCGGAAAAAAGCGCCAAGGCAAATATGGCAGATACTATTCTTTTCATGTAGCGAAGATAGAAAAAAATAACTAATTTTGCGCCGTGGAAATAGTGGAATTAATACTTCTTGCTTTTGCTCTGGCCATGGACTGCTTTGCTGTTTCCGTGGTCTCGGGCGTAATAGTGCGTAAGAACAAGCCCAGCCTTATTGTCCGCATCGCCTTTCTTTTCGGCCTTTTTCAGGCCCTTATGCCACTCATCGGCTGGTTTCTCACCAGCAGGTTCCAAAGCGTACTTGAATCTGTCGACCACTGGGTCGCCTTTGCGATGCTGGCCTTTATCGGCGGCAAGATGATACTGGACTCTTTCAAAGGCGAAGAGGAGGACAAGTCGATAGACCCGAATAACTTCAAGACAGATATATTGCTTGCGATAGCAACCAGCATAGACGCGCTTGCCATCGGAATCAGCTTTGCCTGCACGGGTTATGACAGCATCGGTTCACTTGGTATTCCCCTGCTCCTTATAGGCGTCGTTTCCTTTGTTTTGAGTGTGGCCGGCTATCTTCTTGGCAGCCGGTACGGGGAAATAGTAAACAAAATCGCGCATCCCGAGCTTGTGGGAGGCGTGATTCTGATTGGAATAGGCGTCAAGATCCTTATCGAGCACCTTGAGCTTCTATAGCTTTCCTTCTTCTCCGAGGTGTGAATCCTTGAATCCCAGGAAATAGAGCACTCCGTCCAGGCCGATGGTGCTTAGGCTCTGGCCTGCTGTCTCCCTGACGCGGGGCTTGGCATGGAATGCAATCCCAAGGCCTGCTTCCATGAGCATGGGAAGGTCGTTGGCACCGTCACCTACGGCTATAGTCTGGGCGATGTTCACTTTCTCGGTCATGGCTATGAGCTTCAGCAGGTCGGCCTTGCGCCTTCCGTCCACAATTTCGCCCACGTACCGGCCGGTGAGTTTGCCATTGTCGTCAACTTCCAGTTCGTTGGCATACACGTAGTCGATTCCGTAACGGCGTTGGAGATACTCGCCGAAGAAGGTGAATCCGCCGGAAAGGATTGCAATCTTGTAGCCGCAGGTCTTGAGGACTTTCATGAGCCTGTCGGTACCTTCAGTGATAGGAAGATGCTCGGCAATATCCTGCATTACAGATATATCCAGGCCTTTAAGTAAAGCAACCCTTTCGGTAAAGCTTTCCCGGAAATCTATCTCGCCTCTCATGGCGCGCTCAGTGATTGCAGCAACTTTGTCGTACACTCCGTGACGCCTTGCAAGCTCGTCTATACACTCGGCCTGGATAAGCGTCGAGTCCATGTCGAAGCATATTAGGCGGCGCATGCGGCGGTACATGTCGTCCCGCTGGAAGGAGAAGTCCATGCCGCTTTCGGCCGACATGGCCATCAGTTCCTTCTGGAAGGCGGCTTTGTCGCCGATGGTGCCGCGGACCGAAAACTCTACACAGGCGCGGACATTCCTCTCAGGGTTCTTTATGCTCATTCGGCCGGTGAGGCGCTTTATTGCATCGATGTTAAGACCGTGACGGGAAATTACGTCCGATGCCGCCTGTATCTGTTTGGCGCTGAGGCTTCTGTCTATTACAGTGAGGATGTAGCGGTTCTTGCCCTGGCGGCCTGCCCATGCTTCGTAATCGTCGTCGCCGATGGGCTCGAAGCCTATGGTTACGCCAAGTTCAGTGGCTTTGAAGAGCAACTCCTTCATCACCTGGCCCGACACGGCTTCGTCTATCCTTATGAGGATGCCAAGGGAAAGGGTGCTGTGAATGTCGGCCTGGCCGATATCCAGAATCTGGGCATCGTAACGGGCCAGGATGGACATTATCTGAGTGGTAAGACCTACTTGGTCTTTACCTGAAATCCTTATAAGTATCTGTTCTTTTTTCATAATCAATGCAAATGTACGAATTTTTTAAGTAAATTTGCAGGAATATTGACTAGTCTTATATGACGCTACTTATCTTCTACCTGCTCCTTACCATGGGAATCTCTTTCCTGTGTTCACTTCTGGAGTCGGTACTCATGTCCACTCCCCTTTCGTACATCAGCATGAAAGAGGACGAAGGGGACCGCAATGCCGCACTTTTCCTCAAGTACAAGCAGGCACCTGACAGGCCGCTTTCGGCAATACTTTCGCTGAACACCATAGCCAATACCCTTGGCGCAGCGGCTGTCGGCCATCAGGCAACGCTCCTTACAGGAGAGCACTGGTTCGGCATAATAAGCGCCTTGATGACCATTCTCATACTGGTTTTCTCCGAGATTCTGCCCAAGAGTATCGGTACATCCCATTGGAAAAACTTCCTCTGGCTGGCCCAGGTGATGAAAGTGCTTGTGTTCCTGCTCTATCCTATTGTTTGGGCCATCGAGAAACTGCACAACTCCATTACGGACATCGATCCCGATATAGGAATCTCCCGCGAGGAAGTGTCGGCCATGGCCAACATCGGCGAGGAAGAAGGCGTACTTGACGGAAGCGAGAACAAGGTAATCCAGAATATCATAAAGCTGGACGACATCAAGGCCTACGATGTGATGACCCCGCGCGTTGTCGCTGCCATTGCGTCGGAGAACATGAGCCTGAAAAACTTCTACAAGCAGGAAGAACTTTCGCACAATTCACGCATCCCCGTGTATTCCGATTCCCCGGAATTCATCACCGGATATGTCCTCCGTTACGACGTGCTTGAGAATCTGGCCGAAGACAAGTTCGACATGCGCCTTAAAGACATCAAGCGGGAAATCGCCGCCTTCCATGAGGAAACCACTGTTTCGGACATTTGGGAAAGCCTGCTCAAGACCAAGGACCAGATTGCATGTATCATCGACGATTATGGCTGCTTCCAGGGCATCATCACCCTCGAAGACATAATGGAGACCATCCTTGGCATGGAAATCATCGACGAGAACGATACCATCACCGACATGCAGCAGTACGCCCGCGAACGCTGGCTCAAACGCAAGAATCAGTACAAGCAGATAGTCCTTCCGGAGGAAGAAGATGACTAGGCGCCTTTTCTTCAATCCCATAACCGGGCTATACTATATACTGCGCCGAAAACCCCGCAAAGCTCCCGCCGGACCCAAGGTGGAAGAGCTTCGCGTAAAAGCCAAGGCGGATCTTCCCCCAAGGCTTTCGGAGCTTGCAGCCATGCACGGATTCAAGTACAACCGTGTTACCATTAAGAATAATATAAGCAATTGGGGCAGCTGCTCTTCCAAAGGGAATATTAATTTGAATCTTAGGCTTGTAACCCTGCCGGCGCATTTAAGCGACTATGTGATGCTCCACGAGCTCTGTCATCTTAAATACCTGAACCACGGCCCAAAATTCCACGAACTGCTGGAGTCTGTTTGTCCCGGACACCGGGAACTGGCTCGTGAGCTAAGGGCCATAAAACTGGTATAAATGGCAAGCGCGGCAATCATAGGTGCGGGTGCAGCCGGGTGCTTCTGTGCGGCGGTTTTAAGGGAAGTGTGCCCTGAGCTTTCCGTAACTGTTTTCGAAGCACATGACAAGCCGCTTGCGAAAGTTGCCATTACGGGTGGCGGCAGGTGCAACCTCACCAATTCCTTCGAAGGGATACGCTCTTTGTCCGAGGCCTATCCGCGCGGCGAAAGGCTCATGAAAAGGGCTCTGAAGCAGTTCTCACAAGCCGACTGCGTGGAATGGTTCCAGAGCCGCGGTGTGCCGCTTGTACTCCAGGACGATCACTGCTATTTCCCCGTCTCGCAGGATGCGATGGATGTGGTAAGGTGCCTGCTACGCGCCATGAAAGGGGCGGAACTAAGACTTGGGACGAAGGTGGAAGACGTCAGGAGATTCCCGGCCCTTCGACAGGCTCAGGGACCGACTCAGGGACCGCCGGGAATGACGGCGACTTCGTCATGCCCGGCTGCGACCGGTCATCTCATGGTCAATGGTGAGAGTTTTGACTTCGTGGTGGTGACTACTGGCGGTGCAACCAAGGGCTTGCCGTTTTTGGAAAGCTTTGAGCTTGAGATGGTTCCGCCTGTTCCTTCACTCTTTACTTTAAATATCCCTGACCCGTCGCTGAAGGCTCTTATGGGCTTGGTTACAAACTCCCGTATATCCCTTCAGGGGACGCCATTCAAGGCCGAAGGACAGCTTCTGATCACAGACTGGGGCCTTAGCGGTCCGGCTACGCTTAAGCTCTCGTCTTACGCCGCAAGGCATCTTGCCGAAAACGGATACAAGGGAACGATTTCCATCAACTGGCTATGCTCCAATGAGGAGTCCGTTAAGGAGCAATTGCAGTTGTTGTCAAGGGATAATGTAAAGAAACAGCTGTCCTCCACTCCCCTTTTGCCTTCACGTCTTTGGGCTCACATTCTTTCCAAAAGCGGCATCCGCGAAGATTTGAGATGGGGCGAAATCGGCACTAAGGGATTTAACCGTCTTGTGGCCACATTAACCAACGACTGCTATCCCGTTTCCGGGAAGAGCCGCTTCCGTGAAGAATTCGTTACAGCCGGTGGTGTGGCGCTTTCAAACATCGACCTTAACACTCTTGAATGCAAAAAACACCCCGGACTATATTTTGCCGGGGAGGTTCTGGATATTGACGCTATTACAGGAGGATTCAACCTTCAGGCTGCGTGGACAACAGGATATATCTGCGCAATGTCAATAGCGCACAAACTGCATTCCGCAGTTTAATGCGAAGCGTTCGTCAGAGTCGGAATCGCCAAGCATAATGCTTCTTTCCGCCGAGATTTCCGGAAAAGCTTCTACTGCTTCCTTAAACATTCCAGTATTGGGTTTCCGGCGCGGATCTTCGTCCGATACCGCAGTGCAAACCAGAATCCTGTCCATCCGCCCACCGGCGGCAGCAACCTCGGAAAGCATCCGTTCATGAATGCCATACAGGGCGTCCATGGTCATCACTCCCCTCCCGACTCCTCTCTGATTTGTAACAAGGACTATTCTTTCGAACTTTGTGGCCCATTTGGGGAATTCTTGCAGCACTCCCGGCATCCACTCCCATTCGTCCCAGGTTTTCACGTAATCGCCTGGTCTGAGGCGGTTTATGACGCCGTCCCGGTCCAGGAACAGATAGTCTGCCTTTGCGCTTAGCAGATTCTCAGAGGCATTTTTGCACCTGAACCATGCGGGAATGAACCACTGTGCCCTGGCATAGTCTTCAGGGATGCCAATGTCGATGAAGTCGGCGTTGCTAACCCAGCCGCCCAGTTTGCCTTTATCGGCCAGCAGTTCCAGCACGTCTTTTTCGAAGGAAAACTTTTCCGGCAGGCTGCCCAGATCCAGCCGGCTGCGGTTCAGGGCATACACCCCGCCGTTGATAAGGCCTTCGGCGCAAAGGCACTTTTCGTGGAAGGCCGTTACCTGAAGGGCATCTGCGTGCGATGGCGTTGCGATGGCTGAAGAAAATTGGTTTTTCGGGTACCGCCCCGAAAAACAATTTTCTTCAGCCGTTGGGCTGTCAGATGCCTTCACCGAAACCGCTCCATAGCGGTCGAAGTCCTTCATCGGCTTAAGTGCCAGGGTTATGGCTGCTTCGGAAGGCATATCGGACAGCGCCACGGGGTAGAAAGTATCGCCGTTAAGGACATATACCCTCTCTTCATGGCAAAGCTCCAGAGCTTTCCTTATCCCGCCGCCTGTTCCAAGCGGAGTTTCCTCCACAGCGAAATCGCAGGTGAACGGCAGCTCCAGGCTCTTGACATAAGTAATCACCTGCTCCCATAGGTGCCCTACCGAAAACACCACGTGATCTACCCTGTATCCCTTCAGCCACTCCAGCATCCATCCCAGAAAAGGCCGCTCCGTGAGCACAGAGGACCGTTTTTGCTCACCGACAGTGCTTGCGACGGCCTCCGTGAGCGCAGAGGGCCGTTTTTGCTCACCGACAGTGCTTGCGACGGCCTCCGTGAGCGCAGAGGGCCGTTTTTGCTCACCGACAGGCGCAAGGCATTTCGGGATTTCCGGGAGTACCGGGGCGAGGCGGGTTCCGAGGCCGCCGGCCAGAATTATAACTTCCATGCCCGGGCGCCTTTAGGAGTGAACTGGAAAGGAACCACCTTTCCGGGAAGGGCCGATAAAGCACTGGCTACGTCCATGCGCTTTTCAGGCGGAACCATCAGCATAATGAAGCCTCCGCCACCTGCGCCTGATACTTTTCCGGAAATGGCACCAGCCTGCATGGCAGTGTCGAACGCTTCCTGAATCTGTGGATTGGTTATGGCATCGGCCATTTTCTTCTTGTCTTCCCAGGCGGAGCCCAGGATGGAAGCAAAGGCCTCGAAATTCCCGGCCAGAAGGGCTTCTTTCATGTCCAGGGCACTTTGTTTGATGCGGTGCATGGCTTCCACGGCAACTGCTGACCCGGAGCGCGTGGCCTTTTGCTGCTGACGGATAATCGCATCCGAAGACCTGCTTCGGCCCGTAAAATACAGAAGCATGGACGATTCCAGTTCCGAGACAATCCAGTCTTTGACGTCCAAAGGGTTCACAACCACTTGCCCCGACGGCGTGAATTCCATGAAATTGAACCCGCCGAAAGCCGCCGCCCACTGGTCCTGCTTGCCGCCGGACAAGCCAAGGTCCTCGCGTTCGATCTGATATGCCAGGTGTGCGAGTTCGTAGTCGCTTAGCGCAATGTCCATCCACTCGGCGAAGCATTTAAGGATGCAGACCACCATGGTGGACGAAGTACCAAGCCCGGAACCTGCGGGGGCGTCGTTGTAGCTTGTTATGGCAAAGCCGCACGGCACCGGCCCGAAATCCTTCACTATGCGCGCATATACGCCGTCGATAAGGATGGCGCCGGAACTATCGCCAAGTGGAACTTCGGTTTTAACGCCGGCATCGAAGGCCGAAACCCGCATTACAGGCGCGTCCAGAGGCTCTATCGTGCAGTAGGCCGACAGGTTGATGGTGGCGTTAAGCACCAGCCCCCCGTACATGTCGCTGTACGGGGAGACGTCGCTTCCGCCGCCGGCAAGGCCAAGGCGGAGAGGTGCTTTGCTTCTTATCTTCATGACAGGATTGCGTCGGCAAGGGCCTCAAGTGCGGGAATGTCCTCTTCTTTCATTCGGCTGCGAATGGTGACAAGGTCTCCGACCAGGGTGATGTCCTTCATCGCGCCGAACATATCCTTCATTACCCGGCCGGCGCTGGGAGCCCATGAACCGTTTTCGATAAGGGCTACGCTGCGCTTCTGATATCCCTTTGCCTGAAGCGAATGCAGGAAGTCATGGGCGGGGGTGAAGAGGCCGGCGTCATAAGAACATGCGGCAACGACAAGCTTTCCATAGCGGAAGGCGTCCTCCACTGCTTCGGCCCTGTCAGAACGGCAAAGGTCTGTTACCACAACTTTGGGACAGCCCTTTGCCTTAAGCATGTCGGCAAACTTGAGCGCTACTGCTTCCGTACCGCCGTGGATGGATGCGTACGCAACGAAAACTCCCTCGCTCTCAACTCCGTACGAAGACCATGTGGAGTAAAGGTTCAGGTAATATCCGATGTCTTTCCTAAGGATGGGTCCATGCAGAGGTGCAATGGTCTTTACCTGGTCAAGAGGGATTTTCTTCAGCAATGCACTGACCTGCGGGCCGTACTTTCCGCAGATATTGAAGTAATACCTGCGGCCTTCACATGCCCAGTCTTTGTCTTCCTCGCCGAAGAAACCGCACTTGGAAAGAGCGCCGAACTTGCCGAAGGCATCAGCCGAGAACAACACTCCGGTGGCAGTATCGAGGCTCACCATTACTTCCGGCCAGTGCACCATAGGGGCGGCGAAAAAGCTCAGGGAATGCTGGCCAAGCTCAAGAATGTCGCCTTCCTTAACCGGCCTGGCGTTGAACTTGAGGCCCGGGGCAAACTGTCCCAGGAACTTCAGGGCCATTGCGCTTCCTACAACCTGGATATGGGGGTATTTCTCCACCACTGCCGCAATGTGGGACGAATGATCCGGTTCCATGTGATGCACTACCAGATAGTCCGGTTTCCGGCCTTCCAGGGCCACTTCCAGCTTATGGAGCCACTCCTCCCCTTTCTTTCGGTCCGAAGTGTCCATAATGGCCACTCTTTCGTCCATTATCAGGTATGAATTGTAGGCCATGCCTTCCGGCACCACGTACTGGCTTTCGAAAAGGTCCAGGGAGGTGTCGTCTACGCCGATGTAAAGTATATCTTTTGCGATCTGTGTCATTCGAATATCTTTTATGCACCGAGGCGCTCTTCCAGGCGCTTGCGGATTTCCTGGAGGAACTGGAGTGAAGTGAGTCCCTTAGGGCTGATTCCTTCCGACAGATTAACGAGGTCCTTGGTCTCAAGGCCTTCGTTAAGCGTGTCGAAGCAGGCCTGTTCCAACTGGTTGGCATAGTTCACAAGCTCGGGCAGTTTGTCCATTTCGCCCCTCTTGCGGAATGCGCCGCTCCATGCGAAGATGGTGGCCATGGGGTTGGTGGATGTTTCTTCGCCCTTCAGATATTTGTAATAGTGGCGGGTGACGGTGCCATGGGCGGCTTCGTACTCGTACTTGCCCTCGGGGCTCACGAGGACGGAGGTCATCATGGCCAGGGAGCCGAAAGCAGTGGATACCATGTCGGACATTACGTCGCCGTCGTAGTTCTTGCAGGCCCAGATGAAACCGCCTTCAGAACGCATTACGCGTGCTACTGCGTCGTCGATAAGGGTGTAGAAGTACTCGATGCCGGCGGCTTCGAACCGCTCCTTGTAATCGGCCTCATAGATTTCCTCGAAGATGGCTTTGAAGCGGCCGTCGTACTTCTTGGAGATGGTATCCTTGGTGGCGAACCACAGGTTCTGCTTCACGTCCAGAGCGTATTTGAAGCAGGCGTGGGCGAAGCTGCGGATGGATGCGTCGGTGTTGTGCATTCCTTCGATGACGCCGGGGCCGGAGAACTCGTGGATCACTTCCTCGATGCGCTCGCCGGAAACTCCTTCGAAGACCAGTTTGGCCACACCGGGCTCGTGGGTCTGGATTTCAACATCGCGGTAAACGTCACCGTATGCGTGACGGGCGATGGTGATGGGCTTTTTCCAGAATTTCACTGCAGGGTGGATGCTGGGGATGGTGATGGGGGCGCGGAAAACGGTGCCGTCCAGCATGGCGCGGATGGTGCCGTTCGGGCTTTTCCACATCTGATGGAGGTTATATTCGCTCATCCTCTGGACGTTTGGCGTGATGGTGGCGCACTTTACGGCTACGCCAAGGCGCTTGGTGGCGTTGGCACTGTCGATGGTCACCTGATCCGAAGTCTTGTCGCGGTTCGGAAGTCCGAGGTCGTAGTATTCAGTCTTCAGGTCTACGAAAGGAAGGATGAGTTCGTCCTTGATCATCTTCCAAAGGATTCTTGTCATTTCATCGCCGTCCATCTCGACGAGCGGAGTGGTCATTTTGATCTTTTTCATAATGTTTGTTTATTTGAGATTCTCTCGCTTCGCTCGGAATGACATTGTCATGTCGAAGGGAATGACGTCGTCATACCGAAGTGAATGACATTGTCATACCGAGGCCCGAAGGGCCGAGCGTATCTCTTATTTTCTGTTTTTATAATAATTCATAAGGCAGCCGTCGGCAAGGATCTGGCGCTCGTCGGCGGTGAGGTTCTGGAAGTATAGGTGGATGGGAGTGCATCGGCCGTCGCGGGTGATCACCTTGGCGTCTATCTCTTCCTTGCCGTCCAGGATGGCTTTCCTGATGCCGGGAACGAAAACGTAGTCGCCGTCGGAATAGTCGAAGGGTGTTTCCTTGGCGATGGTGAACGGGACGATGCCCCAGTTGATGCAGTTGGAACGGTAACGCTTGGTGGCGTATTCGTAGCAGATGTTGGCGTCGCCGCCCAGGACCTTCTGGCAGGATGCGGCCTGTTCGCGGGCGCTGCCGTCACCGGGCTTGTTTGCAAATACACAGGAGCCAAAGGATGTACTCTCCGCCGATGCTCCTGCGACTGCAAGTGCCTTCTGAAGCTCCGGAGTGAGCTTTCCGTCCCTGCGGGCAAGGTCGTCGGCCTGGATGCGCTTGCTGCGGCCCACATATTCGGGAACGCGGCGGCTCAGAGCGAATTCGGAAAGCTTCAGGGGATTGGAACGGTAGCTGGAGGTTTCGCCCGAAGGGATAAGTTCATCGGTGGTAGTCACGGGATCGTGAATAACTGCAGCCAGCTCCAGGAGCATGTTCTCCTGCATAGGATACATCCTTGGCCAGTCCTTGATATTGGGACCGTAGCGCAGGGGCTCGTCGGGATTTGCTTTGCCGAAGCCGTTGTACACCCTCTTTTCGTAGATCCTGCCGTCGAAACTGTAAGGCTTATGGGTGTCTTCGTATTCGATGTCCGTGGCAGCGGTGATTACGCCGCCGTTAGCTGCGGTTGCAGCAATGGAACGTGCGTCCATCAGGGCCACCATTGAAATCTGACCCTGGCCGGGCTTGGAGCCTTCGCGGTTGGGGAAGTTGCGGGTTGTGTGGCGGATGCTGAGGCCATTATTGGAAGGCACGTCGCCTGCGCCGAAGCAGGGTCCGCAGAAAGCGGGCTTAATGACCACACCTGCTTCCAGAAGCTCTTCGGCAATGTGATTGCGGGTAGTTGCAAGATACACAGGAGTGCTCTGAGGATAGGCGCTCATGGTAAAGTAATCGTTGCCGATGGATTTACCCTTCAGGATAGTTGCAGCCTCCGACAGGTTGTCGTAGGTACCGCCGGAGCAGCCTGCAATAATACCCTGATCGGCATATACTTTTCCGTTCTTGATTTTGGAAAGCAGGTCAGGATGCACCTTTTCGCCAAAACGTTTCCTGGTGTCTTCCTCGATAGCTTTCAGGACTTTTTCGGGGTTTTCCTGAAGCTCGTGGATGCTGACGGCGTTGGACGGGTGGTAAGGCAGGGCTATCATGCTTTCCTGAGAGGAAAGGTCCACGGTTATCATGGAGTCGTAGTAGGCTACCTCGCCGGGTTCCAGCTTCTTATACGCTTCGGGACGGCCGTGCATCTGGAAGTATTCCTGCACCTTCTCATCCGTTACCCAGATTGAGGTGAGGCAGGTGGTTTCGGTTGTCATAACGTCGATGCCGTTACGGAAGTCGATGGGAAGTTCCTTCACTCCGGGGCCTGCAAATTCCAGCACCTTGTTCTTGACGAAGCCGCTTTCGAAAACAGCTTTAACGAGGCTGATGGCCACATCGTGAGGGCCGATACCATGCTTGGGCTTGCCTTCCAACCAGACCAGCACCACTTCGGGTGCGTTGATGTCCCAGGTGTTCTTCAGGAGCTGTTTTACCAGCTCGCCGCCGCCTTCTCCCACGCCCATATTTCCGAGGGAACCGTATCGGGTGTGTGAATCCGAACCCAGAATCATGTTGCCGCAGGCTGTGAGTGCCTCACGAGCATATTGGTGAATAACAGCCTGGTTTGCAGGTACATAAATGCCGCCGTACTTCTTTGCAGCGCTAAGGCCGAAAACATGGTCGTCCTCGTTGATAGTACCGCCCACAGCGCAGAGCGAATTGTGGCAGTTTGTCATTGCATAAGGCAGAGGGAACTTCTCCAGTCCGCTTGCACGCGCAGTCTGGATAATTCCCACGTACGTAATGTCGTGCGAGACCATGGCGTCAAAACGGATGTTTAGGGACTTTCCCTTGCTGAGGTTCACGTCATGCGCACGGAGAATCTTGTAGGCGATAGTGTTCTCCCTTGCGGCGTCCTTGTCCAGGGACGCCTCGCTGGCGATGGTTTTTCCGTTAAGGAGATATACTCCGTTTGAATTAAGTGTTATCATTTCTGTATTGAATCTATAAATATTGTCAGTGCAAGCATGTCGGCCGCACCGCCGGGGGAAATGCCTTCCGCGGCGTATCGGCGGCACATATCGTCAAGTTTTTCTTCGTTGAAGCTGTTCAGGAGCTCCCCTGCTTCTTTCTTTACTTCTTCCGCCCTTTGCTTCCCAACTCTTTTCACCACGCAGGTATCGTCCAGCGAGGACATTATCATTAACAATGTCTTTTGTGCCCCGGATTGCCTGAAGAAAGGAAGCCAGTGGTCGAATAGAGGGCGGTAACCTTCGGAGGCCATTTTACGCGCTCCAGCGAGTGATGTAGGTGTGAAATGTAAGTTGCTGTGTTTCAGTTGTTTGTCGAAAATAGCTTGGGCAAATTCGCCTAAGCTATTTTGGATATCTCTCTCATTATCAGGAAGTTCCATTTCACGGCCCAGAGCGGCCAGGGCAAGACCAAGACAGAAAATGGCACCGCGATGGGTGTTCACTCCGCCTGTAGCCTCCAGCATAGCCTTTTCGGCCTCGATGCCAAGACTGATGAGTTCATCGGCCGATGCAGCCAGAGCCATTTGCGGGAAGAACGGCCGGATGGCGGCGATTCCGCGGAGCATGGTGGTGTAATCCATGTCTGAATGCGCTCCGGAAGAGTCTGGACAAACGAGGCCCGGCTTAAACGGGGTGTCCAGTTCCAGCCTCAAAGCCCTTTCAGCAAGCGCAGCCATTATGTAAGGTCGGGTGGTCTCAGGCACAAGTGCGGCTGCCTTGGAATAACTTCCTTCGCTTATGAATCGGCGAACGTCGCTGGCCGAAATTGAATTTAGTCGCGGAATCTCCACTACGTTAAGCCGTTCTTGCATCAGTTGGTTGTACCTTGCCGTGAGGGCGTCTGTGGGCTCGGTGCCCACAAATCGCACGGAGGCGTTAAGCGCCGGAGCAATGTGACGGGCAAAGAGGTCAAGATCCAGCTTCATCTGGGTTTCAGCGGCATCTGACAAGTCTTTCAAGAAATACGTCGGGAACGTAGCTGCCGAAATCTGATATGCCGAGCCTTCCAGGACTAAGACGGTCTCGTCACCCCCGGCTTGACCGGGGGTCTCAATGCAACGGCGGATCATTGCCAGGCGTTCGGCGTACGAAAAGCCACCGGTGGTGTCTTCAAGGACGGGAATGACATAGAGTGTGTCCACCTGGGCGGCAGCCTGTTGCAGGAGATAAAGATGCCCAAGGGTAAAGGGATTGGCGTTCATGATCACTACGCCGCACCGGCCTTCGCGGCGGAAAGAGCGCAGGTATTCGCAGTAGCGCTCCAGTCCCCTGCCGTTTTCCATGAGAATTGCCTTAGGTGCCGATGCAAGCAGGTGAAAACCAAGGCTTTCGAAGACTTTACTGTTTTCCGGCTTGGTGAAGACTTTCAGATTGGTGAGTCCTTTGGCCGCAGCTGAAGAAACGAGATGGGAGAGCAATGGAAGGAGGAGGCCTTCTTCGCGCATGGTCTCCTTTACCGCGACACATTTGATTACGTCGCCTTTGATTCCGGCGCCGGCAAGTATTTCACCGCAAGATGATTCCACCACATAATACGAATCAAACTCTTCCATCCGGAGGCCATTTTCTCCGAGGAAGAGCCGCAGTTTATCGCGAAAGACGGGAACGCTTAAAGACAGTTCCCCTATGTCGTGGTTATTGTAGCTTAGCATCGTCCGACAGGCTTTCCAATACTCCCGGTTCCGCCTGTCATGGAATCACAACGCGAATTTAACAATATTAAACCATATTCCCAAGATTCGCTTTCAAATAATTATCGATTTTGGCGTTTATGGTTTCGATTAGCTCTTCGGTGCTGTGTGTACGTGCCCTCATGCAAATCCTCGCAGGCTGTCCGCAAATCAGGCATGGCCTGGGCCCAAGGCCGATGGACTCCCTTGAAAGAGGCCCCTCCAAGCGTATTACGTCTATGTCCATCATGCGACCTAAAGGATGCGAATCTTCAATCCCAACGGCAAGCCTTTTTGCCTCTGTATCAGTGCATGAAACAATAAAGTAAGCTTCGTATCCCGTCTCCAGATCTCGCAAAATTTCCCTTTCTGGAGTGAGAACTTCCCTAATGGCAGCAACTCCGGCATCGGCAATTGCAAGAGAAGCGGCGTTGCGTTTTTCCCGCCCCGGCAGCTGGACCGTAAGACAGAGCAAAGACTTGCCGGGGTACTTATCCAGCAAGTCTTTCTGCATTGCGGCGCGGCGGTCGCGGCTTTCCAGGAGCTGTTCCAGTGATATGGTCATCGGCCCAGACGGTCAATCAGTTCATTACCGAGGGCTTCTTTCACCTTGATGTGGTCCAGAACGGCTGTGACGAAGGAATTTGATTCAAAGTCGCCGCGGACTTCCGAGAAATCCCGTTCCTTTATTTCCCTGCCGCCATCGGCGCCGAAGCCTGTCATGGAAGCCAGGTTGAATTCCTTGCGGGCGTCTTCGTACAGTTCCCTGTCAAGGCCGATAACCGCTTCCTTCCACTTCTTAACAATATCAATGACCTCGCCGGCGGTTATTGTTTCCAGCGGAGTGCCGAAGAATTCCGCGTACTTGTCGTAGGCCCAGGTCCATTCCGCATCGTAATACTGCGAATGCAGGGTATGGAAGGCGTCGAAAAGCGCTTCAAGGGAAACCTCCCCTTTCTCTGTACTGTCCAGAAGATCTTTTACCGCCTCGCGAGGGGCTATAAGGCCTGCAAGGTCGGACCATCTGCCTGTGCCGATAGGGCACGTGGGCTTCAGAGCCTTCCGGATTTCTTCGTCCGATGCCCCTGCAGGCAGGTTCTCCAGACGCTTGATTATGGAATTCCCAAGGAACTTGGTAATGGCCGTCCGGTAGTACCGGATGCCGTTTTTGAGCGATTGGTTCCTGATTTTGGTACTGTGGAAGGAATATATATCCGACAGTTCTCCGGACGAATCCTGAAGGTTTTCAAGAAGGCTTATGCCCTTGAACATCTTCTGGATGGTGTACGGACTCAGCAGATTGTAGTTTATGCAGTCCAGGCGTTCCGGATCCTTCCTGCCATCGCGTTTCGGCCACTTCTGGGCATCGCGAACGGTCCCTACGCTCCTGAGGTTGACTCCCGGTACCAGATAGGTGGTATTCTGCTGCTCTATCAGGTAGGAGAATGGCAGGTTGGAGGTGTCGGAATGAGTGACGTGACGACCCATTACCAGCGAGAAAGCGCCAACACGGGAAGGCCAGAGGATATATGAATCCGATGCTGTCTTGGCTCCCCTTTCCAGGATTCCCTGGTGTATGGGGCCAAGCTTGTACATGTGGTTGCTCTGGTTGGAACCGCTGCCGGCGTTCATGAATGAGAACATACCGGCAATAAGGAGTGTACTCTTGTGGTGAGTGACGGTGAAAGGCCCCGCAAAGATGGCGCAGGCTTCGCCGTTTTCTTCCTGGCAGTTGGAGAAAAAGAGGGAATCCGAAGCGCTGTAGCCGTGCCCAAGCTTGCAGCTCTGTCCAACAAAGCAACGTTCCAGTGAGGTGTTGTCCGACACGCTTGAGCCGCTGGAGATTATGAAATCGTCGGCAATTACGCCGTGGGCTATAGTAACCGGGGCCGATGCATTGGAGTTCACGCTGCCGTTCCTGAGCCTGCTGGCTCCGCTCACAACTGCGTAGTCCCCTATCCTGACGCCGTTGATATGGCGCGTGTTGCGGATAGATACATGGTTGCCAACGTATGCCCTGTCGGACTTTTGGGCTTCGGCGTAGGCGTCTATCATTGCGCTTATCCGGCTTATCAGGCCCGGCCTGTGCCTGTACATGGCAAGGACATAGGCTATCTGGGCGCTCAGGCGGTCGTAGATTTTCACCTCGCGGCCGCCGGTTTCGTTAAGGACCGACACTTCCACTCCGTTCCCGAAGGCGCAGGGGCCCTCGCAGACCATCAGGTCCACGTTTTCGATATACGTGTGCGAGCCGATGTCGTAGTTGGCAATGTAGTTGGAAACGTTCTCGATGAGGCTGTCGTCGCCCACAGTCACGTTATGCAGCGTGCAGTTCCTCAGGCCCGAATGCTTCTTTACGCCGCCGGGGAGAACGAATACTTCGGAGAACTTGCCGAAGCGCACTTCGCCTGAAAACCTTACTCCCCTTATGTAATTGAGGGCGTCGGGGTCGGTGCAATACACACTTGACCAGTCTTCGGCCCGGCAGTCACGCGAGACCAGAAGGTCGATCTGCTCTTTGGAAAGTTGCTTATAGCTCATTTACATTATAGATTTTGTCAAGGACCGAGCCGTCGCGGTTCATCACTATGCCAACCACTTTGTCCCCGAAAGGAAGAGGGTCTGGCGTGCCGATGATGGACTTTGCCTTTGCCGCCAAGTCCTTAATATCAACGATATTGAGTCCGGCTTCCTTAAGCAATTCTGCAATTTCGGGACGAGCGGGGTTTACCGCAATTCCGTATTCGGTAACTACTACGTCCACGGACTTTCCGGGAGTAATCAGAGTAGTTACTTTTGGAACTACGCAGGGTATGCGGCCGCGAAGGAGCGGGCATACGATTATTGACAGGGCGCTGTCCGCTGCGGTGTCCTGATGACCGCCGATGGCGCCGCGGATTATGCCGTCGCTGCCCACCAGTACGTTCACGTTAAATTGAGTGTCCACTTCCAGGGCGCTCAGGATAACTATATCAAGTGCGTGGGTCGCCGAACCGAGGTGCTGCCCGGAAGCGTATTCCACGGCGGATACCTCCTGGTGGAGCGGGTCTTTGGCGATGGATTCTGCCGCCACCTTGTCGAAGGACTGGACGTCGATAAGCTTTCCGATAAGACCTTCTTCATGGAGTTTTACCATGTGGGCGGTGATTCCGCCAAGTGCGAAAGAAGCCTTGATTCCGCGGGAAATCATTTCCTCGCGGATATACTTTACTGCTGCCAGCGAAGCGCCTCCCGTACCTGTCTGGATGCTGAAGCCATCCTTGAAGTAACCTGAGTTAATGATTACTTTTGCAGCCTGTTTCGCAAGCAGTATATCGCGCGGATTCTTGGAATCGCGTATTGCTCCGGAAGAAATCTTGGAGCTGTCACCGACACTTTCTACCACTACTACCGATTCAACATCGGCCGCAGAAATGGACTGGGGCATATTGGGATAGTCCACCAGTTCGTCGGTGAGCACTACAACGTGTTTTGCGTAACGGGCATCAGGCAGGGCGTAGCCAAGGGAACCGCAGATGGACTTTGAGCCATGTCCCGTGGCGTTTCCAAGCTCATCGGATGAAGATGCGCCAAGGAAGGCTACGTCAATTTTCAGCTCTCCGTTTGCAATTGCGCTGCCGCGGCCGCCGTGGCTTCTGAATACGACAGGCTCCGCCATAAGGCCGTGGGAGATGGCATCGGCCAGCTCACCACGTAGTCCCGAGGTGGAAATGCCGGTGATTACCCCGCTCTTTATGTGCTCAATGAGCGGTGCATGAACGTCAGAGAGGGATGATGCGGCCAGTTTCAGGTCCTTGAAGCCCATTTCGGCCAGTTTGTCCACGACCATATTCACCACTTTGTCTCCGCCGCGGAAATGGTGGTGGAAGCTTATCGTCATGCCGTCTTTGAGGCCGCTTCGGCGGATGGCTTCCTCCAGGGATACTAATTTGGTATTTCTCATAGTGCTTCCTCCTCAGAAATTACGCCGGCGGCAATGGCGAGGGCAATTGTTCTTTCGGCCCTTAATACCACCGGACGGTCCACCATTTTGCCATTGACTGCAATTACGCCTGAACCCTTCGCCTGGGCTTCCTTTATGGCTGCTACAACGGCGCGGGCCTTGTTTATTTCCTTTTCCGTGGGCGTGAAAACGCTGTTCACCACCTCTATCTGGCGGGGATTGATTATGGATTTTCCGTCGAAGCCGAGGGTCTTGATAAGCTCTACCTCTTTACGGAAGGTTTCCATGTCGTCCAGGTTGGAGTACACCGTGTCGAAGCAGGCGATTCCTGCGGCGCGGGCGGCAACAACTATGGTTTCGCGGGCAAGCAGGAGCTCTGCACCGCCGGGGGTACGGTTGGTCTTGAGGTTGGCCGAATAGTCTTCGGCGCCGAGTGCTATACCCATCATGCGCTTAGACGCAGTAGCGATTTCGAAGGCGTTCACTATGCCCAGTGCGCTTTCGATGGCGGCCATAATCTTTGTCTCCCCCACTCTTCCGATTTCGGTTTCGACCTTGAGTATTTCGGCCTCCAGCTCGCGTACTTCGTCCGCCGTTTCAGTCTTGGGCATGCGGATTACGTCCACGCCGGCTTTAACCACAGCTTCCACGTCCTTTTTACCGTAGGGCGTATTAAGCGGGTTAATGCGCACCACCATTTCGGTGCCGCCGTAGTCAATGCTTTTGAGGGCGTTGTGTACGAGGAGCCTGGCGGCGTCCTTTTCGGCCATGGTCACCGAGTCTTCCAGGTCCAGCATTATGCTGTCGGGACCGTAGATGTGGGCATCGGCCATCATTCCGGGATTGTTGCCCGGAACGAACATCATTGTTCTCCTCAGTCTTTCCATACGTCTTTTCCTGTTGCGCGTACTGCGGCTGCCGTTACGCGTGCGCGGATTGTGCAGTCAAGTGCGCCTTTGTCTATTGCGTCAACCTGGGCGTCCTGAATGCCCAGGCCTTCCAATGTTTCCGTAATTACGGCCTTTATCTGGCGGCCGAACTGTGCGGCCACAGAGCTTTGCAGATTCACCTGCAAGCCTTTTCCGGGGCCGATCGTGACCATGATGTCGCCGGATTCAAGTGTTCCGGCTATTGCTTCTTTTAGTGCCATTATGCCTGATGTGCGGGTCTAAGTAAATCCAATACTACTTTTACGGGGTTGAAGGTTTCTACGGGGACTTCCACGAAGAGGGTGTTCCAGTCGCTCATGGCGCCGTTCCAAAGGCCTGGAAGCTCCAGAGCCTTCAGCTCGCGGCCTTCGAAGCTCTTGGAGCTTATGAAGCCGGCTTCAGGATCCACATAATCCAGAAGGTTGAATTTTTCGCCTTTGTAGTCCCTGAGGCAGCAAACGAGGTCCACGGGATTGAAATGGGTTGCTCCGGACATGGCCTTCATCGCTCCTTCGTCGGCCTTGTTTATCTGCACGCTTTCAAGGATCTGCAGGCTGGTGCAGCCATCTTTTCCGGCAATCACGTAAGGACCGCCGCCGGGCTCGCCTTCGTTCTTGACCATGCCGCAGACGCGGATGGGCCGGTTGAGCTTTGCGCGCAGCATCTGCACCCTTTCGGCCTCCGAACGGGCCAGTGGCATCTGTATGCATAGCTCCTTGTCCAGGAAGTTCTCAATTTCATTGCAAAGCTGCACCGAAGGGTTTTCGTCCAGTTTTCTCAGGAAGCCGAAAATCCTGTCCCTGAGCTGAAGTGCGAGGCCCATCAGTACCTGCTTGTACTGCGCCGTGACGGGCAGAAGCTTTTCGTGGGCCACATTGTCGATGTTCTTGATGCTCACCAGTTCGGCATCGACCTTATTCAGATTGTGTATGAGGGCACCATGGCCTGCGGGACGGAAAAGAAGGGTGCCGTCTCCTTTGCGGAAAGGCTTGTTCTCCGTGTCCACCGCTATGGTGTCGGTGGCTTTGTCCTGGAAGGTGAAAGTGATGTTGTAGCGCACTCCGTAGCGCTTTTCGTATTCGGCCTTTATTTCGCCGATGGCCTCCTTGAACAGTTCCTCATGTTCCGGGGAGATGGTCACGGTGAGGTTACAGCTGCCGTCGGCGTTGCGCATGTACTTCTGGGCTTCCACAAGATGTTCGGCGATGGCGGTGCGGACCTCCTGGGGATAGCGGTGGAATTTAAGCACGCCCTTGGGCTTGCTGCCGTATGCAAGGCCTTCATCCCCGAGGAGCTTGGAAAGTGTTGCCTTGCGATATGCTGCGCTGTCCTCGGGCTCGCCGAAGAGTTCAGGTGAATAAAATGCGAAATCCTTGATTTTTGCAGCCAGGCGTGCTCCGGGGGCGTCGGCGGGAAGGTCCTTACCTTCCTCCAGGGCCGAAAGCCCTGCGAACATGTCCTTGAACATGCGGGAAGCGGCACCGGAAGCCGGAACGAACTTGCTCTTGCCTTTGATATCGGCCTTGGTATAATAGTCTTCGGCGGCGGCGAGCTGCTCCTCCGAGAGGACTTTTATCCCCCTCTGGGGCGTTGCCGGGCCTACGATTTTCATCCATGGAAAACCGTTTTTGAAATACTCGATCTGCTGTTTTACCTGGCGAATGGATGCGCCGCGCCCTTCTATCTGGGCAGTGTCTTTCTGGTTGAACATAGTGTTATGTGGTTATTCGAAATAAAATTCTTTCCTGTAGTTGTAGCCGGAGCGGAGCTGTTCGAAGCTGTCGGGACTTGAACGGAAAAGGAAATCGTCCGTGAAGATGGGGTAATTGTACTGTATTGAAGCTGCTATCTGCCCGAGCGTTTTGTCCTTAAGGTCGATGGCTGCGGGTTTAAGCGCTTCATCTTCAAGGGCCGGGAAGAAGTCCATAAGTTCGGTTATGCCGAAATGCCTTGCAACCGCCCTTACTGCCATCGCAGTGCCGTTTTGCTTTCCCTGGTAGGAATAACCTGCAATATGGGGAGTTGCTATGTCGCACTGGTTTATGAGGTTATGATTGACATCAGGCTCGTTGCACCAGGTGTCCAGAACCAGGCCGCCGAGCTTGGGGCGTGCGCGTAGAAGTGCGGCTTCGTCCACCACTTCTCCCCTTGCGGCATTTATGAAGATTGCTCCCGGACGTATCTTTTCGAAAAACTCCTGTCCGGCCATGGCCCTGGTGGTTTCGTCCAGGGGGACATGCATGGTGACCACCGTGGCTTCCTCCAGCAGCTTGTCCAGGGAGACGAATGCCCCTGGGCCTTCCGCCTTTTCGCGCGGAGGGTCATTCAGGAGCACTCTCAGGCCCAGTTTCCGAGCCATGGCTTCGACCTTTTTTCCTACGTTTCCCACGCCTACGATTCCAATGGCCCCTTCGTCCAGTTTTATCGAATGCCTTGATGCAATGCCGTATAGTGCCGAAATTACATAATTGGCGACAGCGTCCGCGTTGCAGCCTTCAGCGTTCTGCACCTGGATCCCGTGTGCCTTGCACCATTCTATGTCGATATGGTCCGTGCCTATAGTTGCGCAAGAAACCAACTGCACCTTGCTCCCTTCCAGAAGAGCAGCGTCGCACTTGGTGCGGGTACGGATTATTATGCAGTCGGCATCTTTCACGGCGTTTCTGTCTATGGCCCTGCCGTCAAGGTACACGACATCGGCGTAGGGCTCCAAAACGCCTTTAAGGAACGGGATATAAGTATCTGCTACTATCTTCATTGTCTTCAGATTCAGTACAACACACAAATATAGTCAATTTTGTTTGAAATTATTCTATCTTTGCAGCACCATGAGAAAAACAGTATTAGGATTAGCAGTTTTGCTCGCCGCAGCTTCCTCCTGCTGCCAGCGCGCCTTCACCACCGCCGAAAGGGAGCTTATCGCCGGCTCCGACTCCCTGATGTACGTCACAACCATGCCGGCCGACAGCGCCGTCCTGCGCACGCCCTGCGCCGAACTTTCATCAGCCGAATTGGCGTCGCCTTTGGCTGTTACCCTTGTCGACAAGATGCTCCATACCGTGCAGGATCCTTCCCAGAACGGAGTGGGCATCGCTGCGCCTCAGGTGGGTATTTCCCGCCGCGTCATCTGTGTCCAGCGCTTCGACAAAGAAGGCGAACCCTTCGAAGGATATCTGAATCCAAGGATTGACAGCCTGATCGGTCCCGAAGTTATCGGACCCGAAGGATGCCTATCCATCCCCGGACTCAGAGGAATGGTCCCCCGCTCCTCCGAGATTGTCCTCACATACGTACGCCCCGGCACCATTGACCCCGTCACCGAACGCATCTCCGGCTTCACCGCCGTCATCTTCCAGCATGAGTGCGACCACCTGGACGGCATCCTCTACACCGACCGCGCCATCCAGATTTTCGAAAAAAATTAAAGCAACCCCTTGCGGATTCAAATTTTTGTTGTACATTTGCAATCCCAAACGGGAATAACGGGGTATTAGCTCAGTTGGTAGAGCGTTTGAATGGCATTCAAAAGGTCAGGAGTTCGATTCTCCTATGCTCCACTTCTTAAATGATTGATAATCAATCAGTTACGAGCCCTCTCAACGAAAATTGAGAGGGCTTTTCAGTTAGTATTACTAACCGGAGCAAGTCCATTTCGGTCCCTTTTTGCGCTTTGTTCCAAGAATGTTCCAAGGAAAAGTGTCAAACAATTAAATGGGAAAGGTTATGATTATCAATTCATTACCAATGTCGGCCGAAGGGATGTTCCAAGAATGTTCCAAGAAAATGGGCCTGTTGCAAACAATTTGCAACATTCATGCAGTAAACGTGCAGTCAAAATGCGTGTTTGAAGCCCCTTGTATGGGTGTTTTCAGCGTAAACGGAGCCTTTGTTCCAAGAATGTTCCAAGGAAAATTAGCTTCGTAACGTTATGAGTATCAGCAGCATAGCCACGATTGCGCCAGTAGTTCTGGACAATGTTTGGAAAAAAGACGGGACAAATGTGGTCCGTTTGCGCTTCACTTACCAGCGAGATAAGAAATATCTGCGCACAAATATCGTTGTCAGGAAAGAGCATATGAGTCGTAGCGGTCAGATTAAAGATCTGACCCTGCGTGAGAAGGTGGAGCATCTTGTGAACGATACGCAGCGCATCCTTTCAGAAATCGACTCCCGTGCACTCCCCTACATGAGCCTTGACGATATTATCAAGTATGTTGAGAAGCGCCAGGAGCAGCAGAAGGTCTTCCAACTGGATTTCTTCCAGTTCTGCGATGTCATTCTGTCCGAGAAGACAGGACAATCCCAGAAGACATACGGGGTAGCTGTCAACTCATTTAAAAAGTATGTGGGCAAGGAAGAGATGGATATATCCGAAATCACCTCTTCCTTGCTCAGAGACTATGAGAGATGGCTTACCAATAAACATGGAGAAGGAGCAAGAGCTATCAGTGCCTACACTAACTGCCTGTCCTTTATCCATGGACAGGCCCGTCTGCGTTACAATGATGAGGAGACCGGTATTATCAATATCCGGAATCCCTTCCAGTTTTATAAGCCACCCAAGCAGCGGATGTCCAAGCACCGTTCGGTGGACGTGGACTTGATCCAGCAGATGCTGTTGAATCGTGATTCACTGAAAGGGCGCGAGAAAATGGGAGTGGATGTATTCCTCATCAGTTTTGCGCTGATGGGGATGAACAGTCCCGATTTATACACCTGTGCCAAACCCAAGAAGGGCATTATCCATTACAACAGGACCAAGACTCGAAGCCGGCGTGAGGATGGTGCCGAGATGTTTGTAAAGATTGACGAGCGCGTCCTTCCCATCATGAAGGAGTACTTCTCTGACGGAAATGAGTTTGCCTTCCGTTTCAATGAAATGTACACGTCCTACCAGATTTTCGGGGAGAACGTCAACGAGGGTCTTGCCCAATTCAAGAAGCGGATAAACTACCAGCAGCCGCTTACCCTTTACTGTGCACGGCATTCCTGGGCCAGCATTGCGTATGAGGCGGGCGTGAATAAAGGCATCATCAATGACGGCCTGTGCCACGTGGACCGTATGATGAAAGTGACCGATATCTATATTAAAAAGGACTGGTCCGTCATTTGGCAGGCAAACGCCAAGGTCCTGGACAAGTTCCAATGGGACAGCAAAACAGCCGCATCTCACGACGCAGCTGCTGAAAAGGAAAAGTGATAAATGGGGTATATTTGAATGGCACGCTTTCGGTGCCTCTCAGGCCGCTCACTCGAGCGGCTTTTTTCCTATTGTGTTGAATACAAGCTTGGCGTGTTCACGCTCGGCTTCGCGAAGACAGTCCAGCTGGTGTCGGCTGTATAGGATTCGCCTTCCCACGCGTGTGTACTTAGCCAAGCCGTCCCGCTTCATTTTCCGAAGCCATTTGTCTCCGTAAGCTTTACGGGCGGCGTTCTCGGTAATATCATCGTCAATGGGCGCCGCCTTTTTGATGATGGCTCCTGCGATGAGGTTGGAGCAGGTTTCCAGTTCCTGCATGATGGTCTTTACGCTTTCCATAGTCAATCCTCCGAAATAAAGCTGTCATAATGGGTGTCGGCCAGGAACTTTTCAATATCGGCCAGAGAATATAGGTAGCAGCCGCCGGCCTTGGAATAGCCGATGAGGCCGTCGTCCCGCCATTTGCGTACGGTGTTGGCCGATACGCCCAGAAGGTCGATGAGTTCCTGGTTGGTATAACAGGGTTTCCGCTTTTGCAGCAGCAGCTTCCGGATGGATTTAACCTCTTTCCGGAGGCTGGCTATCTGACGGATAAGTTCATTGATTTGTAAGTCGTCCATAGTTAGTTACATTCTGGGGCTCAGGTGCATACCGGCGTTGTAACCGCGCGAGGCCTGAAGCATTTCATTCAAGTCTTTGTGTTGATGATAGAGTTCCGACATATCGGTCACTTTCTTGTCTTTAAGAAGGTCTTTCACAGCCCGTAAGCAGTTCCTCCCGGCCTCGTCATTGTCGAGAAAGCAGTTTGCGCTCTCGTGGGCTTTGATGTATGCTTCGGCCTTGGAGAGATTGTTGACAGAGTTCAGAACAACGGTGTCACAGTTTGGTTTTACCGCTCCCTGCATCACCTGCCACGAGAGGAAATCCCAGAACCCTTCGAAGACCTGCACGTTCTTGGAGGATGGCTCCAGCGTGATTTTACCCTCTGTATTAATTGTGGTTACATCGGCCCGGGTGGTGCGTTTGTACCCTTCCGGATGGCTCATTGCCCATTCTCTTGCATTGTTGGGAAAGCCTATCCAGGTGAAGTTCATCCTTCGGGCCGGATCGAAAAGGATCAGCTCTTTCAAATACTCCCTGGCCAGCCCGATGGGAATCTTTCTGGCATCCAGGTACCTCATGAGGTAATTGCTTTGGATGGGACGAACCTTGTTAATGGCCGATTTTGGGCTGGAGGAAACCGTCCTTGATTTGCGAACGGCCATTTCCTCCGCAGAGATAGGCCCCAGATTCTGGATATACCGCACAGCTTCTTTAAAGGAGCAGTGGAGCGTACGCTTGATTAAATCAACGTTCTGCCCACCAATCCCAGCACCCTGGTCGTACCAAAGGTTTTTCTTGGGGTCAACGTGCAGAGAGGCATTGTTCTCTTTCCGGAAGGGAGAATACCACATGTTCTTCCCCACCCCGCGTTGTGAACCCAGAGACACCAGGATCTTATCCAGAGGATAATCGTATATTTCGTTACCAATTCTTTGCATTTTTTACTAAAATTTCTTTTCTATTCAATAAACTTTGTTTACCTTTGCTAAGTATTAGTGAGCAAACACTATCTTGGACTACTACTATAATAAGTAATGCTAATCGCAAAGGTCCGGACAAATAGTGAGAAAACCAAACGATTGAGCCAAAATGGAGAATGACGTCGTAACCCCCAAGGCGCAAAACCGCCTCCAGCCCATCCGTGGCTACCTTTTTAAGAAAGGTATTACCATGTCTGAACTCAGCCGCCGCTGCCAGCACAAGATTTCCCGCGGTGGTGTAGGATACCGTCTTCGCGTGGGAGACTGCATGATGAGCGACATGGCCGATATGGCAGAAGCCGCCGGATACAAGTTCGTGTGGCACTGGGAGAATGTACGCGACGTGGAACCCTCCCCCCGCGCCATCCGTCCCCTGACTATCTTTCACAGCGACTTGCTCAAGCCGGTGATGGGCTATCTCTTCGAGAAGAACATCAGCATTCCCGACCTTGCCAAGCGCTGCGGCATTTCCGGCCCCGGAATGGCATTTCGCATCCGTGAAGGCGTGTGCATGATGTCCCAGATGGAAGAAATGGCCGAAGCCGCCGGTTACAAGTTCGTCTGGAGCTGGGAGGAACTCCCCGCCGACTAATCCTCCGGGTCGTTGATTTCCCGCCAGATTAGGTTCGCTATTTCCACGCGAATCTTTTCGTAGTTCTTTTCCACTTCATCCTGAATTTCATCTTCCGTCATCTCTATGATAGGCGGAAGTTTTTCGTTATGCCTTGGCGGCTCCCCTGCCTCGACTTCCCCACAGAAGGTCTTGGGATGAATCTTCTGGTCATAGTTATCGGCCACATAGCCACAGAAGGAGCCCTGGGACAGAGCCTCAATCTTGTTCGCCGGAAGCACGTCACGCAGCTGATAAGAGTAGGTTACGTGGTCGTGAGTGTCGCTCTCCTGATAGGAGCGTGTTTCTTTCTCTATCTTTCCAAAGGACTTGCTGAGGCCTTCTGCAGTTGAGCCTTTGACAGCGCCGGAGAAAACATTCCCTACAGTGTTAAAAATTACATCCGACTCCTTCTGATCATAGTCCTTTACCAATTGGCTCTTGTCCTGTGCGCCGATAACCACTGCCACCTTGTTGCTTCGTGCGGTGTTGATAAGGTTATCCAGGCCCTTGAGATAGATGGTAGGCAGTTCATCGATGAGGACAGCACTGTGCGCTTTGCCGGGATTATTGATAATCTTGAAGAGCTGGGAAGTGAGCATCGCCAGGGTTGTTCCATAGACCGACTGCCGCTTGGGATTGTTCCCTACGCAGATGATTTTAGGCGCATTAGGGTCGTTCATCTCAAGTGAGAAATCATCTCCAGACAGCGTCCAGTACAGGGTTTTGGAAGCAAACCGCATCAGCGGAACACGGGCCGAAGCAATCTGGCCCTGAAGCTGCTCGTAGGCCTGGTCTTTCATGGCGTCGGCAAAAGTAGTGCGTTTAACATCCAGTTCCTTAAACTTCTGCAGAACGTCCAGCACATTGCGGTAATCCTGTCCCATCAGCTCAATCAGATGCGGGAAGGTGCAATAGATGCCTTTCTTGTAGATTTTAAGGAACCAGATGAGAAGGTCAATGTAACAGCGGGCACTCATAGAGAAGAAGTCCTCCCCTTTTGCGTTCTCGCGGTTGGCGTTCTTCAGGATGACTTCGGCAATTTCCGTGGCGTCGATGGGGTCCTGCAGATAACGAGGATGGATGGGATTGAAGCGGTGGGAGTACAGCGGATTGTCAAAATTGACCACATACATCTTGGGCTTTACCCCTTTGTAACAGTCGTAGTTATCCAGCAGCTCATTCATCACGCGGGTCGTCAGGTCCGGAAACTTGTAGTCATACACGAACATTGCATACCCCTTTTGTATCATCTGACGGATGAAAGGTCCATAGATGCTGTATGACTTACCTGAGCCAGGCGTGCCGATTACCATGGAGCCGCGGAAGGGGTTTACCACATTGATGTATCCCCTGCGCAGCTTCCCTTCAAACTGGTATTTCAAAGGGATATTGATGCTGTACTTGTTCTCCATGAGGACTTCGCATTGCTGGAAGGTGTCCCAATAATCCGGCAGGCTGGCATCGAAACTGCGGTATTTCCGCCCCAACCGTAAGGCTCCGATAAAGAAGAGCACAAAGCCAGTAAAGGTGGCCAGTACAAATACACAGCGATTGCCCATCAAAGGGGCCGTGAAGAACAGTATAAGGCCCATTCCTAGCGGTACAATGATGGATACCCAAGGAGCATTTTGCGAGCGACCGGATCTAAC
>Ga0247609_10000576_pt1 | contig 50171 bp, 29 predicted proteins | sample 172DNAGHGlowgp2_FD_193487 | JGI IMG/M metagenome (GOLD analysis project Ga0247609, IMG submission 193487) | Sheep rumen microbial communities from Palmerston North, Manawatu-Wanganui, New Zealand - 1728 DNA GHGlow gp2 | ecosystem: Host-associated > Mammals > Digestive system > Stomach > Rumen ... | reverse complement strand
CGGGTTGCATGTGGTAGATGAACATGCCGCCCGCGGCCCAGATCATGCCGATGAGGCCTTCGATAATCATCATGCCGTAGAACGTCTGGCGGCCCGTCTTTTCGGTGACTTCGGTGCGGGCCACGAGCGGGCTCTGCGTGCTGTGGAAACCGCTGATGATGCCGCAGGCAATCGTCACGAAGAGCATCGGGATAATGGGCTGGTGGCCCGGATGCTGCGAGAAGTTTGAGGCGATGTCGCACAGGTTGAATTCGTCAAGCACGTTCAGGTGCGGGGCGATGCCTATCATGATGCCGAGGGAGGCGAGGATGAGCATGCCGCCGAAAATCGGGTAGATGCGCCCGATAATCTTGTCGATGGGGAAGAACGTACTCGCAAAGTAGTAGGCGAAAATCACGCCGACTGCCACCCAGAAGAGCGTGGGGGACACTGCGCTGCCCGCGATGATGGGCGTGTTGATGAGCTGTGCCGGCGTGTTGGTGAACACGGCGCCCACGAGGATGAGCGCGACCGAGATGAGCCCCATCACCAGCTTGGACGGACCCTTGCCCAGGAACTTGCGCGAGAGGGCGGGAACATTGTAGCCGTTGTTGCGCATGCTGATCATGCCACTGAAGTAGTCGTGCACGGCACCGCCCAGCACGTTACCTAGCGGGAGGATGATGAACACGATGGCGCCGAACTTGATTCCGAGAATCACGCCGATGACGGGGCCGATGCCCGCGATGTTCAAGAGCTGGATGAGCATGTTCTTCCAGTGCTTCATCGGGACGCGGTCAACGCCGTCGGGGTTTGCGATTGCCGGAGTCTTGCGGTCGTCTGGGCCGAAGACATGTTCGACAAACTTTCCGTAAGTGAAGTAGCCTCCGATAAGGATGGCGATACCGATAAGGAATGTAATCATGTTATGCCTTCTTGTTAGTTAAAACTGCTTGCTATTCTTCGTCGTCCTCTTCGTCAGGGGCAGATTCCGTAGAATCTTCTGCGGAGGTCTCGTCGCTTGACTCGTCGGCGACTTCTTCGGAATCAGAATCCTCGGATTCGGAATCCTCGGATTTGGCGCTTTCCTCTTTCTTGGCGCCGCGGACGTAGCCTTTTTCCTTTGCAATCTCGTCGGGGGTCTTGTCTTCGCCGAATTGCTGCTTGAAGTACAGGATGTTCGTCGTGAAGCTGGACTTGCCGGCGTAATCGAAACCGATGACCGGATGGAAGGAGGCTCCGAGCGAGAACGCCACTTCGAGTCCGAATTTGAATCCGCTGTTGCCCTCGACGGAAATGTTAGGATTGATGACCTGGCCAAAATGCGGGGAGGGAACTCCTCCGGCTTCCGTGGCAAGGCAAACCATGCGCCCCGACGAAGCCATGTTGGCGTACTGGTAGCCGAGCGTCATCATGACTTCGAAGAAGTAAGTGGGCTTGTAACCGATGACGATATCGAATGTAAAGGTGGAAATGTCGAGGTTCAATGTACCGCTGTAATCTTCGGGCTGGTAGCTGATGCCGCTCGTGTTATAGCCGAGGACGACGCTCACGTCGAGGGGCTGCGCTGCCGGTGGCAACATGTATTGGAACAGGTGCCCGAAACTGTACTGGCCGCCGATACCGAAGAGGTTGAATTTGCGGAGTTCGCTGATGGCGGGCAGGAACATTCCGCGCATCACGAGTCGCGCATGGTAGAAGCTGACGGCGGTTTGCAGATACGGGTACGTGAAAACGCTCAAGTTGCTGAGCGTCTTGTTGCCGTAAACCCTTGGACCGTCGAGCAAGACGTCGGCCGGTTGGCTCAAGTCGGCATGCCCACCGAAAATCGTGGGAGAGTTCATGCCGAATTCGTTGAAAGACTTGTCGTCGTCACCGATGAAAATCAGTGAAATGGGTAGGCCTACTTCGAAACCGATTTTTTCACTGACTGTAGCGCTTGCGAACCAGTTGCTGTTCAGCACGTTGCCGAGGTTGTCGATAATGGGTTTCACGTAGCCGGGACGGTTGAACAGTTCGGGGTCGCCGTTCGGACGGTTCTCAAAGGCGGCCATGGTGGCGTATGTGCTTGCCCACCCGTCTTCGTCCCATTCCTGGGCGAATACGGAGGTTGCCATCAAGAGCGAAAAAAGTATTTTGGGGAAGATCTTCATGGCCCGCAAAGATAGAATTATGCGGGCTGGATGGCGAGACCTAGAACTGGTATTGCACGCCGACAGACGCGAAAACATAGGTCTGCCACAGGAACGGTTCCAGGTCGCAGGTACCCGTGGCCTTGGAATTTACAAATTTGAACCAGTTCTCGTACAGCTTGACGGCGGGGACGATGGCAAAATTATCCGTTAAATAGTAATGCACGTTGGTCACTAGCGCAATTCCGGAACCCATCAGGTGCGAATCCTGGACTTTTTCGCCAATAAATGCCGCTTTTTCGGTAGTGAGGCTCGTATAGGAGTATCCCAGGCCTACACCGACCTGGAAATCTTCGGGCCAGAATAGGTTGTACGTAAACTCGAATCCCACGCGCCAGATGGTCGCGTCTTCGGACGCGTCAATGTCTACAAGGTCTTGCGATGTCTTCCAGTACTGAAAGTTCACGTCTAGCGAGAAGCTGCGGATGTTTACGCCGAGCGTGATTTCGGGAGACGGGAATACGGCCATGTCGGGCGTATAGATCTTGTGCTTTTCCTTGACGGAATCCGTTACCGTGATGGGACGCTCGTTGACGTCGCCCCAAGTGAAGAACGTTCCGAATGCGGCGTTAATGTAGTAGGAACGCGGCCAGTAACTATCGTCGTACTGGATGTGGTCATAGGCGAATGCTGGCGTTGCTGCCGCGATGGCCAACAATGCTATGGCGAGAATCCCCTTGAACAGCGGTTTCATTTGCGTGCCTAGAGGTTCGCGTAGTGGAACATCGCGTCGATGCATTTTTTGGCGGCAACGCGGGTCGGCTCGTCGATATCGACGTGCTCCGCCTTTTCGGGATGGCGCAGCGTCTCGAGGATGTTCTCGAGGGAGTTGGACTTCATGTACTTGCACATGCTGCAGCTGCCGATGAATTCCATGTCCGGATGTTCGTAGTGCATGCGCGCGTTGAGACCGCATTCTGTAAGGAGCAGGAACTTGGAGCCTTTCGGCTGTTCACCGATGTACTTGACCATCTGGCCCGTGCTGCCTACGTAGTCACTCAGGAGGGCGACGCCAGGATGGCATTCGGGGTGGCTCACCACCTTGAGTCCCGGGTTCTGGCTCCTGAAGAAGTTGATGAGGTCCGAGTCGTATGTCTCGTGGACGTAGCAGCAACCGTCATGCAAAATGAAGTCCTTCTTGACGCCGCGCTTTTCCATCTCGCTCTTGATGTTTTCGCCCATGAGCTTGTCCGGGACAAAGCAAATTTTGTCCGTCGGGAGGCTTTCGACAATCTTCATCACGTTGCCGCTGGTGACGCACACGTCGCAGGCGGCCTTGACGGCGGCAGTCGTATTGATGTAGCAGACGAACGTGTAGTCCGGATGCTGTTCGCGGAGCTTGCGCACCTGTTCGCCCGTGATGGAGTCGGCGAGGCTACATCCGGTAAGCGGTCCGGGAATCAGGACGTCCTTTTCGGGGTTCAAAATCTTGGCCGTTTCGCCCATGAAACGCACTGCGGAGAAAAGGATGGTCTTCTGCGTGACCTTGGTGGCGTCTTCGCTCAGCTTGAAGCTGTCGCCGGTATAGTCGGCAACGCCCAGGACGATTTCGGGCGCAACGTAGCTGTGCGCGAGAATGACGGTGTCCTGGTCCTTTTTGCGCTCGTTGATTTCGTTGATCAGCGGGAGCATTTGCTCCACCTTTTCCTTGGTGTATGTGCAGAGTACGGCTCCGGGGTGGATGGAGCTAAGGCGCTTGTAAAGTTCGTCAATTGTCATGGTGGAAAAGATAGAAAATTAATATCCTGCCCATTCGGCGCTGATGGAGGGGCTCGCCTTGCGGATTGCCTCGTCTTCGGCGGTGTTGTGCGCGGGGGCGATGTCGCCGCTTTCGATTCGGGACTTGATTTCGTCGAAGGTTTTGGGCGGAACGCTGTTGGGACTGTTGTCGCCCAACACCTTGCAGGGTGCCATCTCGGATTCTTTGGCCTTGTCCTTGACGGGCGTGTATTCGCGTGCGGCGGGAATCTCGTAAAAGCGGTCCTCTTCGGGGCACCAGGCGGTAAGGCACTTGCCGTAGACGCAACCGGAATCAAGCCCGATGAATCCGGGAATGTTCACGAATCCCTTCTTGGCCCAGTGCCCGAACACGACGGTCTTCGGCCATTTTACCAGCTTGTACCACGGAACATCGTTCCACTTGCGGATAGAAAGCAGCACTTCGGGACTCATGTCCTCGAGCCTGTTCTTGCCAGGTTCGAGCCCGGCGTGCACCAGGAGCGCGTGCGGCGTATCGCGCCACAGCGGCCAGGTTTTTACGGTGTCGCGAATGGACTGCCACTGTTCCAGCGAGAGCGCCTTGAAACGTTTTTTCTGTTTCTCGTTCCAGCATTCTTCAGGAGTTTCCATCATGCGGATGAGGTGTTCCTCGTGATTGCCGCGCACGGTCAGGATGCCGAGCTCCTTTACGATTTGCATGGCGCGCCACATGTCCGGGCCCTTGTTGATGATGTCGCCCGTCTGGTAGAGCGTGTCGGAACCGCGGACGAATCCGAACGCGTCGATGATGCGTTCCAGTTCGTCGGCACAGCCGTGTACGTCACCTATGTAAAGAGTTCTGGACATGATGGATGATTGATGATTGAGGATTGATAATTGATGATTGATGATTGATGATTGATGATTGATGATTTTGCATCATCCATTATCAATTATACATTATCCATTATTTTAAATGTACCGCTTGGCGCAGCTTGTTCATCTCGTCGGCGGTGAGTTCGCGGAATTCTCCGGCAGGCAAATCCCCCAGCTGGAGCTTGCAGTAGCTCACGCGCTTGAGGTCGCGAATCTCGTAGCCGATGGCGCGCATCATGCGACGGATTTCGCGGTTCTTTCCTTCGATGAGCACGAGCTCGGCGAATCCGTTTTCGAGATACACGTCGGTCGCGAAGGCGATTTCTTCTTGGGCGTCGGGATCTTCGGGGTCACGGATGTCTACGCCGTCCACCAGCTTCTGGGCCGCGGCGTCGCTGAGCGGGCGCGTGGTCCATACGTAGTAGCTGCGCGGAATCTCGTAGCTCGGGTGCGTGAGTCGGTGCAGCAGTTCCCCGTCGTCGGTGAACAGCAACAGCCCGCGGCTCTGCAAGTCCAAACGGCCCACGTACTTGAATGTGCTGTAACCGGGGGGCAGGTAGTCGTAGACGGTGCGGCGGCCCTGCGGGTCGTCTTTGGTGCACACGCAGCCTGCCGGCTTGTGGAACATGATGACCTTCGTCTTTTTCGGGAGCTTGGCGAGCTTCCCGTCGACAGTGACGCGGTCGTTGTTCTCGTCTACCTGGTGGCCCAGGTCAGAAATAACTTCGCCGTTGACCTCGACGCGGCCTTCGGCCACGAGGGAATCGGCTGCCCGGCGGCTAGCGAGCCCGCTGAGCGAAATAAACTTGTTGATGCGCATCATTGTTCTTCGCCTTCCATCTGTATCTTGAGGGCTTTCATCTTGCGCCACAGCGTGGACCTGCTGATGCCGAGCTTCTCGCAGATTTCGGTCTGGTTCCCCTTGCATACGCTCAGGGCATGCAATATGTGCCTGCGTTCCATCTCCTCGAGCGAGATGATGTCGTCGCTGCCGGTGGCGCTGGAGGCTGGCTGCATTATGACGGGGGCACTTGCGGGTGCGGCGGCTCCGGTGCGGTTCTCAATCGCCGGGATGTCGGCCGGGGCTTTGGCGTTGTCGCCGGTCATGTGCGGAATGGCGAATTGCTTTTCGCGGGCTTCCGCCTGAACGTCTTCGGGAAGGTCCTCGAGGCGGATGATTCCGTTTTCCGAAAGAACGATGGCATGCTCGACGATGTTCTCGAGTTCACGGATGTTGCCCGGGTACGGGTAACGCGTCAGGGCGTACTGCGCGGCGGGTTCCAAATCCAGGATGTCCTTGCCGTGGGCTTCCTTGTACTTGAGTATAAAGTAACGTATTAGCGTCGGGATGACTGCTTTGCGTTCACGCAGCGGCGGCAGTTGCAGATGGAACGTGTTCAGGCGGTAGTACAGGTCTTCGCGGAATGTCCCCATGTGCATCGCCTGCTGCAGGTCGCGGTTTGTCGCGGCGATAACGCGTACGTCCAGGTAGCGCGCCTCGGTCTCGCCGACGCGCCTGATTTCGTGATTCTGCAAAAAGCGCAAAAGCTTGACTTGCGTAGATGCCGACAGTTCGCCGACTTCGTCCAAAAACAGCGTACCGCCGTTCGCGGCTTCGAAAAGCCCTTTCTTGTCGGTGGTGGAGCCGGTGTACGAGCCCTTCTTGGCACCGAAGAGTTCGCTTTCTACGAGATTTTCGGGAATGGCGCCGCAGTTCACTGCCACGAACGGTTCGCCGGCGCGCTTGCTAAAGCGGTGCACCACGTTCGCGAGGAATTCCTTGCCGGAACCGGATTCGCCGGTAATGAGCACCGTGCTTGTGGTCGGTGCAATCTTGTAGACGGTCTTGAGAATCTTGCGCATTTCGGGCGTGTCGCCCAAAAGGCTGTCGAGCACCTGCGATTCCATCAGCTGGTGCGTGTTCTTGGCCTGTTGCTGTGACTGGACTTTTTGGGCGGTGCTTTCGAGCTGGCCTACGGTGACGGGCTTCATCAAGAAGCTGTTCGCCCCGCGGCTAATGGCTCCGGTCGCTCCCGGCCAGTTCTTGGAGTCGCAGAGGACGAAAATCTCGATACCCGGATTCTTTTCTTTGAGGTAGCTCACCATGTCCATGTTTTCGAGCGTCAGGAACGGGACCTCGATAAAGGCGAGGTCTATGGAATCGTTCTTGACCAGGGGCATCAGGGCTTCCCTGTCATAACACGCCAACAGCTCCGAGTCGGCCAGGGACCAGGATTGCTGGATGTCGCTGATAAAGGTTTTATCCAAATCGGCGATCAGGATTTTCATAGGGGCTCTCTTAACTGAGGCTCTGGATTATTTCCTCGACCTTGGCCCTCAACGCCTGCAGGTCAACGGGCTTGTTGAACGTTGCCGCGACATCGAAGTGCTGCGCCGTGACCAGGTAGTCATCCGCAGCCGTACGTCCACCACCGCTGACGGCGATGGTACGGTTGCTCATACCCATTCGGCGGAGGTCCAAAATAACTTCATAACCGTCCACGTCGGGCATAATGATGTCCGTGATGATGACGTCGTACTTCTTGTTCTGGTAAAGGGCCTTGGCCTCTTTGCCGTTCGTTGCCGTTTCTACGTCATAGCCCTTGATTTCCATGGCGGACTTCAACATCAGGTTGAACTGTTCGTCATCGTCAATGATAAGAATCGTGGCCATGCTCACTCCTTGTGTTTCACTTTTCTTCTTCGTACAAATCCCAATATAGATTAAATGTCGTGCCTTCGCCAACCGTAGTTTGTATGGTGAAATAGGCATTTCCCTCTTTTAACAGGCGAACAGCGCTCGAAAGGCCCAATCCGAGGCCCTCTCCGGGTGCTTTCGTGGTGAAAAACGGGGCAAAAATGCGTTCCAGGGTCCCGGAATCGATGCCGGTGCCGGTGTCGGCGACGGATATTTTCACGTACGATCCCGGCGGGATGGGCGGGGCGTACGGGGTAAGCAGCTGGTGGTCCAGGGTTTCGAGCTGGACGTCGAAACTCAGTGTTCCGCCCTTGTCCTTCATCGCGTAGATGGCGTTGTTTGCAAGGTTGCTCAGAATGCGTTCCAGCGACGGGACCTGCGCCTTGATTTCGGCAGTCTCGTTCATCTTTCCGGAAACAACCTGGATGTTCGGCGGAAGCGTGAGAATTACTTTGTCTATAACGCTGCGGACGATTGTGGCCGGCGGGAACACGGTGCTCGGAATCTTGCTTTCTGTTTTGCCACGGACGGTATCGAGCAGCACGTTCAGCGATTGCTTGCCGCGCTGGGCTGCGGTAGTCGCTTCGCTCACAAAGCTCGACGCCTTGGCAAGGCTCTTCTGCACCTTTTCGTCGGGGATGGTGGGCGTTACAGAATTGAGCAGTTCCTGCGCCAGCTGGCAGAACCCGATTTGCGAACCCAGCAGGTTGTTGTAGTCGTGCGCGAAGGCGCCGCATGCCGTACCGAGGTCTTCGAGTCGCGAATGGATAATCTTCTGTTCGCGCAGCATGTTTCTTTCGCGTTCTAGGCGCTTTTCTTCGCTCATGTCAATCTTAAGGCCGATAACCTTGTACGGGGGCCTGTTGACTATGATGGGGATGAAGTGGTTCTGGTAGACGTAAATCTGCTTGTCGTTCTTGATGTTGATACTTGCTTCTTCTTCAGAAATTTCGTTGTGGTCGGCGTCTTCAAACGTCGTGAAAATCTTGCTGCGGCCGTCTTCGCGGGCCTCGATTTCTTCGACCTTGATGGAGTCCGGTGCGTCGGTAGTCTTGTTGAGGTTCCCGCGCATGGTGACGTCCTTGATGTTCTGCGTCAGGTACACGCCGTTCTCGTTCTTGGACCAGAACTGGAAGGGCAGCGCGTTGATAAGCGTCGCGTTGATGTTTTCCGTTTCCTTGGAGCGCTTTTCGGAGATGTCGAGGCGTTCCTGGTAGCGGATGAGGTCCTGCTTGTATTCCGTGAACTGACGGTTGAGCGTCTTGATTCGCTGCTGGTAGAACAGGAGGTTCGTCTGGTCGCTGAGCAGAAGCACGTTGACGGAGGTGGTGAGGGACTGCTTCAGCTTGAATATGCCGACGTTGAACGTGTGGAGCTCGTTTTTGATTTTGACCTTCACGTTGGTGTAGGTGGCCTCTTGCTGCGTGTCGATGTCGGGTAGCAGCTGCTGGACGTTCACGGTGGCGATATCGGAGTCGCTCAACTGGAAAATCTGCTGCGAAGCCGGGTTGGCGAACAAAATGTGGCCCTTGGAATCAAAGTATACGACGCAGTCGCCCATGTACCGGACAAAGCCGTTGAGGAACCACCAGGCGCTCTTGTTCTTGAAGGATACCGAGGTGAAATACTGCCCGCACAGGATGGCGATAAAGATGGTGCAGTACTGGAACCACTGCAAGAAAGTCACGGGCTCGGGAGAATTCTGGAAATTGTAGGCCAGCGGGATTATGAAATCGAGCGCTAGCGGGAAGAGTACGAAGAACCCGAATGCCGTAAGCATGTACACGTTTATTTGCACGAGAGTCTGGTCGCTCATGTGCAGGCTGCGCCTGAGCATGGTATAGAACGTCAAGGCGAGATCGGGCACCACGAAAATCATGAACAGCATGCCGTAGACGACGAATGCCGGATGCTGTTCGAGTCCCAGGAACGGGATGCCGAAAGTCTGGACCATCCATTCCTGGTTGATGCAGAACATGACCGTGGTCGCGATGACGCATATTTCGGCCACGATGTGCTTGATTCGCCAAAGGGGAGTCCTGCGTGCGACAAAGCTTATCTCGGCGACGTGCCGGGTGGAGTCTCCCGCCTGAATCCAGGCCATCGCCTGGATGCCGAACAGGATGTAGGCTGTCGGGCTGTTTGCCGTTCCGATTACGGCATCGCCAATGATGTGCGCGAAGTTCCAGATGAGGAGGGTCGCGACAAACTGCTGCAGGGCCCTGGGCAGTTGCCTGACTTTCGTTTTCTGGCTGATGGTAAACGGGAATGCAACGACGAGAATGAATCCTACGATGGATAGGATCAGGTCGGTGGGGGAGTTTGAAAACAGGGCTTCTTGCATACCTGCTAAGAAACATATAAAAAAAATGCGGGAAAAGAAAAAAAACGCGAGTAACTCGCGTTTTCTTGGTTGTTATACGTGCAACAAGGCTACTTGGTGCCGTTCTGGCGCTTTATGCCGAATATCTTCGTCTTGTCGAAGGAATCGCCCGTGCTGAACCTTTCCTGCGTCTTGGCGTCTTTCTCGGTGTTGGGGATGAACTTCGTCTTGAGTTCAGCCTTGTAGATGTATGCGCCAGTACCGACGGCGCGGCCGTTCTGGGCGCGGACACCGATTCCTGCCACGTTGGTCCATTCCACGAACATGGTAATCTTGTTGGTGGAGGAGAGGTAGGTGGCCGGATTGATGCTGTATTTGCCCGAAAGCCTGTTGACGAACGAGCCTAGGTTCGTATAGATGGGCAGGTCGTACGAGATGTCGAGCGAACTCCAGGCGGCATTCTCGCCGATATATCCGCCACGCGGCACGGTGAGGTCGAATACCCAGACGGCGCCCGTAAACGGGGTGAGGGTGGTGTCGATGCCCTGCTTGATGACGCGTCCGGTGTTCGCGTCGATGGCGTCAAGCTTGCGCGTGGTCTGGTTCACGATGTACAGCACCATGGTCGGGTCTTCCGGAGTCGCGTTGCCTACGGCCGTATTGACTCTGGACAGGTGGTCGCGGACGTACACGTTGAAGGTAATCTTCGGGTCGCCTTCGCCGCCCACGGTCACCCACGGGTTGTTGGTGGCCGGCCTGTTGCCGCTCTTGTCGGCGAATGCGCTATGGTCGAGCGGGGCAAGGCGAACGCGGTCGCCGTCCATGATGAAGTTGTCGCTAGTGTCGATGGTGCTCAGGGCTGCCGGCTTCAGCGACCAGCGGTAAACGTCGGATTTCTTGGCGAAGAGGTCGTCGCGTTCACGCAGGAACAGAACCCTGGAGCTGTCGACGGCGTCGACAGGTTCGCTGAAGTTCATGGTCGCCATGTTGAAGTTGGTGTTCTGCACCGATGCAGAGATAAATATCGGACCGACCTTGTCTTCGGCGAGGATGGAGTTGCTCTCGTAGGAGGCACCGGTACCGAGGTGCTGCATCACGAGGCCTGCGCCCACGAGGTTCTTGCCGGCCACGACGCCTTCGTACGGGCCGTTCGTGTTGCCGAGCGCAAAGGTGGGGCTCAGGCTGATGGAGGCGTTTGTCCTGGTGTCGTCGAACTTGATCTGGGCCTTTTCGACCCACAGGGTCTCGGGCGTCGTGCTACCGAATTCGATGGAAATCTTTTCGGGAGTGTGCTTCGCGTCTACAGCCAGCGAGAAGGCTATGTCGATGTGGTCGGCAAGGCCGTCTTCGTTCGGGTCGGAAATGCTGGCGTATGTCATGGGCACAGGGCGAATCTTCAGGAGCACGGGGAGAATTTCCGGCGTGCATTCACCGATGCCGTTGCCCGCGAGGTCGCGGATGCCGCTGGTAGAGAGCAACTGGACCTGCATGCCTTCGGCAATCTGCGAAGCTCCGCCTGCATCGAACTCGATTTCGTATTCCCAGATATTCAGGCTGTCGTTGTAAATCTTGGCGGCCAGAACCGAGATGGACTTGTCCGTGGGCATGACCTTGGTGGGCCAGGAGAGTCCGGGAGCCTGGATGGGCTCGCTGAACTGCAGGTACACGCGGTCGGTGGTGGCGGTGTCCAGGCGTTCCAGCACGGAGGCGGAAATGAGCCTGGGCGAGATGCCGTCTTGGTAGAAGTCCGTGGAGACTTCCTGCTTGCCCGCGACATTGCTTATGAGCGTAACGCTGCCGGTCGGGTTCGTATTGATGGTCGTGTCGGCAATTTCGGCCGCGACAACAAGATCCTTGCCGTTCTGCGCGATAATCTTGTCCGATGTCAGCGTGTCGTTGCCGTAAACGAACTTGATGGAATTGAAGGACTGCTGCTGTTCGGCCACGTACTCGTTGGAGAGCGAGATGGCGATGGCGTCCGGGATGCCGTTGCAGTCCATGTCAATCATCTTGGCGTAGTCGATAATGGGCCATGGCGGCAAATCCTGGATAAGGAGCACTGCGGCCTTGTTGTTGTAGTGGACCTTGCTCGTGTTGGGCCCGAGCGCCTTGAGCAGCGTTTCCATGGCCATGTCGGAGCTTATGTAGAACACCGCTTCGCCGTCCACGATATCGACCTTGAATTCGTCGGTGCTGGAAACGGTCGCGTCGCTTGTGGCGAAGAACTTCGCAAGTCCGTTTTCGGTACTGAGCTGGATGGTGATTCGTTCTGTGGTGATGGGCGTGAGCGTGCTGTCGAACAGCTGCACATGGACTTCCGCCTTCTTGCCCGTGTAGGCCGTGACGGTGTCGAGAGTGAACAGCAGGTAACGTTCCTCGGGCGGCGTGGTGATGGTATCGATTTCCACGTTGCTGCGGACCACGGCGCAGGCACAGTCGTAGCTACCGCTCAGGTTGGCCCCGTGGTTATGCCAGCTGACCCATTCCATGTAGTTGTTGCCGTAGGCGAGCGTCGTGTCGAGCCCGAACGTGAAGGCGTCCCTGTGGGAACTGTTCGGGTATTGGGTGTAGGCGAACACCGAGGTTCCGTTCATTTCGAAGTCGTCGAGGGTGCCGGAGGGGGTAACCTGGCTCGAGCCCGCATACATCGTCTGGTTGACTTCTTTTTCGACGGAGTAATACGGGGAAACGAACGGGCTGATAAAATCAAGCGTGACGTTGCGACGGACTTGCGGACCGTCACCGTCTATGTCGTCGGGGCCGTAACCGTAGATGTGCTTGCCGTGATAGTAGACGGCGATATAGGGGTCACGCGTGAAGGCGACGACCTTCGTTCCCGAGGTGTTTTTCTCCAGGAATTCGGATTCGTTGCCCGTGAAAGCCGGGCCCTGGGTCAAGTCGATACCTTCGAACATTTCCGGATCGGTGGCGTCGGTATGCGGACGCAGCGACCAGGAACCTTCGATATCCCTGAATGTTGTCGAGGTCAATTTCAACTGGAACACGAGTCTTCCGGAAACTTCCAGGAGCCCGTTGACCTTGATGGGCAGGTAGAATCCGCCGTGACCATCCGGTTGCGCAGGGTCGTAGGAGATGGTTGCGGAACCGTTGACCAGGCCGCCACCGCCATATTTCTGCGTAATATAAGTGACGGGGCCAAGATTGTCGGTCTTGAGATAGAAGCGCATCTCGAAATCTTCGAAGGGAATCGTATCGTTGTTCGTGATGGAGACAATGAACTGCTGGCAGCTTTCCCAGTTGCTGCAGGGCGTCTGGTACGAAGAAGGCTTGACAATGATGTCGAGGTCGGCGTAGGCGGCGTACGCCTCGGTGGTGAAGGTATAGTCTTCGGAGGTGGCCGTGCCCGAAGACACGGTGAAGTGGTAGGTTGTTCCCGGGGTCAGGTTGTTGAGCGTGGCCTCGTGGAAGAGGACTGCGCCTCCTTCGGCAACCTGTGTTTGGCCGTATGCCGAAGATGTACCGTAGTTCACGATGCCGTTTGCGCGGCTGCTGCTCCACCAGTAAATCTTGGCGCTGCGGTTGTCTACCTGGCAAATCGTCACGCCGCTCACGGCGATGGCTTCGAGCGTCATCGTGAACGTGTACCATTGTCCGTGGTTGTCGTCGGTGGACATGTTGCGCTTGGTATCCATGCCTTCCAGGAAGAAGTAGTAAGTCTGTCCGGGGATAAGGTCGGTGAGCGTGATGGCTCCGCCCTTGCTGGCCTTGTCTTGCTGAACGGACTTGGCCGTAGAACGGTCGGGCGTAGTGCCGTAGAATACCGTGGTCAGGGCAACTTCGTTAGCGTCCCAGCTGACTATGGCTTCTGTTTCTGTAATGGGTGTACCGGCGATATTGCTGTAGAGCGGGCCTTCGGCGTCGATGGGAAGCGTTTCGGCGAGGCTCTGTGCCGGGAAAAGGAACTGTGCCGAGAAGTCGATACAGGTTTCGGTCGAGGTGAACTTGCTCCAGTCTTCGATAAGCGGCTTGGTGGGCTCGCGACCGCCCATCAGGGCGCCCTTCGGGCAGCGGTACTTGTAGGGCATGCCGCCCGCGTTGTAGCCGTCGGGGTTGGCAGAGCGGTTATGTGGGTGCTGGGGGTTCTTGTCGCCCGCGCCCATCAACAGCGAGATGTCCCACGGGTTGGCGCCGAGGGCGTAGTACATGTTGTCGAGGGCGACTTTCAGGTAACGTTCGTCCTTCGTGAGTTCGTACATCAGGAACACGGCGACGGCGGTGCCGAGATTGTAACGGATAACGCCCCAGTCAAAGCTTACCCAGAGAAGGTTGTACGGGGGAATCACGTGCAGGTAGGTGTCGCTTGCATGCGGGTCGCCGGTTGTGTGCTGGTTGTGCACGACCACCGAGTCGCCATCGTTGGTGGCGTCGTTGATGACCTTGTTGAAGGTCGCCATCACGCGCAAGTCGAGCGAGTCGCGTTCTTGCGGGGTCAAACCGTAGACGTCGTAGGCATACGCTTCGTTGTCGAGGATGAGTTTCTTGAACCCGAACAGAACGTACGAATGGATGTTCTGGTAGTCGGAAGCCCAGCCACCGGGAGTGAACCCGCTCGTATGGCCCAGGAAACCGCCCTTGAAGAATTCCAGGTTGAATTGGTAGTTCGTTGAGTTGTCGTTGAGTTTGGGGTTCTTGTACAGGTCGTAGCGGTAGGTCGTGTCGCCGGTCGCGTACCATAGGGCGAGAGCCGCAGCGGCGCCGTCATCGTAAAGCGGCCCGCCACCCGTATAGAATCCCGGGAAACTCGTGTTGCGTCCGCCTTCGCCGGCTACGGCGTAGTTCTCGAAGGTGGGCATCATGACCTTGGCGTAAATTTCCTTGGCTGCCGTGAGCAGGGAGTCGGAGTAGGCGGGGTCGAAGGGGCGGTAACCTACGGCCACGTTGGCGAGGGCCGCGACGAACATACCCGATGTGTTGGAACCGATGCCCGTGAGGACGACTCGGTCTGGGCCGCCCTTGGATTCATCCTGGGCATCCTGTTTTTCGGGAACGTCCCAGAACTGGTGGTCCTTCTCGTCGACGCCCACGGAGTGGTACATGTCACCCCTGTCGAGCAGGCCGTCGGCCTTGGAGGCTTCGTAGAGTTTTAAAATGTAGTCGGTTCCGATATGGGCTTCGTAGAGCACGTCCGGGATACCGTCGGTAAATACGGTGTCGGCGTAAGAGTTGCCATAGCGGTCTTCGGCCTTGTTCTGGTAGGTGAGGTATACCATCGAAAGCACATAGGCTGCGTAGCCCAGGGTCTCGGAAACCTTGAAATGGTCACCGCAGTCGTGCCAGCCGCCCGTGAGGTCGTGGTGTATCTTGGAACCGTCTTTAAGGTGGCAGGGGGCGTGGAAATGGGACTTGGTGTTGCCGCAACGCTGGATGCCGAAGAACTGCAGGGAGTTTTCGAGGATGGCGTTGTAGATGGACGGGTGCACGTGGAAGGTGGCCGAGGTGTCGTTGCCCACGACGATGTAGTATTCGCCCTGGGTATTGAGGGTCGTGAAGTCGGCACGGTACAGGTCTTCCTTTTGCGTGCCGGTGGAGTCTTGCGAGCCGAACTCGTAGACGCTGGCGAGGGAGTTGAACGCTCCGTTGATCCACATGTTGGGCTTTACGACGTTCTTGCGGATGAGCGTCAGGTTGCCGCCACCGGAAACTTCCCTGCCGGTATTCGCGTCGATGACCTTGAACGTCATCTCCGTGGGGTCGGCCACGTAGGCGTACTTGTAGTCTTGTGGTCTGAATCCGCTCTGGTTGATGCGGATGGGGCGCCTGTTGTAGACGTTCAGGGAGTCAAGGTACCGGCGTTCGTGGACCTTGTCGGTGCGGTCGATGATGGGTAGATCGGCCATGGCCTGGTCCACAAGGAACAGGCCGAACATGACGGCTGCAAAAATTGATTTTTTCATAGGGGTATAATAAGTAACTTTTTATTTAATATAGATAAAAAGTACCCAAACCGGACGCTGTGCCGCGCCCTTCCTGGAAAGAACGTCAAAATTAAGTGATAAAAATGACGAGAAGTAAGCTAAATGTAAAAAATCCATCCGCTTTTTGCAACAAGCCTTGAAAAAAGTTGACCCGATTTGCTGCACGGGCACTTATGGACGGATTTCGTTTTTTTCTAAATTTTTGTCATGAATTTTTATAACAAGTTTAAGCTTTTGTTTGCTTTATTGCTTCTTGCCTGTTCATTTGTTTGGAATTCAAAAACATCCCTAATGAACAACCAAAATTGATATAAGAATGGCTGCCTTCGGGTGGCCTTTCTTATCACATGTTTTTGCATGTTCGCCAACAAGAGAACTTTTGGCGAACATTTTTTTTGCTACGAAAAGGATATTTGGGTATTGTAAACCTTTTTTTAGAGTAGATTTAGTTTGTTGGGTAAAAATAGGAGGAGCCCATGTCCATAAAGAATGGATTGTTTGCGCTGTTATTCAGCGCAATGGCAGTTTTTGCTGCCGAACAGGAACAGCCGACGCCATATGACTTAATTCGCCCGGTGTGGCCGCTTTCGTGGGACAGCACCGTATTCGCGAACCAATTCGTGGCCGGCCCCAAGCGCAAATCTTTGCCGGATGTAAACATTCCGGCGGCGTATGCACCCAACGAGATTATCCCTGATTCGCTGAACCAGGCGTTCATCGATGCCATGCTGGTGGATATTTCGCCCATCCGCGTCAACCAGGCAGGCTACCGCCCGCAGGATGTCAGCAAGCCTGTCTATTACGTCGGTTCGGCGACGAGTTTCCAGGTGGTCAATGCGGCTGGCGATGTCGTGGGGCAGGGAACTTTTTCGGAGACGCTCGCCAACAGTGTTTCGTCGTCCCTGACTATCAGGGCTTCGAATAACGCCCAAATAACGACGGGCGGCGACACCCGCTATACGGTTTCCGGTACTGGCCCTTCGGGGGCTCTCAAGAAGGGGCAGCTCCCCGATGGTCTGCCTGAAAATGAACGCCTCCGTATCAAGGTGGGGGACGAGTATTCGTCTACGTTTATCATCAGCGACAGGGTGTATTCCATGCTGCGCGATGCCGTGCTCAAGTTCTATGGCGTGAACCGCAGTGGCAATTCTGAATCGTGGTTCCATAATCCGAGCCACCTGAAAGACGGCTCGCTTGCCAATGTAGATATGACTGGCGGTTGGTACGATTGTGGTGACCACCTTAAGGAAAGCCAGACGATTGCCTATAGTTTTGTCCAGCTTGCGCTTATGGATGCCGTCTATGCGGAACGTGACCAGGACAACTACGCGTTTAACCAGGGCGAAACGCAGAATACCGACGGTGTACCGGATATTCTCAGGGAAGCGAGGTTTGGTGCCGAATATGTGTTGAAGGCTTACGATGCCGCGAACGGCGTAATTTCTGCGATGCCGGTTTCTGTTGGCAGTTTCGGCGCAGACCATGGATGGTGGGGGCCTCCCGAGGCTCAGGACGGAACTCTCCACGATAGGGGCGGGCCTACGAGTAGAATTCTGAGAAGTGATGATCATCCTGATTCAAAAGCGGAACTCGCGAGTTCTGCCGGAGGCAACTTTGCTGCGGGTTTGGCCCTGTTGGCCAAGCGGTATTCCGATACGACATCTTTGATTGCTCCGGATTCTGCATTTGCGCAGAAGTGCCTGAAGGTGGCGAGGGAACTTTATGAATACGGCAAGTCAAAGAAGGGTAACGCAAGTACGATGGCTTATGGCGGCGCGACCAAGTTCTATGATGAAATGGGCTTGGCCGCAATAGCTCTTTTCTATGCGACTGGCGAGAAGAAGTACCTGAATGAAGCCGTGGAGGAATCTTCCATGGCGAGTGGGCAGACGAAGAAGGATTTTGCCAATGCCGACAAGAAGGGCGCCGGTATGTTCAATGGCGGATGGTTCGCTTATGAAGAGGCTTCTTTCCTTAAAGGGACTGCGGCATCCGACTGGGCGAGCCTTTTCACGAGCGCTCTTTATGCCTTCTATAAACTGATTCTGGAAACCCGCGAAAAGGCTGAATCCTATGGCCTTTCGGACGAACAGAGAATGATTTACGTCGAGGATGTCGCCTTTACCATGGCGGCAAATCTTGGTGCTGTCATGTCGGGCGGATCGCAAAAAATTATGCTTCCTTCGGGGCAAGCCAGTTGGGGCGGGGCCACGGTGACTTTCGATCCGGTTTGGGGATTGACAAATTCCGTGAACCCTGAACAGTGGTGGACAAAATACGAAGCCTCCAACATCTTTGAACTGTTGGCGTATTACGACGTGACGAAGGATTTGGAAAATGTCATCATGCCTCAGACCGGGACCATCCAGAGCTGGAAATCGGAAGAAATTCTGAATCTCGCGGTTCAGCACATGAATTACTTCCTTGGCATGAACCCGTGGGATGTTTCCCTTGTTTATGGCGTGGGTGACAAGAACCATTCGCATCCGCATCATCGCGGTTCCAATCCGGAAGGAAAGAATGTTGCCGGATTTACGGACACGTACAAGTACCGCCCGCCGGTGGGTGGCTTGGGTCCGGGAAAGCATGGGACGGGAATGGATGACTTGTCTGTCCACTTCGATGACTACCACCTGACGGAAAATACCTGCATCGACGCCGTTTCTAACTTTTTGCCGGCTACGGTCATTCTGTCTAAGTCGGAAGACCTGAATCGTGCTCCGTCGATGAAGGTGGAAATCCGTCACGTGAGTATGGATTCGGCGATTGTCGTCGTGAAACTCGACCTGAACGGATACGCCTATATTGCGCTTGATACTGCGGACAATGTTGCCCAACCTACGATTGTTCCTTCCGAGATTCCATCTAACAATCACCAGATTGTCTTGCACGACCTGCAACCGGGCACTACGTATTATTTTTACGCGACTTCGGTGAACCCGAGAAGCGGGAATTCCTCGAAGAAATGGCTTGTGGACAGCTTGCAGACGCCGTTCAGCTTCACGACGCTCAATATGGTCGAGAGTGCGGACATCCAGAATGTTACGGTTTGCAACCTGAGCGCGGATAGTGCTGAAATCATGTGGTACACCCCGAACGGCGAATACGAATCCAGGGTGTACTGGGATACGGTTCCGCATACGAACCTGAACGAGTTTGCCCATAATACCGGAGCGCTCAATGCGGATGTTTCCGGCGTGCCGACCAGGTTCCATTACGTGAAAATTGGAGGCCTCAAGGAAAAGACCACGTACTATTACGCGGTAGAGAGTAACGGCGTTTACACGACTGCTGATTCTGCCGGCAATATCTTGAAGTTTACGACACCCGTGACGCAGTACGCCTTTGCGGTTCGCATGTCCCAGTACGTGTGGGCCCCGATGCCCGCGCTGGAAATCAATGTCATCAATAACGAGGAGCGTCCGTTTGACAGTCTGACTATTCGCCTCTATATGCGCGGTACCGAGGATATCTATTACGATGTTGGAATCCGGCGCGATATTTGCCAGGCCTACAATGAAGCCGCTTTTAATTTGCCCTGCTCTCCCGAAACCCAGGCTGAATTGGACGGGCTTTTCCGTCTGACTTTCCCGAAGAAGATTGAGGACACCTACGACCCGACGGACGGTACGTGGCAATGGTATTTCCCGATTCCGCTTGGATCGACCATTATCAAGTCTTCAAGCCGCATGAGAATCGACGTGGTATTCGACAGGCGCAGCGAATGGGAACCGCATCTGGACCTGATGAACGATACGCCCAAGAAGCGGTTCTACTGTAACGACAACGGAACCTGGGAATCTCAGGCGGGCGACCATCTGCCGCAGAATCCGGGTGACTGGAGCTGGATGCCGCACAGCAAGGCCAACGGTGACTATGCCGATTTCGAAGGTGTCCCGTGCTTGCCCAAGAATTTTGGCGACGATGATCTTGCTCCTATAAATCCCTACGTTTCCGTTTACCGCAAGGACGAATTCGTGTGGGGGTATAGCCCGTCTAAATCGGAGATGGCGACCAAGAAGGCCGACTACAAGATTGATGTCGCCTTTGACGCCCCGTTCAACCTTTCGGACGGCAGTTATGTGGAATTGGATCAGGCCAAAAAGACTGTTTACGTGAAGGGCCATGCCCATATAAGCGAGAACGGCTACATTACTCAAATCTGGGTAAACGGCGAAAGGCTCGGCACGGAATATTACTTCTTGGATAACGAGAGCTACCTTTCGTACAATGGCGATATTGTCGCGCATTACAACCTGGCGACCGACCTTTGGGACTTGAATATTCCTGTGCGCATGAACGTGGGCAGCAACAAGGTTGACATTACCGTGTTTGCGGGCCCGGACCCCGAGTGTGCGGAATGCAGGGAGAATGGCGGCTGCGCCTTTGTGAACCGCAATTACTACGTGCGCTTCAACCGCCCGAATATGACCGAAGGCGTGCTCACGGTGAAAGATGCGAACGGCGGGCCTGTCGGTACCAACGGCCTCGTAGATCCTGAATCTAGGCAGACGTTCTATGTGCACTTGAACGACAAGGACAAGGCAAATACCTCGAGTACGATTACGGTCAACGTGATAAACGCCAAGAAGCAGGATACGTTGAAGGTCGTGATGGAATCTGTTGGCGATGGGCTGTTCCGCAGCAAGAACCTGATTACGGCAGTACCTGTGGGCAAGGGCAGTCACGGTGCGAACGAAATCGCGTTCTTTGCCGGCGATACCATCTACGTGGAGTACCAGGATCCGGACGATGACGAGGACTATAGCCGGATTACGGCGTTCTTCGCCGAGTCCAATTACCCGACGCCGCAGAAGGTGCTTGCCATGGATTCGGATTGCGACAACAAGGCCGACAAGCTGGTAGTCTATTTTAGCAACGTGCTCGACGAGACGTATTCGTTCACGAAGATGAAGATTATTATGGACGGCATGGCGGATACCGCAACGATTGACGTGCCGCAGCCCGTGACGGGACTTTCTGAGGTGACTATCCCGCTGGAGGCCAGCCTAGGTGTTGCAACGACGGCCGCTCCGGACGGCGATGCCGTGGTAATCCTTACGAACAACGGCGTGACCACCGAGGAAAAGGTCAAGATTTCCGACGGGATTGCCCCGCAGCTGCTGAGCGTGACCATCCTCGAGAATCCCGGCCACGAGTCGGAACAGGACACGGTGATGATTGCCTTTACCGAGCCGGTGGAGCTGCAGTCCCTCACGACATGGCCGCTCGAAATCGCGGGGGCCCCTGCCGGGGCTTCGCTGAACGTGGTGGGCAAGGCGTCCACGACCACGGATGGCAAGAGCTGGCTGTTCGTAATCACGGGTAACGATAACGGTGCGTATATTCCCGTGGGCGGCAAGGCTACGGTCAAGTCCGGGTTCATGATTGTGGACAACGGCATGAATATGGTCGACGCTGCGTCCGCCTGTACGGAGGTGGCTGTTGTGGAGACTCCCAAGCCGGTCGCCGTGAAGCTTGCCGAAATGCGTGACTTTGAGGGGGATGGCGTTGCCGACGAGATCTACATGCTGTTCGAAAAACGCCTGCGTCCCAGGGACATGCTCGACAGCTTTGTCGTGGACTGGGGCATGAATTCTACCGTCAAGAGCTTTGTCACGAAGGCGGATACGAGTTCGGGGACGATTGTTCCGAAGGGCAATTTCTGGTCCATCAGGGATTCGCTCTCCGCGCCTTACGAGAAATGGCTCGATGCGAACACGAAGATTACCGCCGTCGATACGTTCAGTATCGTGACTATTTCGCTTGGAGCGTCGAACGGCTTTGCCGAGGGGCTCACTAGCGGAGCCTACGACGGCTACGGCCATGTCACGCCGAGACTTGGGCCCGAAGGCGGATTCTTCGACAAGTTCTACTTTGTCGTGGACAGGTGCCCGCCGGTACTGATGGGCGGAAAGGCCGACACTTCGGGCGTATTCACGAGCCTTACCGTGACGGCGTCCGAACCGCTTGAACTTTTGGACAATGAACAGCTCGAGTACGTGGAACGCATGCGTGGCGGGTCGTCGGGAATATTCCTGCGCAGCGCGGCCTCGGTCAAGCAGGGCGGCGTTAAGCAGGTGTATACGTACAATTCCGAGAACGACGATGCCATCCAGGCCGGAGATTCCATCCGCCTGCCGATTCATGCGAGCCGCTACAAGGATGCTGCGGGCAACCTCCCGGCATCGCGGAACCCGTGGAGGCTTGTCACCGGTGCGGTGGGCAAGACGAAGTTCGTGGTCACTTTGGACAAGAGTGTAACCAAGGCTTCCGGGGATGTTTCGGGCTACGGGATGTTCCAGCCGGGTTCCGGCGAATACTTCCGCATCAGCGCGGTCAAGGATGGCCGTGAACAGCTGGCGAGCCTTGTGAACAACGCGATTGTCCTTGACGGCATGAACGTCGATTCGCTGAGTTACAGGCATTCCGGCCCCGTATTCAAGATAGACATCACCTTGCCTACGGTGCTGATGACGGATACGGCAAACGGCGAGCTTGCGAACAAGTATTCCGTGGAGGTGAATTTCAGTGTCGACGTATTCGACAACTTGGGACAGTTCATCAATACGCAGGAGATTAACATCGATGCCGCGACCGTCAGGGAAATCATTTCGCCGGACGGTATTGTCCACCTGAATCTGGAATGGCTCGCTCACGATGGCGAGGCGCCCGAGTCCAAGGTGGGCAAGAAGATTGCGACGGGTGCCTATATCTCCAAGTTCAAGTTCAAGGCCCGCGAGACGAATGTGAAAACGCAGGAAACCACGTCGACGTCGGATGATACGACAAAGACGTTCGGCTTCAAGCGGGCCAAGCGAAAATAAAACCTGATAATTCGGTCATGAAACAAGCCTGCCCCCAAAAGGGGCAGGCTTTTTACAATTCTTTTGTTGCCGGATTAGTACGGTACGTAGCAGTAGACGTTCATCGAGGCCTGCACCGTAATCTTGGTACCTGCCGCAGAGCCGTCGGTACACTTCTTGGGGGTCACGTTCAGGGAATAGCCGATTTCGAACTCTTCGCCATCGACAACCAGCTTCACGCCGTCGGCGCCACCGCCACAGACCATCATGCAGTTGACCGCGTTAGACGGGTACTGGGCGACAATGGTCTGATTGCTCGGGAATACCTTTGTAGAGTCCACGTTGGTATAGGCAATCACGACGTCCACCTGGTTGGGGTCCGTGATGCTGACTCTTTCGCATGCGAAGGTCTCGGTAGTCTTGTCTTCGTTTGTGACGGCCACGGTGACTTCGAGGTTCTTCTTGTGCATGGCGCTTGTCGCCGTTGCCGAAGCGGTAGCTCCGGTGCCGTTGACTTCGGCGCCTTCGGTGGTGGAAGACCAGGCGTAGCCGGTAATGGGGGATTCGGAGGTGGCTTCTACAGTCCAGGTGATGACATCGCCGGCGTTAGCGGTTGCTGTGCTCGCCTTGCACGACGAGATGACGATCGGGTCGCCCTGTACCTGCAGGGGCGTGCAGTCCACGACGTTGCCGTCAACCGACAGCTGGGCAGTCACGGTCCCGGATTCGTTGTAGATGACGTTGACGGAGTTGAGGCCGTTGCCCTGGAGGGTCTTGCCGTCACTGAATGTCCATACGTAGGGGGCGAGAATCTGGTCGAACACGTCGCCCTGCGAACGGAGGAATTCCCATGTCGCCATGCTGTCGCGCGCGACTACCGGTGTTTTGGGCTGGCAGGAGCCGTTGACGGTCATGGTCGGGGTGTTCAGGACTTCGTCGGAGCTGACAGTCGCGCTCTTTTTCGAGGAAGAAGACGGTACGGTCTGCTGCGAGTTGGAACTTTTTTTGGTAGCGGTAGAAGACGACGAGGTTGTATTGCCGGCACTGTTTGTTGCGGGGGAGCTGGTGCCCGAGCCGTTGCCCTGGCTGAGGTTGCCCTGTTGGCCACTCTGGTTGCCCGAACCGTTATCGGAAGATTCTATGCCCGGGTTGTCGTTGCCGTTGGAATTGTTCTCGGAAAAGGCTGGCGTGTCGTCGGGAGAGGATGCGGAATCGGAACCGCATCCTGTCAGCGGTAAGGATACGCAGGAAAGACCCCAAAAAAGGGATATTGTAAGTTTTCTAAGAGCTTTCATGCCATTGAATATATAAAAAAAGTCGCTTTTAGTCTCTAATCTTTTACCTGCGCGAAATAAAACAGAAAAAAAAGACTATTTTCACTATGGGAAAGGGATATGTTTAGATTAAGGAGGCTCCATGCCCTTTTTTGTTGTGCCCTTTTTATTTTTTGCGACGTTCGCGCTGGCCGTCGAGCAGGAACAGCCAACGCCTTATGACCTTATCCGCCCAGTGTACCCGATGGTGTGGGACACGATTGCGACCGATGAAGGCGGTACGGTAGAGAGCTTCAGCAGTTTCTTGCCTAACCCCAGGAAGAGGAACCCGGTTCCGAAGGTCGGATCTATTCCGCAGTCCTTCGAACCCAACGCGTTTATTCCGGATACGCTGAACCAGGCGTACCACGATGCCTTGGACATGCGCATCAGCCGCATAAGGATTAACCAGGCGGGCTACCTCCTGGACGACCCGGAAAAGCAGTTCTACTATGTGTCCGGCGGTTCCTGCGCCGAGACGTTCTCCGTTGTCGACCTTGACGGTAACGAGATTGCCGGTGGCGGTACGTTCACTTCTACGGGCCAGAAAACCCAGTCTTCGCTGACGATTACGGCGGCCACGGATGCCGCCACCAATAATAAGAACCGTTACACCGTCGGCAAGAACGGCCCCTCGGGCACGGTTTGTGTCGGTTACCTTTCTCAGCTCGCCGGGCTTCCCACGGACCAGCGCATGCGCGTCAAGGTCGGCAAGCAGTATTCTTCCACCTTCATCATCAGCAACCGCGTGTATTCCATGGTCCGCGACGCCGTTATCAAGTTCTACGGCATCAACCGTAGCGGTAATTCCGAATCTTGGTTCCACGCCCCTAGCCATACGAAGGATGGTGCGGGCCCCGTCGTAGACAATATCGGCAGTGGCAGTGTTGCTGGCATTACCGTGAAGGAAGGTGAACTGCAGGGCGGCTGGTATGACTGTGGTGACCACCTGAAGGAATCCTATACCCAGGCGTACGCGTTCATGGTGCTTGCCGTGATGGCGGCGAGCAACCCGAGCCGTGACGACGACAATTATGCTTATAACCATGCGCAGACGGTGAATACCGACGGTGTTCCCGATATCCTCCGCGAAGCTAAGCACGGTGCCGACTACTTCTTGCGCTCGTTCAGGGTAGCGAAGGGCGTTGTCGACAACATGGCCGTATCGATTGGAAACTTCGGTGCCGACCACGGATGGTGGGGCAGGCCCGAGAACCAAGACGCACTTCCGCCAACATTGACTGGGCGTGGCGGTCCGCACGAGAGAGACGTCCGCGTGGGCGAACTCGGTGCGAACGTCTCGGCCGAGATTGCTGCCGGCCTTTCCATTTTGGGTAGGGATTATGCGACGTACGACAAGGCTTTTGCCGACTCCTGTAAGATGGCTGCAAAGGCCTTGTACGATTTTGCCAAGGCGTTAGCCCTGGGAAGGTCTAACAACACGCACAACAAGATTCCCGGCGCCTGGGGTACTCCGGCCTATAACGGCGGTAACTCATTCTACGACGACCTTAGTGTTGCGGCTATCGCCATGCATTACGGCACCTATCCCGATTCCGGCATGAAGTACCTGGACGACGCCGTCGAGGATGCCGTGCTCGGTGCGGGGAAGGTGAGCGAGGGCGTGTTCCGCGGAGGCTGGTTCGCTAGCAGCCGCGACAACCGCAAGGAAAACAATACCGACTGGGCCAGCGTGCAGACGTATGCGCTCTACGGCTTCTACAAGATGCTTTTGAAGGACGACAGTACGGCCGCTGCTTTTGGCATTGGCAAGGAAGATCGTTTGTGGTACGCCGAGAACGTGGCCTACACGATGGCGTCTAACGTTGCCGCGCGATCCGAGACGGGTGGCAACTCCGTGACCATTCCCAGCTGGAGCGACGGTACAAGAAACGTTACCGCGAGCCCGCTGTGGTACCAGATGCAGACGCAGTCCACCTGGATTTACAACCGCTACCAGGCAGGTAACATCTTCGACGTGTTCGCCTATGCCGACGTGACCAAGGACCTCGAGGGTGTAAAGCTCCCGCAAAAGGGCCAGCAGTTCTGGAATTCAGACAAGATGAAGCAGTTGGGTATCAACCAGCTGAACTACATGCTCGGCGTTAACCCGTGGGATTTGTCGTTCTTGATGGGTGTCGGTGACAAGAACCACCACCACCCGCACCACAGAGCTTCTAACCCCGAGGGCAAGAACATGCCCGGTGCCGGTTACAAGTACAAGCCGCCTGTAGGTGCCGTTTTCGGTGCGGTCAACCCGAATACGGAACCCAACTGGAACCCCGGTGGTGATGGTGCAAATGCGACTGGTTTGATATTCAATCCTGATGGAGCCAGAAGCTGGGAAAACTACTTCCAAGCTGAAACATGTATTGATGGAACGGCCATGTTCCTTGCCGCGTCTGCCGTGGCTGTGAAGGAAGAAGACCTCAACCGCGCTCCGTCACAGATAAACGTCGAAATCCGTTACGTGGGTTACGATTCCGCCATCGTCAAGATTTCGCAGGATGTCCGTGGCCCCGCGATGATTCTTTACAGCACGAACGAGACTGGCCCGTTCAATGTTGTGGTCAAGGATTCCCTCCCCGCGGTGGAACACGAAATCCACATGAAGGAACTCAAGAACGGTACCACGTACTTCTTCAAGGTCGTGGCAATCAATGCTAGGAGCGAAGCCTACACTACGCGGTGGCTCGTGGATAGCACGTCGACGCCCTATTCGTTTACCACCTTGCTTAGCCCGCCGGGCGATGCCGATATTCAGAACGTGAAGGTTTGTAACCTTACGAGCGATTCTGCGGAAATCATGTGGTATACGCCCAATGGCCAGTACGAATCCAAGGTGTACTGGGATACGGTGCTCACGAGCAAGGACCAGATGACGTGCCCGACGACTCCGAACGGCAACTGCGATATCGTGGGGAATGCCGACGTGTCCGGAATACCGACAAGTTTCCACTATGTGAAGATTGGAAAGCTCAAGGAAAAGAAGACCTACTACTACTGCGTCGAGAGCAATGGAATCTCGAGGTGCGTAGACGACAACGGAGCTCCGCTCAAGTTCACGACTCCCGTGACTGCGTACGACTTTAGCGTGCTTGCCTACCAGTATGAATTTACGGGTATGGACTTCTTGAACGTGAACATTATCAATAATGAGGACCGCGCCTTCGATAGCCTCACCTTGCGCCTGTATGTTACGGCTAGGCCCGAGGACATCAACCCGGTTCCGGGCGAGAACAACCAGCCCGGTTCTTGCCCGCTTTTGATTGACGAGGATATTTGCCAGGCTTACGACGAAGCTGGCTTCAACAAGCCGTGTGTCGATGCCCAGGGCAATAGCGCCGACGAAATGATACGCTATAACCTGCGCCATTCCGTCCCGGTCCGCCTGGACGATACCTACGATGCAGCAACGGGTACTTACGGATGGTATTTCCCGATTCCGCTTGGCGGAACGCAAATCAAGTCTTCTTCGCGTATGCGTATAGACTTCGGTTTCTCTTCGGGCCTTTACCAGAACGGCGGTTGCGAGACTCTACGTACGGCGGCGAAAAAGCGCATGACCGCCACCAGCGGCGACTGGAGCTGGGCATCGCACGAACGTGCTGTGGACGGCGCCGATTACGAAGGTATGCCGATCCTTGACAAGGACTTCGGTGATGGAGACTACGCTCCGGTTAACCCCTATATCGTGATTTACCGCAAGGACGAGTTCATATCCGGTTTCAGCCCGTCTTACCAGGAAATGACGACGAAGAGGGCCCATTACGAAATTACCGTGACGTTCGACAAGCCGTTCGACGTCTCGAACGGTTCGTACATCCAGCTTGACTCTTCTACGAGTACCATGCACCTCAGGGGTAACGCTTTCATTACGGAAAGCGGCCATGTCAATTCCATCTGGGTGAACGGCGTGGCGCTTAGCCCCGAACAGCTCGAGACTGCGGCCGTGTACGATGTTTCCTCTGGCTTGTACATGCTGGATATCCCCGTCAAGATGTCCATCGGTACAAACAAGGTCGACGTGACCGTGTTCGCCGGGCCGGATCCCAAGTGCTCCGAATGCCAGGAGAACGGCGGCTGCGCCTTCGTGAACCGCACCTACTACGTGCAGTTCAGCAAGGGCGACCGTACGCTCGGCCAGATCCAGCTTGTCCGCGAAGACGGCTCGTCTGTCTCGAGCCCTGTGACGGACAATCCGATGAAGTTCAAGATTGTGGTGAGCGACAAGGATAACCGCGCTCACGGAACGGTCTCTGTCATGCTCAAGAATTCCCGCACCAAGGATTCCGTCTCGGTGACCCTGAAGCGCACGGATGAAGTGCTGGGCTACTTCGAGAGCGACTGGCTGAGCGCAATTGCAAGTGCAAGTACCACCTTGCCGAACGTGTCTCTGCTGGGTGGCGACACTATTACCGTGATATACATTGATGCCGAGGACGAAGAGGATTCGACATCGCAGTACTTCTATGCCAAGCCGACGACCCCGTCGCCGCAGACCGTGCTTTTGCTCGATGCAAACTGCAATTCCAAGGCCGACCAGATGTCCATTAAGTTTACGGGCAGCGAGTTCGACGGGAACAAGGTCAAGCTTGACAGCGTGCTGGTTGTCATGGATTCTACGACGGGTGGCGAGGCGAGCTTTATCGTGAAGCCGACTGGTGTAATCACGGGCTCCGAGGCTATGATTGTGCTAGACGAGAGTGTTGTTCCCGAGACTACCGCTCCGAGCGGCAAGGTGACAATATTCATGAGCGAGAGCGGTGTCGTGAAGACTGCCGAAAAGCAGATAAGCGACGGCATTGCGCCCAAGCTCACGTCGGTGGCTATCCTCGAGAATGAGAACCATGCGAATGTCCAGGATACGCTCAAGCTGGTGTTCTCCGAACCGGTGGATCTTTCTTCCAAGACGGTGTGGCCATTGCGTATAGTCGATAACGGTGCCGAGATTGACCAGTCCAGCATCCAAGTGATTAACGCTTCGTCTGCAGACAATGGCAAGAGCTGGCAGTACGTGATTGAAGGTAACGACGGCAATATCGTCAAGCCGGGATTCAAGGCCGAGATTGTCGCCGGGTTCGATGTGAAGGACATGGCCGCGAACCTCCTCTCCGATTGTAACGGCCCTGTGACGATTATTGAATCCGTAAGGCCGGTGCCCGTTAAGTACGCCTATATTGGCGACGACGAGGGCGATGGCCAGCCGGACATGATCTACATCGAATTCATGAGGACGCTCCGCACGAAGGATATCTTCGATACCATCGACGTCTACTGGGGTGATCCGGAAATCTACAAGGCCTTCGCGATGCCTGCATCGGGATGGCAGATGGATACCGTCCCTGGCGATACGACCACGAAAATCAAGACTCAGCTCAATCCGGCCAAGGATAGGGTTATCACGAGGACATCCGAGACTTGCGGTACGAAGGACGTGATGGATACTTCCTGGATTACTACCGATTCGCTCGATGCCGACGGCAATCCGGTCAAGGTAATCGGTTCTATCTCGCAGAGAACGGTGACCGACAGGTCCAATTGCGTTACCAAGATAGACTCTACCATAATCCCGGGGCTCGATACTCTCGGTACGGAAACGGTCGTCAATAACGTGACCGTCATCCGCATCCCGATTACGGCCGGTCTCTTCGAGAACAAGACGAGCGGCACTAAAAACGGCAACGGCACCATTCTGCCGCGCAAGGGCCCGTTGGGTGGATTCTTCGACGACAATACGGCGACACTGTTCGACAAGTGCCCGCCCATCATTTTGGAAGCGAAAATCGATACCATCGGTGTGTTCTCGAGGCTGACGGTTATAACGTCTGAACCTCTTGTGGAAGTTCCGGGTGGTCTGAACCTTGTTGAACGCAAGCGTGGCTCGGATGCCCAGGTGTACCTCGACAGCACCATCACCAAGAGAATTACTGACGCGCGTCAGTCTTATACCTACAATGCCGACATCGCCAATGCCGTTCAGCTGGGCGACTCTGTCAAGCTCGTGACTTACCAGAAGCTCGGCCGTCTCAAGGACGTTGCGGGCAACTACCCCTTGGATGGAAACCCGTGGAGGATCGTGTCGGGTGACGCCGGCAAGACCAAGTTCGAGGTCACCTTGTACAAGGGCGTTACGCGTGCGACTGGCGACGTGGGTACATACGGACAGTTCATGCCTGGCTCCGACGAGTACTTCCGCTTGAGCGTTAACAAGGCTGGCATCGAAACAATTCTCGATTTGCAGGATGGTGAACTTAAGGCCTTGAAGAGTACTGTCGGTGCGGATTACTCCAAGTCGGGCCCGGCTTTCAAGGTGGATATTACCTTGCCCACGGTGAACATCAGGGATACCATAGCGGGTGATTTCCGGTACGATGTCGATGTCAGGTTCAGCATGGACGTGTTCGACAATATGGGCCAGTTTATCAATACGCAGACTGTCAATATCGGCAGTTCCTTTGTGCGTGAACTCATTTCGGAAGACGGTGTTATGCACCTGAACCTGGAATGGCTCAACCACGATGGCGAAGCGCCCAAGTCCAAGGCCGGCAAGAAAATTGCGACGGGTGCCTACATCGCGAAGTTCAAGTTCAAGGCCTGGGAAAAGAACAGGAAGACCCAGGAATCTACGTCGACGTCGGACGATACGACGAAGACGTTCGGCTTCAAGCGCGCCAAGCAGAAGTAGCCGTATATAGATATAGCGGAAGCCTGCCCCTCGGGGCGGGCTTTTTTTTGTTTTCACGATAAATGCACAAACGTTCACTTACTTCTGGGCGGACCTGGGGGCGAGGTATGATTTTTGTATGCTTTCGGGTTTAATTTGGCGGCTAGGCCTTGCCGAAGTGGTAGAAAATGGTAGATTTGTATCGTGTTGTGGTAAAATGTGTCAAACTAGTATGAACTTTACGTCTTTCATAGGTCAAGCCCAGACGGCTATCGATGGAAAGGGGAGGTCCTCCTTCCCCAGGGAGTTCCGTCGTCAGCTTCAGGCATCCGACGGGGATGAGTTCGTGGTCACGCGTGGCCCGGCTCAGACTTTGCGGCTGTTTACCTTGCCCGAATACGAAAAGTTCATGGCGGACCTGGACTCAAGGTCCGACCGCCGTCAAGCCGACCTAGTTCGGAGAGGCCTCGCGCCCACAGTAGTGGAACTCGATGGCCAGAACCGCATTTTACTTCCCAAGATCTTGTTGGAGTATGCGGGCCTTAAGGGCGAAGTCCTTTACGTGCCTGCACGCGGTAAAACTCTTGAACTATGGAATCCGGAACGCTTCAATGCTAAGTATGGTTTGCAGACAAATGAAGATGTTGCTGCATTCGACGCTGCGTTCTACGGAGAAGGTTTGACGGAGGGTAGTGATGGCACAAGATAGCCTCGGTCAAAACCAATTACATACAAATGAACAAAGTGTCGGATTCTACCATAATCCGGTGATGCTTGCAGAATGTCTGGAAGCCTTGAACATCAAGACCGATGGCACGTATTCCGATTGCACGCTTGGCGGTGCCGGACACTCCTACGCGATTGCGCTTCGCCTTGACGAAAACGGAACTCTCCATGCCTTTGACCGCGACGAAGACGCCATTGCGTTTGCCAAGCGGCGCCTTACGGGCGTGAAGCCCAAGGTTATCATCCATCCGGTGCGCTTTGGCGAATTGAAGAACGAAATCGAGGCCGGCACTCTTGACGGTATCCTTTACGACCTCGGCATCAGCAGCCACCAGGTGGACGAATCTGCACGTGGCTTTACCTTTGTGGGCAACAACCCGCTCGACTTGCGCATGGACCGCCGCGAAGGTGTCTCGGCGCAGGAATGGCTCCGCACGGTGAGCGCCGACGACTTGGCTGCCGCACTTCGCAAGAACGCGGATATGGACAGGGCCTTCAAGCTTTCTACAAGAATCGTGGAAATGGTTGCCGCGGTGTCTGCCGAAGGCCGCAGCGTTTTGCCTTCGGACATGAAGGCCGTGGTGGAATCGGTGTTCCCCGACAAGAAGCGCGAGGTGAACGGACTTTTGGCCCGCGTGTTCCAGGCGATCCGCATGGAAGTGAACGGTGAACTCAAGGAAATCGAGGACAGCCTGCGCGCTGCCGTGGACTGCCTCAAGGTAGGTGGCCGCCTGGTGGTGATGAGCTACCACTCCGTGGAAGACCGCTGCGTCAAGGAGACTGCCGCGGAATTCGAACGCGACTGCATTTGCCCGGAGCACATGCCGGTATGCACGTGCGGCGGGAATCATCGCCGACTCAAGAAGGTGAACCGTAAGCCGATACTGCCTACGGACGAAGAGATTGCGAAAAACAGCAGGGCTCGCTCTGCGAAACTGAGGGTGTACGAACGGGTATGAGCGGAATAGAGAAATTGCGCGTGCCGACAAGCAACAGGTCGATCTTGATGATCGTCCTTGTGGTGCTGTTGATTACGGTGCTGTTCTTTATGCTGCCGTTGTACCTGCAGAACCGCCTGAACCATCTTTACGAGACCCAGCACAAGCTTTCGCAGGAAGTCACCTTCTTGCAGCGCGACGCGCTTTTGCTGGAACTCAAGATAAACCAGCTCTTGTCGCTGGAAAACCTGGGCCCCTTTGCCGAACAGGCCGAACTCGACCTGAACGCGGTGCCCGTGAAAATCATGATGCAGGGAGGGCCGAATGAATAAGTTCCGCCTGGAACCCCTCGCATTCATCAAGTGGATTGTCATGAGCATCGTGGGTGTGCTGGTTCTCCAGACATTCAGCATCCAGGTGCTCAACCAGAAGACTTACCAGTCCAAGACGAAGGACATGGTCGTGCGCTCGCGTAACGTTTATGCAGAGCGCGGGCAGATTATGGACCGCAATGGCGTGGTGCTCGCCGACAACTTGCGCGATACCGCGAACAAGGTGCTCGATTACAGCCGCATATTCCTGCAGGGCAAATTGGCAAGCCAGATTGTGGGCAAGCTCGACTTTAACGGCCACGGCAACATGGGCGTGGAACGCGTGTTCGATTCCCGCCTCACGGGTGTGGAAGGGTTCCGCGTGAGCGTGCAGGACGTGCGCCACCGTGAAATCTACAGCCGTAGCGAGAACGTGGCCGAAGCCGAACCGGGCAAGAACCTGGTGCTGACAATTGACAAGAACATGCAGGAGATTGTCGAGAAGTCCCTGAAGGACGGCGTGGCCGAATTCAACGCGAAGAGCGCGAGCGCCGTGGTGGTGGACCCGTACACCGGCGAAATCCTCGCGATGGCGAGCTACCCGACGTTCGATCCGAATTCCAAGACGCAGGGAATCGGGCGCATGTCCAAGAACGAGATTGTGGCGATGGCCTACGAACCGGGTTCTACGTTCAAGGTCATTACGGCGGCTGCCGCGCTGGAGAGCAACGCGGTCGACACGAACCGGATTTTCCCGAACGAGGGCAAGTGCTGGAAATGGAATCCGAAGACGAACCCGATTTGCGATACGCATGAATACGGCGACATGAACATGAGCGAGGCGATGGTGCAGTCGTCTAACGTGGTGTTCGCGAAGATTGCGACAGAAGTGGGCGCCCAGCGCTTTTACCAGACGGCGAGCCATTTCGGATTCGGCATGAAGACGTCTGATTCGTTCTACGGCGAAGAATCCGGTGCGCTCAAGGACCCGCATACGCTTGCCGCCAACAGTGGCAGTGACCTCAAGACGATGGGATTCGGCCATGCGGTGATGGTGACGCCTATCCAGATGGTGATGGCCTATGCCGCCATTGCGAACGGCGGAAAGCTGATGGAACCGTTGATTGTAAAGGAATGGCGCGACGCCAAGGGGAACCTGGTCGAAAAGAAGGAACCCGTGGAAGTGCGCCGTGTAGTGAGCGAACAGACGGCGGCCAAGATCCGCTCCATGCTGAACCGCGTGGTGAACAGCGGAACGGCTAAGCGTGTGGCCTCCAAGAAGCTTACAGACGTGATGTTTGGCGGCAAGACGGGAACGGCAGAAAAGTACAACCAGGAAACCGGAAAGTATGACCGCGACCATCAGGTGGCATCGTTCATTGGCCTTGCCCCGATTGAGGATTCCCGCTACGTATGCCTGGTGCTGGTAGACGACCCGCAGGGCAAGCACGTGGGTGGCCTTACGGCCGGGCCGATTTTCCGCCGCATCATGGAAGGAATCTACTACCATCCGGCACTTTCGCCGGTGAGTTACAACCTGGCTCAGGTGAACCCGCGCAAGCTATGCGATGTGGACTTTATGGGCCTTACGGTGGATGCCGCTAAGAAGCTTGCCCACGACAAGGGATGCTCGGTAGTGTTTGACGGCGAGGGCGACCGCGTGATTTCGCAACGCAGCGACAAGCTGGATTCGGCAGGAATCCTCTTGACGGTGGGCGAGGCCGTGGCTACGCGCATGCCGAACTTGAACGGACTTTCACTGAAGGATGCCCTGGAAGTGATGGGCAACATTCGCATGAACGTAGAGTACGAAGGCAAGGGCCGCGTGGCTTCCCAATTCCCGAAGGCTAACGAGGCGATTCACAAGGGAATGATTTGCAAGCTGACTTTGAAGGAGCGTGGCTGATGATTTCGGAAGGCTTGATGAAGAACCTGTCGGTGATGGGACTGTGCGACGACTCGCGCAGGGTGAAACCGGGTGACCTCTTCTTCTCTATTCCGGCAGAAGGTTTTGACGAGTTCGCGAAGAATGCCGTGGCGGCTGGCGCCGTGGCGGTGGTGGGCGAGGTGCCCGCGCCCGAAGGACTCGCATCTAAGTGGATCCAGGTGGCCGATGTGAAGGCGGCGCGCCTGGAAGCTGCCAAGGTGCTTTACAAGGATCCGTTTGCAAAGCTTGCCTGCCATGCGGTAACCGGTACGAACGGCAAGACGACGAGCGCGTTCTTGATGAACGCCATGCTCGAATCGGCGGGCCACAAGACGGCGCTTCTCGGTACCATCAAGAACAAGATTGGCGAAAGCTCCGTGCAGGCGACGCTTACGACGCCGGGACTTTTGGACCTGTTCGCCTTCGCGGCCAAGGCGGTGGCGGCAGGCTGTACGGACCTGGTGATGGAGGCCTCGAGCCATTCCCTGCACCAGGGCCGCGTTGCCGGAATCCGTTTTAGGAGCGGGCTCTTTAGCAACCTCACGCAGGACCATCTCGATTACCACAAGACGATGGAAAACTACTTCGAGGCTAAAAAGCTCTTGTTCACGAAGTACCTCGCCGACGACGGTGTCGCGGTAATCAATATCGACGACCCCTATGGCGAAAAGCTCTTTGACTCGCTTACCTGCAAGAAGGTCTCCGTATCGCGCCTGGGCAAGGCCAAGGCGTCGGTAAAGCCGCAGGGCGACGTGAAGAATACCGAGGACGGCCTCGAGTTTACGCTCCCGATGATTGCGGAACAGAAGTTCGAGACTCCGCTTTGCGGTGATTTTAACGTGGATAACGTATTGCTGGTGCTCTCGTGGGCCCATGCGCTTGCCATCCCGGAACTTTCCATGCGTGCCGCCCTGGCGAGCGTGCGTGTTCCGGGCCGCTTCGAGAAGGTGTGGAACAAGGGCGGCAAGCACGTGATTGTGGATTACGCCCATACGCCCGACGCCCTGGAACGAGTGCTCACGACGGCCCGCAGCCTCTGCCGCGGTACCCTGAGCACGGTATTCGGCTGCGGTGGCGACCGCGACCGCACCAAGCGCCCCATCATGGGTCACATCGCCGAGACGCTTGCGGACAAGGCATGGCTCACCTCCGACAATCCGCGAACCGAAGATCCGCTCGCTATCATCGAAGACGTGCGTGCGGGAATGAAGACGAAAAAGTTTGAAGTCGTGGCGGACCGCGCCGAGGCCATCGCGAAGGCCTGCGCCGAGCTGCAGGACGGCGACTGGCTGGTAATTGCAGGCAAGGGCCACGAAGATTACCAGATCGTCGGCAAGACGAAACATCATTTTGACGACCGCGAAGAAGCGGTGAAGGCAATGGAGAAATGCTGAAACTCGATTTGACAATCCAGGAAATGCTGGAGATTCTAGAAACGGCCCCGGTGGGCGTTTCGGCCCGTACGCTGCGGCGCAAGGTGAATCTCTGCATGGATTCGCGTGAAAAGGCCAAGGGCGTTGTGTTCTGGCCTATCAAGGGCGCACGCTTTGACGCCCACCAGTTTGTTAACCTCATGGAAAAGGATGGTGCATTGATGAGCATCGTTAATCAGGAAGCCGTCGAGAAGAATACCTTCAACATGTATGCCCCGGTGGATGATACCACCAAGGCATTGCTGAAACTCGCCAAGGGTTATCAGCGCCGCTTCAAGGTGAAGAAGGTCGCCATTACGGGAAGTAACGGCAAGACCACCACCAAGGAGATGACCAAGGCCGTCCTTTCGATGAAGTTCTGCACCCACGCCACGCAGGGGAACTTCAACAACCATATCGGTGTGCCGATGACGCTGTTCCAGCTCAAGCATTCCCACGAGGCCGCCGTGGTGGAAATGGGCACGAGTGGCCCCGACGAAATCCGCCCGCTTTCGCTCGCCACCGAGCCGGACGTTGCCGTGATTACGAACATCGGCGCTAGCCACCTGGAACGCCTCGGCGACTTGGACGGCGTGTTCCGCGAAAAGATTACCATCCGTGACGGACTCCGCAAGGGCGGCACGCTCATTCTGAATGCCGACGACCCGCGCCTGTGCAAGGTGAAGTCTACGCGCAACGTGAAGGTTTTGACCTTCGGTATGAACCATGGCGTGATCCGCCCCGAGAAGCTTTCTTGGAACGACGATTCCTGCGCCGACTTTTATGTTGGCCGTACGCACTTTGTGCTGAACGTCCCTGGGACGCACAACCTGTACGACGCGCTTGCCGCTATTGCGGTGGGCAAAACGTTCGGTATTCCCATGACTGCGGCAGCCAAGGCGCTTGCCAACTACCGCGCAACGAACATGCGCATGGAATTCAAGAGGGCTAACGGCTTCAAGATTGTTTCGGACTGCTACAACGCAAATCCGTCTTCTACGAAGATGGCCCTGCAGACTATCGGTAACATGAAAACCGAAGGCAAGCGCATCGCGGTGCTGGGCGACATGCTGGAACTCGGCAAGGAAAGTGCGAATATGCATGCCCAGATTGGCGCTCTTGTGCCCGAGATGAATTTTGACCTGCTCCTTACGGTGGGCAAGGACGCCCGCAACTATGTGAAGGGCGCGAAGGCCCGCGGCATGAAGGCCGTGTTCCATTTTGATTCCGTTCAGGAAATCATCGAGTTCTTGGGCGACACGGTGGCCGAGGGTGACGTGCTCTTGGTCAAGGGAAGCCGTGGCATGCACATGGAACAGGTCGTGGATGCACTTTTGAAGATGACCCCGGTATTCAAGGCATAATTTAGATGAACGGTTCTGTCAAGACATCTGGCGTAAACAAGCTTCTGCTGCTGTCGACACTCGTGTTGATGTGCCTGGGCTGTGTCGTTGTGTACACGGCCTCGACGACGCATGCGCTCAAGCTCGGGCTTACGCCGGAATACTACCTGAAGGCGCATTGCTGGAAGGTGGTTGTTGCCTTGGCGGCCATGTTTGTCGCGTCGAAGGTGGATTACTCCATCTGGAAGAAGGGAGCTCGCGTCATCTTTGTTGCGGGTTGCGTTTTGACGCTTGCCGCCATTGTCGCCGGTGGCGACGTGAAGGGCGCGAGCCGTTGGATTTGGGGTATCCAGCCTTCCGAAATCCTGAAACTTGGCCTTGTCACGATGGTTGCGACCAAGCTTTCGGAGGCGGGGCTCAATATCAAGACTCTCAAGTGCAGCGTGATTCAGCCGGGCGTGCCTTTCGTGATTTCGGCAATTTTGCTTGCGCTGCAGCCGAACTTCTCGATGCTCATCCTTTTTGCTGGCATCACTATTGTGGTGCTGCTCGTGGCAGGGGCACGTCTCAAGTACTTGTTGCCCGTGATGGGCGCGAGCGCCTTTGTCGGCGTCATTATCCTCTTGATAAAGTCGCATACCTCCAAGCGTATCGCGGCGTTCCTCGACCCGACGGCGAACCAGAATTCGGCCATGCAGGGCGAGCGTGCGCTCGAGGCGCTCGGGAACGGCGGTATTTTCGGTACCGGTATTGGCATGGGCATGCAAAAGCTCGGCTACTTGCCCGAGGCCCACAAAGATGTGGTGTACGCCGTGATTGGCGAAGAGATGGGCTTTGTCGGGACGTTCCTGATTCTGGTGCTCTTTGGCTGCATTTTCTACCAGGGCTTCGAAATTGCTCGCAATTCTTCGACGCGGTTCGGCAAGTACATGGCCGTGGCCCTGACGATTTCGCTTTTCTTGAACTTCCTGGTCCATGTCTGCGTGTGTACGGGCCTTTTCCCGACTACGGGGCAGCCGCTGCCGTTCCTGAGCTTTGGCGGAACGAACCTGATATTCTCCGGACTGTTTATCGGAATCCTGTTGAACATTTCAAAGTCGGGGACCGGCAAGAAGATTGTCGAACCCTATATGAACGGGTGCGAGGCTTCGCCTGCGCATGCCTTTAGCGGTTTTGATTTTATGAGGGCAGAAGAATGAAAAAGTTCCTGTTTGTATGCGGTGGCACCGGTGGCCACATTTTCCCGGCAGTCGCGATTGCCGAAAGCCTCAAGAAGAAGGGGTATACGGACATCACGTTCGCAGGTCGCAAGGATTCCATGGAAGAACGCCTTGTGGCTGGCAACTGGCCCTATGAATATATCACGGCGGAACCGCTCCACCGCGGTCCGTTCCTCAAGAACCTGGCGCTTCCCTTCAAGCTCTCGAAGTCGCTGGTGCGCGCAAAGAGCGTGGTGAAGAAGGTGAACCCCGACGTGGTCGTGGCTACCGGCGGTTACGTGTCGCTCCCGATAGTGCTTGCGGCAGGCCGGCTTGGAATCCCTGTCTACCTGCAGGAACAGAATGCCGTTGCCGGTGTGGCGAACAAGTTCGGCTCCCGCTATGCGAAGACCATCTTCGTGACCTCCGAGGCCGCGGCGAAGTTCTTCCCCGCAGAAAAGTGCATGGTGTTCGGTAACCCGGTCCGCGAACTCCCGGCTGCCAACGCGCTCAAGCGCCCGGCCGAATTCCCCGAAGGCAAGAAGGCCGTGTTTATCGTGGGTGGCTCGCAGGGTGCTGCCGGCATCAACAACAAGATTGAAGAAAGCATCAAGAGGATTGCTGCCCGTGACGATGTAAGCGTGGTGTGGCAGGTGGGCGTCAAGAACGTGGAATCCATCTCTGCGCGAGTCGGTGATGTGCCGAATGTCGCTATTCGCGGGTTCCTGGACGGCATCTACGCCTATATGAACTATGCCGACCTGATTATCAGCCGTGCGGGTGCTTCTGCCCTGGCCGAGATTCTCGCCTTCGGCAAGCCCTCGATTTTGCTCCCGTTCCCGCACGCTACCGCCAACCACCAGGAACACAATGCCCGCGTGGTCGAAAAAGCCGGTGCCGCCCTGGTCGAACTGGACAGCGATCCGAACGACTTGTGGAACAAGGTGGAAAAGCTTTTGGCCGACGAATCCCGTCTGGGCGCTATGGCGTCTGCCGCGAAGGGCCTTGGAATGCCCGATGCCGCAGACCAGATTGCGCAGGCCATTTTGGAAAAGGAAATGCCTAATGCAGATTAATGATTGTAAACGTGTACGTCGCCTCCACTTCGTCGGTATCGGCGGTGCGGGTATGTCTGGCATTGCCGAGGTGCTGCACGAGAACGGCTTTGACGTGTCCGGTTCCGATATGGGCGAGAGCCCAGTTATCGATTATCTCAAGGGACTCGGTATAAAGATTTCTCCGAAACACGATGCCAAGAACGTGGAGAATGCGGACCTGGTCGTGTATTCTTCGGCCGTGCCGCACGACAATCCTGAACTTGTCGAGGCCCGCAACCGCCGCATCCCGGTAATCCGCCGTGCAGAAATGCTTGGCGAACTTATGCGCCTCAAGTATACGCTTTCGATTTGCGGTACGCACGGCAAGACGACTACGACGTCCATTGTCGGCCAGATTTGGGAAGAAGCAGGCCTTGACCCGACCATCATTGTGGGCGGTGTCGTGAAGGGCAAGGGGAGCGGCGCCAAGGTGGGCCGCGGTGATTATCTGATTGCCGAAAGCGACGAGTTCGACCGCAGCTTCCTTTCGATGATGCCGTCTTCGGCCATTGTCACCAATATCGATGCCGATCACCTGGATACCTACGAGAACATCGAGGAAATCAAGGATGCCTTCGTGCAGTTCGTGAACAAGATTCCGTTCTACGGTCAGGCTATTCTGTGCCTCGACGACCCGAACGTGCAGGCGATTCTTTCGCGCGTGCGCAAGCCGGTGATAACGTATGGCTTTAGCCGTCAGGCCAAGTACCGCGTAGACAACCTGCGCTTTGACAAGGGCTTCCCGGTTTTTGAAATTTTGAACGACGGCGAGAACCTTGGCGAATTCCGCCTCAAGATTCCCGGCCGCCATAACGTGCTGAACGCGACAGCCGCCGTGGCGCTCGCCATGGAAGAGGGAATTTCTCCGGATGTGGCGCGCAAGGCATGCGCCGAATTCGAAGGAGTCACGCGCCGCTTTGAATTTATCGGCGAAAAGAACGGCGTGATGGTGTTTGACGACTACGCCCACCATCCTACGGAGTCGACCGCAACGCTTCTCGGTTTCCGCGAGGCGTTCCCGGACAAGCGTATCGTCGTTGCTTTCCAGCCGCACCTGTTTAGCCGTACCCGCGACCAGCACGAAGCTTTCGGCATGGCGTTTGCGAACTGCGACGTGCTTTTGGTGACGGACATCTATCCTGCCCGCGAACGCCCGATTGAAGGCGTGACGGGCGCGCTCGTGGCAAACAGCGCTAGCGACCGCGGCCACCGCAATGCCCGTTTTGTGGGCGACCAGGCGAACTTGCTCCCGATTTTCAAGGAAGAGCTCCGCCCGGGTGATGTGGTTGTGCTGATGGGCGCCGGAAACATTTACAAGCTCGGAACACGTATTCTGGAGGAGTGCCTTTGAGTCCTTCCAAGACGACATTCCTAGGCCGTAGAATCGGCTACAACGAAGAAAAGCGGAAGCAGGCCCGCGTGCAGAAAATGAAGCGCGGCGTCGGCGGGACATTCCGCTGGTTCAAGCGTCGTGGCTGGATTCTGCTCCTGGTTCTTGTTGTCGCCGGTGTTGCCGCGTGGACTCACCGCTTCTACTTGCAGCGTTTCAATCCCATGGAACTTCGCCATTTGCAGTTCATCGACATCGAGGGCAACCGCATGCTCTCTTGGGAAGACGTGGTGCAGAACGCCCAGGTGGAGCCGGGAATGCTCATGTCCGAGGTGGATGTCGATTCGGTGGAGGCCGCCCTGTTGCAGATGCCGTTAATCCATTCGGCAACGGTGAAGAAGTACTTCCCCTCGTCGCTCGAGATCAAGCTGAAGGAGGCTTCGCCGATTGTTTCCGTGTTCGATGGCGGCAAGGCGACGGTCTATTCCGAACGCGGCAAGGTGCTGCCCCTTTCGATGACTACGGCGCTTCACTTGCCGGTGGTCGACGTAGCTTCTGTCGACAGGATCAAGCAGATATCGCTGTTCCTTTACGCGATGCGTTCCGATGACAAGAAACTTTACGAGAAGGTTTCGCAGGTGTCGTGGAGCGAAGCGGACAAGGCATTCGAAGTTTACTTTAGGGATGTCGGCCATAGGGTGCTGTTCCCCGAGATGGGTTGGGGCGGGGCCAGGTTCACCCTTTACGAGTCGGTAAGGGCTGGATTCCCGCAAGATTTGCGTTGTGCCGGTGAAGTGGACATGCGTTACGCCGGTTTTGCCTATGTAAGAAATTTTGACAAGAGGTGTGTCAATGGATGAAAACAAGCAGAATGAAATAAGGAAGGAAGACCTGATATTTGGCCTGGACATAGGGGCTTCCAAAATAAACCTGTTCATGGGCGCAGTGACCGAAAATTCCGTCAGGGTCCTGGAATGCGGGGATTTGCCGCTGACCAACTCCGACGAGATGGATTCGGTTATCGAGAACCTCCAGAAGGCGGCTCGCCAGCTGGAATCCCTCGCGTCTGTCGATGTCCACGACGTGTATGTGGGCATTGCCGGCAAGCATGTATCTTCGCTTCATTACAAGGGCCTCATCACGCTTCCGACCGGCGAAGTCCGCAGTCAAGATATCGAGAACGTCAAGAACCAGGCAAGCACCATCCCCGAATCGGCGGGGCAGATTATCCACGTGTTCCCCGGCGAATATACGTTGGACGACCAGGCGGGTATCCGCAATCCGAAGGGACTTAACGGCCGCCGCTTGGGCGTGGACGTCCAGGTCGTCACCTCACGACCGAACGCGATCCAGAACCTGGACAAGTGCGTCAAGAGCGCAGGCCTGCACGTGATGGACTTTGTGCTGGAACCTCTCGCTGCCGCCTATGCGGTGCTTACCGACGACGAACGCGAACTGGGCGTGGCCCTGGTCGATATCGGTGCGGGTTCCGCAGATATCGCGGTATTCGTCGGCGAATCGGTGCGCTACACGGCATCGCTCGATTTGGCGGGCAATTCTATCACGAGCGATATCAGCAAGTGCCTCAAGGTGCCTATATCGCTTTCCAAGGCCGAAGAAATCAAGAAGAAGTACGGAACGTGCAAGATCAGCAACCTGATCGAAGACGAAACGTTCCCGGTGCCGGGTGTTGGCGATCGTGGTGATGTCCAGTGCTCCCGCAAGCTGCTCGCACGCGTCATAAGCGCCCGCGTTGCAGAAATTTTCGGCATCCTTAAGGCGGACCTCGAAAAGAATAAGATGGATTCCCTCATCAACGGCGGCATCGTCCTTACGGGCGGCTGCTGCTCGCTCGAAGGAATCGACGAACTCGCGGACAAGGTGTTCGGAAAGCCTGTGCGTATTGGCCATCCCAAGGGTACGAGCGGCATCCAGGAAGCCTTCCGCAATCCCTCTTATGCAACAGGAATCGGCCTCCTGCACTATGCGGCGCGCAAGCAACGCGAGAACAGGAAGCGCGAAACCGGTAAACAGATTTCCGTGTCGGTGAAAAAAGGTTTTCAGCGGTTCATGGATTTCTTCAAGACATATTTCTAACAACAACCACTCACAATCAATCAGGGAGATAAACTATGAGTGAATTCGAAACCAACGAATCATCCCATATCATGATGGATGAATCAACCATCAACAATGCTAAGGTCAAGGTATTCGGTGTCGGCGGTGCCGGCGGCAATACCGTGAATCGCATGGTTGGCATGAAGATTGCCGGTGTGGAATACTACGCCGTCAATACCGACGCCAAGGCTCTTGAGCTGAGCGCGGCCGACCATAAGATTGCCATTGGCCAGAAGACGACCAAGACGCTCGGCGCGGGTGCCAAGCCCGACGTTGGCTGCAAGGCCGCCGAAGAAAACATTGAAGAGCTCAAGGAAGCCATGAAGGGCGCCGACATGATCTTCATTACGGCAGGAATGGGTGGCGGAACCGGTACGGGTGCCGCTCCGGTTGTCGGTTCTATTGCCCGCGAAATGGGCATCCTTACCGTGGCCGTGGTGACCAAGCCGTTCAAGTACGAAGGCCCGGTCCGTTCCAGGAACGCCGCGAAAGGCATTGCTGAACTTCGCAACAAGGTTGACACCATGATTGTGGTGGACAACGAAAAGCTCCTGAGTGTCGTCCAGTCTACCGACAAGACCCTCACTCTCGATGGCGCCTTCCGCCTGACCGACGAAATCCTCGGCAATGCAGTGCGCAGCATTTGCGACATCATGTTCCGTCACGGCCTTGTCCACGTTGACTTTGCCGATATCCGCACCGTCATGATGAACGGCGGCTCCGCGCTGATGGGTACGGGCATTGCCGAAGGCGAAAACCGCGGCATCCGTGCTGTCGATATGGCCCTTTCGTCTCCGCTCCTGGAAGACGTGAACGTGGCTGGCGCTACTGGCGTGCTGGTGAACGTCTCCCATGGCGAAAACTTCTCCATGATCGAGTACAGCGAAGCCATGGCACACATTTACGAAGCCGTTGGCGACGAAGGCGATCCGAACATCATCATCGGCGACATCATGCTTCCGGAACTCGGTGAAAAGGTCTGCATTACCGTCATCGCTACAGGTTGCGGTGGCTCCAATGCCCAGCTGGCTGCTCAGCAGGCCGCCCAGCAGCTTTCTGCTCCGCGCGCCCAGGACCTCGTGAACACCATCGGTGGCCCCTCTGCCAATTACGCCCAGCCGGCCCCGGTCCAGCAGCAGGCTCCGGTTGTTCAGCCCGGTATCCAGCCGGCGACTCCGCGTCCGACTTCCTTCAACTTCGCCGCTCTTGCGCACAACACGGTCGCCATGCCGTCTGTCGCTCCCGAGGCGAGGACGGTGCCGATGGATGCGATGCCTGCCCAGCAGGCCCCTGCTAGCGCCGCTCCGGTCGAAGAGTCCAAGTACGCTTCGAGCCAGTTCAACGCCAAGTCGGAAGCCGAAGAAGAACTCGTGTTCACGTCGGTGACGAGCCAGCGTGATACCGAAGAGATGTCGGCCATGGCTGATGTGGATCCCCTGTCCAACGGTGATTACGGCACGCCGGCCATTATGCGCCAGCCTGTGGCGGAACCCGCCGTGCAGGCCGCTCCGAAGTCCCTGAACTACCCCGAAGGTTCCCTCAAGACCAACGGTGTAGACTATGACTTGCCCGCATACCTCCGTATGGGCGGCAATGACATGTTCTAGGCAAGAATAAGAAAGAAACACACACACAACGAGCGCGCAAGTGCGTGCTCACCACAACACAAGGGAGTCGCCCGGGTCTCCCTGCCTGGGCGACTCTTCCCTGTTTTTTGCACCTCGCACCCTGTGCGGGGTGCTTTTATCTTGTGCGGAGCATTTTTTTTGTGCATCGGGCAATCTTTTTGTTAAATTACAGGATAGAGATGAAATATGCTGCTTTTACGGCGCTTTTTTGCCTGGCTATAGCCGGGTGGGCTAACGGTTCGGAATTTCCGCAATCGGGTAAGAACGGCTATTTCCAGATTGGTACCGATTTCGATATCGGGCTGAACGGAGGCCCGACCGACCCCATGTTCGCGGTAGATACGGCGGAATGGTACGGCAAGAACTGGCGCGGCCTGCAGATTCCGCTTGAAAACGCCCGCAGCTACGAGGAACACGTCAATCCCTTCTTTACGCTGAGCTTCCGTGCTGGCTACAAGAATTTCCACGTGCTATTGGAAGCGCCGCTGCGCCGCGATCTCGAGGCGTGGTACCAGGATGACCTCCACAAGAATTTTACGTACGACCCGAGCGAACTCGACATCAACGTGCCGAACAACGCCTATGCCAAGTGGTATAACCCGGTAGGCTTTGTGCAGTTCGGGCGTTTCGCAATAGATGACCTGATGGTTTCCAAGAACGATATCCTTGTGGGCGGCGCTCCGTACCACGACGGTGTGCATTGGAAATTCACTCCGGGAATATTCCGCTACGACTTCCTTTACAGTTCGCTCAATGCCTGGCTCTATGGCGACGACGTGGACCCGGCTACCGGATGCCCGCCCGAAGGCACGGAGGCCTACGCTCAAAAATGCACGCCGCCTTCGAAGCAGGTGGCGAACCAACGCAACCGTACCTATACCGACAACGTCAAGACGTTCATGTTCCACCGCTTCGGTATAGAGACGCGCAAGTTCTGGATATACGTTGCCGAACAGAGCATGATTGGTGGCAAGGCTCCCGAGTTCCGCTCCATGAGCCCGTTCATTTACTGGCATGATAATTATGCTACGGGCTATACTTCGGCGGCGACTTCTGCCGAATTCGGGTACAAGACGAGCAACGGCGCGAAGTTCTATACCCAGGTGAACATGGAAGACATCAACAGCCCGGTCGGCGAAGACGACGACAAGGGCACGAGCCGCTCCGTCATCAACTACCTGGTGGGCTACTATCACGAAATGCAGACGGCCCGGCACGGGCTTTTCTCGTGGAGGCTCGACGTAGTGCGCACCGACCCGGTGGCGAACAACAGCAAGTTGCCGCTGCTCAAGTACACCAGCCGCCGCAATTACCGCAGCAACTACCGCGAGCAGGACGACCCCGATTACGCCGACGCCTACTTTGTGGATTATCCGATAGGCTACCGCCGCGGTGCGGATGCCCTTGACATGTGGTTCGATTTCGGCTGGCAATACGGGCATCATTCGCTTTCGCTCACGCTTGCATGGCTCCGTCAGGGCGACAGGGAAATGTACACCGATTACAATGTAGCGCTCGATGGCGGAGATATGGCTCCGTCGGGAGTGGAAGAAGCCAGTACCTGATGGATGTCCTGTACAAGAGACAGGTGAACGGCTGGCTCAGTTTTTATGTAGGCGGCGGGTTCCGCGTCTATGATAATCTGGCACACGATTTATCCGAAGACGGTGCCGATGGCTGGATACGTTCCGGCGTGAAATTCAACTTCAATCCGGTGGACACGAAGTTCTGATTTTTTTGCTAAGGGAGAATATTATGAAAAAAGCTTTGCTTGGAAAAAAGAGGCTTGCTCCTTTTTTTGCGGTGTCGGCATGCGCGATTCTCATGGCCTGCAGCTCCGATGACGACGATTTCATGTTCTCGGATGCGGCCGAGGAGAAGGCGGAATCGAATAGTGAAATCCAGATGGTCAGGTCTTATGAAAGGCTTCCGGAGTGTACCGGGGAGCGGGAAGGCGTAGAATTCTTTGTGAAGGATGAAAGGGAATTCTATACCTGTGATGGCGAAGACTGGGTGAGCGACAGCGAAGAGCCTGCTTCCAGCAGTAGCAGGAAGTCTTCGTCATCGTCCTTTGATGATTTGTATGAAGACAATTTGTCTTCGCTTGCAGATTCGATTCAGCGTGTGATTGATTCGCTTACGGCCCTCTATACTTCTAGCTCGTCCGTGTTGATAATGCCGATGTACAGTTCGAGCAGCTCCCTCCCGACATTCTTGTTCTCTTCGTCGAGCGCCATGGTTTCGTCTAGCAGTATGGCCTTGTCTAGTTCCAGCTATTATGTTGGACCTTCGACAAACACTCACTACAACAAATTCAGCTGGATGGGAGTGGAGGGAGCCCCCTTTATAGAGACCGGTCTTGACAATGGTTCCGAGGCGGCCGGGTATTGGTTTGTTTTTGGAGACTCTATTGATGGAGGCCTGTCTTATATAGAGTGGCCGGTCCCGTTAGGCAATGAGTACGATGCAAAAGCGATGGAGCCGGTTATAGAGGTATGCAGCGGTGTTTGCGGTACTGCTCATCTGAATGCAGGGACTCTGGAGTATAAACCGTTTGTCGGTGTGGCTTTCAATATAGCAGGAATGGTAGGGGCATATAAAGAAGATAACCTTGACGACGCCGATTTGGCGGACGCTTCCGCATGGGGCGGAATCTGCATTGTTTATTCTTCCGACTTGCCGGCAACTATTGAGCTGGGTTTCGGTGCGTATAAAGATAAGGCAATTACATATGATTATCCGTTTGTGACGCTTCCTAAGTCCGTTATTTCCAGTGAACGTTGCTTTGAATGGTCCGCCTTCAAGCAGGCCGGTTGGGGCATGGGCGATAAAATTACGGGTGAAGAGGCGGGGGCCGAGCTTGCTTCCATAAAGTTCAAGATTCAGGCTGCAGACGGGTCGGTCGGTCAATTCAATATTATGCGAATTGGCAGCTACAATTGAGTTTCTATTGATAGGGGGATATGAAGATGAATCTTCTGAAACTTGGCTTGGCCACTTCTGTGGCAAGCGCGTTGCTCCTTGCTTGCGGTGATGATGCGTCTTCTGCCGGGGCAGAGACTGGCGATGTCCTCTCTTCTGCGGTTGAACTATCTTCGGCCGTGCCAGAATCTTCGGCCGCGCCAGAATCTAGCAGTAGCGCTATTCCCGAATCGTCAAGTGGTATATCCAGTTCGATATCCGATGCGGCATCCAGTTCGTCGTCTTTTGGCACTCCGCCGACATACCACAGCAGAAGTGTTTTCTGGAATGGGAGTGTTGGGGAATACCGGGTGAAAACGTCCTTCGATAGCGACACGGAAGCATCTGGTATCTGGTATTCTTTTGACGATAGCAAGGACGGAGGACGGTCTGCCATAACGTGGCCTGTTGAAATCGGCAATGAAGATTTCTCATACGCACTTGACCCGGTAATCGACGAATGCGGTGGAATCTGTGGAACATTTAAACTTGACGCCGGTACGATGGAATACAAACCGTTTGTCGGAGTTGCCTTTAATGTTGCAGGGTTGAAGAATTTAGATAGCAATCCCGCTGTAGGAGCCGAAGTTGCCGATGCTTCTTCTTGGGGCGGCATCTGCATCACCTATACGGTCGATGTCGATGCAAGGTTGGAACTCAGTATGGGTGAGCCGAGGGATAGCGCTCGTGTCGGTTTTGATCTTCCGTATGTTACTCTCCTGAAGTCGGAGATTGCAAACGAGGTCTGCGTTCCTTGGGCTCGGTTTAAACAGGACGGCTGGGGAACGGGCAAGATTTCGGGCGCTGAAATTGCGGCGAATCTTGCTTCGGTGCGCTTCAAGATTCAGGCACAAGACGGATCGGCCGGCCAATTCAATATCTCTGCGGTAACAAATTTGCTCTCTTACTAATGTAGGCAGCTTTAATTTAGGAGATTGGCATGTCCATGAAGCACGTTCTTTTTATGCAGACACTTGCGCTGACATTCTTCCTTGCGGCCTGCGGAGACGATGTCACTGAGGTCACCGAGGTGACCGAAGTTCACGAAACCGGCATGAAGATTGTCGAAAAGGGCGATGAACTGCCCAAGTGCACTACGGATAATGAAGGTGCGCTGGTGTACGCATTGGATTCTGCCGCGGCGTATGCCTGTATCAACCGGGAATGGACTTCGTTCAAGGGCAAGGACGGCGCCGACGGCAAGGATGGCCGTGACGGTAAAGACGGCGAGGATGGCGCGAAAGGCGAAAAGGGCGATCAGGGCGAATCTGGAAAAAAAGGGGACACTGGTGAAACTGGTACTTCTTGCACAATGAAGTCCTTGCCCGATAGCAGCGGTTTCAAGGTCATCTGTGGCGGAGATTCCGTCGGCGTTGTGCTGAACGGCGAAAAAGGAGAACAAGGCAACAAGGGAGAAGACGGAACCGGTTGCTCTGTAGAGGATACTGGAGATGGCTTTGCTTTGGTAACCTGTGGTGAAGGCGAAAATGCCTCTACAACGAAAATATTTAAAGGCATGTGCGGAGAAACCCCTTATAACCCGGCAACGCAATTCTGCGACTTTCGAGATAGTACGATTTATAGGTTTGTAACCATCGGTTCCCAGACGTGGATGGCCGAAAACCTCAACTTTGAAACAGATGGCAGCCTTTGCTACAACGACTCGGCCAAATACTGCGCCAAGTACGGCCGCTATTATACTTGGGCCGATGCCATGGACAGTGCTGCGGTATTTTCGGATAATGCCAAGGGCTGCGGCGAAGGCACGACTTGTACCATAAAGACCCCTGCTCGCGGTATTTGCCCGGAAGGCTGGCACATGCCGGATTCTACAGAATGGACGACATTGTTGAGGACTGGTACAGATAGGTATGCCTATATGGCGAAAGGTTTTGACGAATGGCCCGATGCAAGCAATGATTATGGTTTTTCGGCTCTTCCTGCGGGTGGTTTCTACGGCGCAAGTGGCTTCAGCTATGGTAACCTTGCTGTCTTTTGGTGTGCTACTGAGGGTGATAATCTTTCTGCTTGCAATTTGACGATTAGTTTAACGTATATGGATGTCAATCATCGCGTAAGTGTCGGCTATCCTAAGTCAAATGGTTATTCCGTCCGTTGCATCAAGGACTAACAAGCCGAGCGGCTCGCCCGCGCTCCTCAAAAATTATACCATTTCCTAACCACAAATCTCCGTTTCCTAACGGCCTTTGGCCTACTTTTCTTTCGTCTTTCGTCTTTCGTCTCTCGTCTATTCTTATATTTAAGGCAAACCAAGGAGTTTAATATGGCAGAAATCGGTACCCCTCTAAGTTCTAGTGCCACCAAGGTGCTGTTTTGCGGAGCTGGCGAACTCGGCAAGGAAGTCATCATCGAGATGATGCGTCTCGGTGTCGAAGTGATTGCCGTGGACCGTTACGCCAACGCCCCGGGTATGCAGGTGGCCCACCGTAGCCACGTCATCAACATGCTCGACGGTGCCGAACTTCGCCGCGTGATTGAACTGGAGAAGCCCGACTACATCGTCCCCGAGGTCGAGGCGATTGCGACCGACACGCTCGTGGAACTCGAGAAGGAAGGCTTCAACGTTATCCCGACCGCGAAGGCCACCAAGCTCACGATGAACCGCGAGGGCATCCGCCGCCTTGCCGCTGAAGAGCTGGGCCTCAAGACGAGCCCGTACCGCTTTGCCGACA
>Ga0247609_10000575_pt1 | contig 50256 bp, 45 predicted proteins | sample 172DNAGHGlowgp2_FD_193487 | JGI IMG/M metagenome (GOLD analysis project Ga0247609, IMG submission 193487) | Sheep rumen microbial communities from Palmerston North, Manawatu-Wanganui, New Zealand - 1728 DNA GHGlow gp2 | ecosystem: Host-associated > Mammals > Digestive system > Stomach > Rumen ... | reverse complement strand
TGACATCGACCAGAATTTTGTTAAAAAGAGCGGCGTCATGAGGTAAAATTCTGAATTGAAAATTGTGAATTGAGAATTATGAATTGTGAATTGTGAATTATGAATTGTGAATTATGAATTGTGAATTATGAATTGTGAATTGTGAATTGAGAATTATGAATTGTGAATTGAGAATTGTGAATTGTGAATTGTGAATTGTGAATTAAAAATCGAAAATAGCAAATATGATAAAGACTCCCCTGAAACTACTGCTGATGGCTGGGCTGACGTGCAGCCTCGGCATAGGTGTCGCCGCCTGTTCCGACGACAAGAGTGACGACGACCGCGTGATGACGGAAGGCAGCAAAACCTACGTGCCCGACTCACTGCTTACCGACGAGGAACGCTACCAGATGGCTGCCGCCAGTGCTGCAGCCAGCATTGTGCGCAGGCTGACGGATGTGGACGAGGTGAAGCTGGAAGAAATGGCAGGCAAGACCTTTGAACCCACCTACGGCATGACGCTCGACGGCGAGAGTTCGCTGGTGCGCGTGAGTAAGGCCCGCAGCGCAGAGGATGCAGAACAGCTGTTCATCGCCCTGACGGGATTGGACGACGACGACCCGGCCCGGCGACTGCTCACCTCCACCCCCGACGGCTACACGCTGTCGATGCGCGACCTGCCCGTCCTGGCCGACGGCCAGCGCTTCACCCTGGGCACCCTGACGTTCCACCGCGACAACGGCCCTCGCCGCTATGGCTGGGTGGATGTCGATATGGCCTGTATGCCCCACCTGGAGCGCATCGACTACGTCAGCGAAGAAGCCTTCCCCGACAATGGCAACTGCCCCTACCAGATGGGCGACGTGGTGTATGTGAACCACGACCGCACCGGCTACTGTGGCGGCTTTTACCTCTGTGTGGCTACCAATGGCCACTACAGCACCCTGGTACACCTCTGTACGGGCGAGCCGGGTGGTGACGAAACCATTAACTTCGACGATGACAAACAGGGCTGCTGGGTGCCCTATAACGGCATCAAGAAAAACGAAAAGACAAAATTTGAGGACATCAAGGACTACGTCTACTTTATTGCCGAAAACAAGGCCAAGGTGTCCGTTATCAAGGCTTTCATGAACGGTGAAGCCTACAACAAAAAGCCTTCTCAGTCAGGCAAGCTGTGGCATCTGCTCCCCGAGGGCTTCAACAATAACGAGGACGTCGTCTATGTCAACACCTGGGGCGACAAAGACGGCTGCAATATTTTCTACGATGCGGAATGGGGCAGCTATCATGCAGGATATGCCTACTACCACCGCCACCCCTGGCGTGCCCACGTGCCCCACAACTGCACATCTGGAAACCAAGTGAGCAATCATAAAGATGACTATGTGCTGGACAGACATTTCACGACGGGACACCAGTACTACACCATGAACGCCATCCACACCGACAGAGAAATCCCAGGTATCGATGTGGAATTGAGTCCCACGAAGAGCGTACAGTTTGGACAACCCGCCTTGTATGCCACTCCCGAGCACTTAGGCTGGTGCTACGCCGACGACGACATCCTGTATGAGACTGTCAAGAAGGCAACGGACTTAGGCCACAAGCCGCTGGGATTCCTGGCTTTCGTCAACACCCGCAAGGGTAACGACCAGACCAAGGAGTGGATGGATAAGGTAACAGAGAAGGAGGCCGGCTACGGCCATGGATTAGTGATAGCCTACAATAGCCAGGCAAGTCAGGTTAGTCCGGAGAGTGAGAACCTGTTTACTAAAGACAACTTCTTCGAACAGTATATCGACAATTCCATGAAGTCGGTCATTAACGACTACGACGGACTGGACCGTACCCAGATGCTCGACCACCTCCTGTCTGCTGCGACTAATGTCCTGGCGACAACGCCTGCAACTCCCTTGCCAGCTTCAGACTGGTTCATACCCTCTGCGGGACAGTGGCTGGCCATCATCTGCAACGACCGACAGGGCGGCAAATCGGGCATAGGCAATGCCGGGTGGCCCTCAGAAACTGAAAGGTACAACGCTGTGATGATGAATGATCCCTTTAAAAATGTTGGCAACTATTTAAACGAAAGAATTCACAACGCCTGGGACTCCTCACCGCAGGCGTTCCTGACCAGCTCGGCCAGGAATGCCAAACAGCTGATGTTATTGATTGTGAGGAATGGCTATTACATCCAGTTCGGTGAGAACAAGCGCAAGCAGGAGACCATTGTGTGTCCCGTCTTTGCATACTAAAGTGAAGAATGAAGAATGAAGAAAAGACTGTTAGTTCGCTTGGTAGTCTGCCTGATAGCGACGGCGCTCGCCGGTTGTAGCGGCGACGACCCGACAGACGACCTCCTGACGGAGCAGCACAGCCAGGCTGCCGCCCCCTTCCAGTGGACGCGCGCCCAGGACGTGGAGACGCGCCATGAGTTTCTGCGTAACCTCGGCGTGGGCTATAGCTACAATGCCGTGCGCGGCTCCTACTGCGACTGGCAGGACATTCGCTGCCAGGTGCTGAACCGTGCCGTGCTGCTGGATGTGCAGGAGGCCACGGGAGACGCCATCCTGCGTACCAGTCTGACTGAAGAGGTGTTTTTAAGTTCCAATTTCGAATACTCCTTCCGCGACTACGTGGTCAACATGGAGACGAACACCAAGGAGGCCATCGACCTGGGACTCTACCACAATACGAAGCGACAGCGACAGTACTTCATTGAGGACGGCGTTCAGGAGAGGTACTTCTACACGCTGAGCGAAAAGACTACCCTTGCCCACCAGTTTGTGGGCTGGGCCAACGTGATGGCTCTCTACTGGAAACACAAGAACCTGCTCACGGAAAGCTTCCGTAACGCCGTTGACCATATTGATGACTCCGATGTGGACGACATTGCCGCCGTCGACTCGTTCATCAACGTCTGGGGCACCCATGTCATCGTGGAGTCGTGGCTCGGCGGTGCCATACATGTTGACCTGATGAACGACATGTGGCGCTGGACGGCCATGGCCAAAGACGAGAAGTGGACCACGGAGGCGTTCCTGGACTCTGTAGCCACGAAGGACGAACGCCGCAAGTCGTCAAACGAATTCCGCTGGACGGAGCACTCCCGCATCAACGTCATGGCCCGTGGCGGCAACCAGGAGTCACTCACGGGACTGCTGGGCGAACACCGGTTCGACGGCACACGCTCGTTCAGCACCAAGGGTGTCGACATCTGGCGACAGTCGCTGTATTATGACCCCGACGACGAGGTGAACTCCAACGCCGAGATGGTAGACATGAAGGTGCTGCCCATCTGGGAGTTTGCCAACCTCCTCTCGCCACAGGCGGCACTGCGCATCCAGGCGGCCGTGACGAAGGATGCCGCCCTGATGCAGAAGCTTTTAGGCGACAGGAATTTCTTCGATGCCCGCTTCCCCATCCGCTATGCCACAGCGTCCTGTCAGTGGCGCAAGGCTACCGGCACGTGGCAGCAGGCCACACGCACCGACAGCAGCGGCGAACCCATGATAGTCAACATCATGAGCGGCGGACGCTATGTGGCCACCGTCTGCCACGAGACCATCGACGGCCACGACCTCTGGGTGTGCTACCCCATCTACGAGGGGCGCGTGAAGCTGGCCTGCGGCACGGGTGTCGACGACAATAACAAAGGCTACGGTGTGAGATGGGTGGGCGGCAAAGCCACGCTGACCCCGCTGAAAACGGTCTCCGACGGCCAGAACTTCTATATCAACGGCGGTGCCGTGGAACTGAAGGCGAAGGCGGGTACAGAATACCCTGCCTACCAGGCCCTGCCCTACTACGAGCTGAGCGGCGGTATCAAACCCGACGGCAGCTATGCCGCCGAGGCCTATGCCGTGACGAAGGACGGCGAGGACTTCCGTCTTCTGGCTCCCGGCGAAAAGACCGACATCGTGGGCTTCACCGACACAGGAAAGCCGTCGGGCACCAACTACATCTATAAGCGCAACGACAACTACGTGTATATCTATAACCAGAACGAGATGAAGTGAGGAGTTTGGAGTTTGGAGTTTGGAGTTTGGAGTTAGGAGTTAGGAGTTAAGGAGTTAAGACAAATCTATAATAGTAAATAAGCTATGAGAGTAAGAATCTGTTTGATGACACTGCTTGCAGCCTTGCTTTTCACGGGCTGCAAGAGCGATGACGACGACAAGGCCACACCGGCCAAGATAAGCCAGAGGGTGCAGGTGATGACCGTGTTTGCCCCCGGACAGCTGGGCGACATGGGCTATGCCGACCGCGTCATGAAAGGCGTGAGCACACTGAAGAACACCGACACCAACGACGTGGAGGCGAGTATCATTGCAGCCGACAACGTGCAGGAGACGCGCCTGATGCTGAGAGTATGGACTACCGCGACGTCGAGCGACGTCGACGGCGCCACCTTCAGTCGCCGCCTGCTGGTGCTCACCGAACCCTATATGGTGCAGTGGCTTGAGGAGTACAAAGGTCTGCTGAAGGATACCGACGAGATACTGCTGCTGAAAACCAGCGAGGCCGACGTGAAGGCCGCCGCCCAGACGCTGGGCCTGGGCGAGCGCGTCCACGGCCTGAACATCTCCGTGGCATCGTCCATCAAGCGTTTCGACGAGATGCGCCGACAGTACTACCAGTGGACACAGCTGAACCCCGACTCACTGCCCATCTACCTGATACGCCTCTACGACAAGCAGGTGATGAACTACCGCGACAGCATCGGCGAGACGCTCACCACGGTGTCGTCGGAGCCGCTCGATTCGGTCACGCTGCCCATCATCAACCAGGCAGGCGAGCAATACAGCAACGAATACAAGGTGACGGCCTTCGAGGCGGCCTACCATGTGTGTGGCTACTGCTACAGCCTGGTCTATCAGAAGTCGGAACAGGACCATGACCAGGGCAAGAAGAAGGTGTTTGTCATCAGCGACCTCGGCTCGGCCAACAACGGCGCAGAGCTGTTCCTGGTGAGCACGAACCAGCACATACTGGTCATCATGCTGATGATTGACGCCGAGTCGAACACCGACATGATACGCTTCTCCGTTATCCGCCACTTCGACCGCGCCCTGGCCGACTGGACGCAGCAGTGGCTCAACCAGGTCCCCATGCCCCTGATGGAACAGCACGGCGGCTGGGACGGCTACTGTACTGACGACATCGACGCCAACCTGCTGAGAGACATCTGAATGGAGAATTGAGAATTGAAAATTGAAAATTGTGATATGAAGATAAAGATTCTATTTGCAGTGATACTTGCCGCCGCCCTCAATGGCTGCAAGAGCGACGATGACAGTCCGGCACCCGTCGTCACCACACCCGCAGAGGTGACAACGCTCAACGTCGATGTGGTGCTGCCCGCCAACATCCGCACACAGTGGCAACCCACCATCGACTGGGCACTGGCCAACATCAACAGCGCCCAGCAGCGGCAGAAGCATCAGGTGCGCCTGAACCTGCGCTACCACGATGAGAACACCGAGGACATCGACAAACTGGCCTACCAGCTGACACACCCCGAGGCGGGTGCCGACACCTGTCATGCCATCATAGGCCCCTACCACTCGGCCAACGCCACCGACATCCTGCGCTATGCCGGCCGTAACCGTCTGCCCGTCATCATGCCTACCTGCACCAGCTCGGAACTGCAGCGCGCCAACGCCCGCAACACCTACACCTGGTTCCTCACCGAGAGCGACGTCACACAGTGTGAGATGATGGTGACGGGAGCAGCCAAGATGGCCGACGTGGATGTAGCGCTGATATACAGCGACGACAACTACGGACAGTCGTTCCGCGACTGGTTTGGCTACTTTGCCACAGAGCGCCAGCTGCACATGCCCGGCGAGGGCATCACGGCCTATAGGAGCGGCACTAACCTGACATCCTTCCTCGACGGTCTGGCAGCCGACCTGAAGAACAGCCGCCTGGTGGTGTGCATAGCCCTGGGCAATGCTGCCGACTACCAGAGCGTCACTGAGCAGGTACGCCAGTGGAACAGCAAGCTCCTGGCCAGCGGCAAGAACATCGAGCTTCAGGTCATCCTCTCCGACACCGCACTCGACGACCAGGTGATACAGAGCCAGGGAGTGTTCTTCAACTATGCCGTCTGTCCCACGGCCTCGCCCGACTACGGCTTCCCGCAGACCTTTGAGACACGCTTCGGACGCGCACAGAATTTCGGCGAGTCACGTATCTACGACGCCCTGACCCTGCTGGCGATGGGTGCCGCCCACCAGCGCGTGCATGGCAATGCCTGTACCGTGGCCGGCCGACAGGTGAAGTACTACGAGAAACCCTACGACCCCACGCTGACCGACCACATGCGCAGTCTCGTGGCCTCAGAGCAGGGCGTGGCCTGCAGCTGGGAGACGGAAGGGCTGGCACGCGCCTTCAGCGAGATTGCCGCCGGCCGCAGCGTCAACCTGACGGGGGCCTCGGGCAGCCTGTATTTCGACAGCGAGAGCTATACCAAGTCGCTGGGCACCAACTATATGTTCTGGCGCATAGAGGCCGGAAACGGCGGACGTATGGTCAAGCCCATCCTGTACATCAGCACCGAGAGCAGCAACACGCAGGCCTCGACACAGGTGCTCTGGGAACTGGACAAGATGTGGATGCCTGGCTACGAGGACGCATCCGTGACCCACCACCTGCCCGCCGTCACCGACCGCTGGGCCGTGGTCATCAGCCCCTCTACCACATGGAGCAACTACCGCCACCAGGCCGACGCCTTCGCCATGTACCAGCTGTTGCGCTCGCATGGCTATGACGACGACCACATCGTGCTCATCGTCGAGGACAACCTGGCCAACGACAGCCGCAACACCTTCCCCGGACAGATCTTCGTGGAGCGCAGCAGCGACCCCGCCGCCGCCGCTGACCAGTTCGTGAACGAGGACGTCAGGAAGGGTATTGACGTGGACTACCACTTCAGCGACCTGCAGCCCGCCGACCTGGCCGACATCATGAACGGGCGCAGCAGCGCACGCCTGCCAAAGGTCATCCATCCCACGGCCTCCAGCGACGTGTTCTTCTTCTGGAGCGGACACGGCGGCAACCGCGAAGGCCCGCTGTGGGGCAACGAGGATGCCTACGAATACTTCGGCAAGGAGCGTATCCGCAATATCGTGAAGGAGATGGCGGGCTACGACCCCAATTCACAATTCACAATTGTCAATTCACAATTAAGGAAGTACCGCCGCATGATGTTCGCCATCGAGACGTGCTTCAGCGGACAGTGGGGCGAGGCCCTCACCGGACTGCCCGACGTGCTGGTAATCACGGCAGCCAACGCACAGGAGTCGTCGAAGGCCGACGTCCACGACCGCGACCTGGGTGTCTACCTCTCCAACGCCTTCGCCCGCACCTTCCGTCGACAGATTGATGCCGACAACGCCATCAGCATCTACGACCTCTACTTTGAGCTGTTCCGCACCACCAAGGGTTCGCACGTCAGCATCTACAACCAGCAGGAGTACGGCTCACTCTACTCCGAGACCATGAGCGAGTTCCTGCCTAAGTAGCCCTCTGCCGCATACACCGTTTTCGACCGAACAAACTCTGCACAAAATTGTCAAACAGATATGGAGACAAGATTCAAGAAGAATGCCAAGATTTTCGACATCGCGGTAACAGCCGTCGGTGGCACGCTCTCAGTGGCCATCATGATTTACGCCATCTTCCACTTCGGCGTTGCTAACGTATGGAACGAGCTGGTGCTCAACGTGTTTTACATAGCCTGTCTGGCGATGATATGGATGTACTTCTTTAACTACCGTATCACCGTCCACCAGTTCAACTACTGGTGCTCCATCTGCGTGGGCATGACAGTGCTGCTGCGCGACATTCTCTTTGCACCGCCACTGGCCTATTTCGCCCTGCACTTAGTCTGCCTCACGCTCTCGGTGCTGCTGCTCTGCATGCTCACCTTCTTCTACGCACGCAAAGACTGGAAGAGCTACACCAAGAGCAACCTGTGGGCCATCTGCATCGTCGACATGGTCATTGCCACGCTCTACAACTGGGACATCTACATGGAGCCCGTAGACGAGTATACCGACTACCTGCTCGTGGAAATCTGGATTCGCCCCACCATCACCTACGGTCTGGTAGCCTGCTTCGTCACGGAGTCGAAGACGGAAACGGAAGAGTAGCCGTCGCGTAACTGCACGGTCATGCTTTTTCAGGCGAGAATTATGTACGCGCGATATTTGGTGGTTACAAAATTAGTTTGTACCTTTGCATCGCAAAACAATTCAAAGCAAACGCTACCATCATGATAACGCAAGACCAACTGAAAGACGTGCTCGACCGCACGGAAAAGCTGAAACACTACCTGCGCATTGACCAGAAACAGATAGAGTGGGAAGAGGAAGACCTCAGAACACAGGCCCCTGACTTCTGGGACGACCCCAAGCGCGCCGAGGCGCAGATGAAGAAGGTGAAGGCCATCAAGAAATGGATTGACGGCTACAACGACTGCCGCTCCATGGCCGACGAGCTGCAGCTGGCCTTCGACTTCTACAAAGAGGAGATGGTGACGGAGCAGGAGGTGGACGAGGCCTACCAGAAGGCCATGGACGCCATTGAGAACCTGGAGCTGATGAACATGCTGCGGCAGGAGGAAGACCCCATGGACGCCGTGCTGAAGATTAACAGCGGCGCCGGAGGCACGGAGGCTCAGGACTGGGCACAGATGCTCATGCGTATGTACATGCGCTGGGCCGAGGCTCACGGCTACAAGGTGACCATCTCGAACCTGCTCGACGGCGAGGATGCGGGCATCAAGAGCGTAACGATGCAGATTGAGGGCGGCGAGTATGCCTACGGCTACCTGAAGTCGGAGAACGGTGTTCACCGCCTGGTACGCGTGTCGCCCTACAACGCCCAGGGCAAGCGAATGACGTCGTTTGCCTCGGTCTTCGTCACACCACTCGTCGACGACACCATCGAGGTCTACGTCGACCCCGCCAAGCTCTCATGGGACACCTTCCGCTCCTCAGGTGCCGGCGGTCAGAACGTGAACAAGGTGGAGTCGGGCGTACGTCTGCGCTACTGGTACACCGACCCTGACACGGGCGAGGAGGAGGAAATCCTCATTGAGAACACTGAGACGCGCGACCAGCCGAAGAACAAGGAGCGCGCCCTGACGCTGCTCCGCTCGCAGCTCTACGACCGTGCCATGAAGAAGCGCATGGAGGCGCAGGCGAAGATTGAGGCGGGCAAGAAGAAGATTGAGTGGGGCTCGCAGATACGCAGCTACGTCTTCGACGACAAGCGTGTGAAAGACCACCGCACGAACTTCGAGACCCGCGACGTGGAGAGCGTCATGAACGGCAAGCTGGACGGCTTCATCAAGGCCTACCTCATGGAGTTTGCTCAAGAAAACAATGAATAATTAGTAATTAGAAATTAGTAATTAGTAATTATGACTACTTCATTATGATGGAAAGAGCTGAGAATGTGGTGGTTAAGAAAACAGAAGCATTTGCTGACAGGATTGTCAAGATGCACAAATAAGTTCTGGTTACAACGATTATATTCCGCAAGTTATCTGTCAGAGTCGGAATATAAGTCGATATTGGATGACAATGTGGAAATTATTAAATTATTAACAAGCATAACAAAAACCGTAAAGAGCAATATGTAAAGGTAATCACAATTACTCATTACTAATTACTCATTACTAATTAAAAAGAACTATGGCAAAGAAAACAGCTAAGGAGACCAACCCTAAGCGGGTGGCCTACGAAAAGAAACAGGCAGAACAGGGTGAGAAAGTCATCAAATGGATTATTGGTGTGCTCATAGCACTGGCTTGCTGCTACGCCGCCTACTCCATCTGGATTGTCTCCTAAGCCATGAGCGGAATGGAGATTGAGCGGAAGTTCCTGGTCAGACACGACAGGAACTTCAAGGCTCAGGCCTACGCCCACGACCACATCAAGCAGGGCTATATCTGCAGTGGCCACGGACGCACGGTAAGGGTTCGTGTGCGCGGCGAACGCGGCTATCTGACCATCAAGGGGCCATCGTTGGACGGAGGCCTGAGCCGCTATGAGTTTGAGAAAGAGATTACGCTGGACGAGGCAGAGCAGCTGTTCCGTCTCTGCGAGCCGGGCATCATCGACAAGACGCGCTACTTAGTGAAAAGCGGCAGCCACACCTTTGAGGTCGACGAGTTCTATGGCGACAATGAAGGGCTGGTGATGGCCGAGGTGGAGCTCTCTTCGCCCGAGGAAACGTTTGAAAAGCCCGATTTCATCGGGAAAGAGGTGACGGGCGACCGCCGCTTCTATAACAGCCACCTGCGGCTGAACCCCTTCAAGAATTGGTGAAAAGATTTCTCCGTGTGGTGATAAGTTCCTAATTCAAGTGCTGTTGTTCAGAACAAGGCTATGATGGAGTTAGGAACTTATCACCACACAGACAACGAATTTGTTGCCACCTTGCCACCCTTGTTGCAACCGTGTAACTATCTGTGTATCAGCAGAAAACGGCAAGGGTGGCAAGGTGGCAACAAAAAAACTATTTTTAAGCGTCGATGTTGGCGTAGGTGGCGTTCTTCTCAATGAACTGTCGGCGCGGCTCCACGTCATCGCCCATGAGCATGGAGAAAATCTCGTCGGCCTCAGCGGCATTCTCGATGGTGACCTGCTTCAGCAGACGGTTCTCGGGGTTCATGGTGGTCTCCCACAGCTGCTCGGGGTTCATCTCGCCCAGACCTTTGTAGCGCTGCGTGTGCAGAGCCTTGTCGTCGCTGTCGCCGGCCACGTACTTGTCGATGAAGGCCTGACGCTGCTGCTCAGTGTAGCAGTACTCGGAGTTCTTCTTGTACGTACACTTGTAAAGCGGCGGTGTGGCGATGTAGAGGTGGCCCTCCTGAATCACCTTCGGCATGAAGCGGTAGAAGAGGGTCATGATGAGCGTGTCGATGTGTGAGCCATCGACGTCGGCGTCGGTCATGATGATAATCTTGTCGTAGCGCAGCTTGTCGACATTAGCCTCGCGGTCACCTTCGCCGTCGACGCCGAAGCGCACGCCGATAGACTGGATGATATTCATCACCGACTCGGCCTCGAAGACACGGTGCCACTGCACCTTCTCAACGTTCAGGATCTTACCGCGGAGGGGCAGGATAGCCTGGAAATGGCGGTCGCGCCCCTGCTTGGCAGAGCCACCGGCGGAGTCACCCTCGACGAGGAAGATCTCACAGTCCTTGGGGTCTTTGTTAGAGCAGTCGGCCAGCTTGCCCGGCAGTCCGCCGCCGGTCATGGGGTTCTTGCGCTGAACGCTCTCACGGGCCTTGCGGGCGGCGATACGCGCCGTAGCGGCCAGCACCACCTTGTCGCAGATCATCTTGGCCTCCTTGGGATGCTCCTCCAGGTAGTTGGCGAGCGCCTCGCCGACGGCCTGCTGTACGGCACCGGCCACCTCGGAGTTGCCCAGCTTGGTCTTCGTCTGTCCCTCAAACTGCGGCTCGGCCACCTTGATGCTGATGACGGCGGTGAGACCCTCGCGGAAGTCCTCGGGGGCAATCTCTATCTTAGCCTTCTCTATCTGCTTGGAAATCTGCGGGTCGTTGTCGGCATATTTCTTCAGGGTGCGCGTCAGGGCGGCACGGAAACCGGCGAGGTGGGTACCGCCTTCAATGGTGTTGATATTGTTCACATACGAGTGGATGTTCTCCGAGTAGTCGGTGTTGTACATCACGGCCACCTCGATGGGAATGCCTTGCTTCTCGGTCTTCAGATAGATGACGTCATCGACAAGGTGCGTGCGGTGGCGGTCCACATAGCGCACAAACTCCTTCAGGCCGTCCTTGGCGTGGAACACCTCCGGCTCCCGCAGGTTGCCCTCTTCGTTGGGGCGCAGGTCGGTAAGGGTGATGGTAATACCGGCATTCAGGTAGGCCAGCTCACGCATGCGGCGGGCAATGATGTCGTACTTATACTCTGTGGTGGTGAAGATGCTGCCGTCGGGCCAGAACTGCTGGCGCGTGCCGGTCAGATCGGTGTCGCCGACAATCTTCACGTCGTAGAGGGGCTTGCCCTTCTCATACTCCTGCTGGTAGATATGACCGTTGCGGAACACCTGCGACATCATGTGGGTAGACAGGGCGTTGACGCAGGACACACCGACGCCGTGCAAGCCGCCGGACACCTTGTAGGAGCCCTTGTCAAACTTACCACCGGCGTGGAGCACGGTCATGACCACCTCAAGGGCCGACTTGTGCATCTTCTCATGCTCGTCGACGGGGATACCGCGACCGTTGTCCTGAACGGTAATGGAGTTGTCGGCATTGATGGTTACTTCAATGTGGGTACAGTAGCCGGCCATAGCCTCGTCGATAGAGTTGTCGACGGTCTCGTTGACCAGGTGATGGAGGCCCTTCTCGCTAATGTCGCCAATATACATGGCGGGGCGCTTGCGGACGGCCTCAAGGCCCTCAAGCACCTGGATGTTACTCGCGGAGTAGTTCTCCTGCTCCTGCTGTATCATTTCTTCTGTCATTTCGGCTGTTTTTGCAATTTTGTTGCAAAGGTACAAAAAAACGTACAGATAAACGAAGTTTATCTGCTAAAAAACCACAAAAAAGCGGTTGCACCTGTGTAGTGCAACCGCCGTATGCTTGGGGCTTAATGTTTATCCCAGCTTGTTGATGTACTTGCAAAGACTCGACTTCAGGTTAGCGGCCTTGTTCTTGTGGATGATGTTGGTCTTAGCCAGCTTGTCGAGCATCTTCTGCACCTTGGGGTACAGGGCTACAGCCTCGTCCTTGTTGGTCATGGCACGCAGCTTGCGAACGGCGTTGCGCATGGTCTTTGCATAATACTTGTTGTGAAGCTGCCTGGTCTTCTCCTGGCGGATTCTCTTCACGGATGATTTGTGGTTTGCCATTTTGAATTTTGAATTTTGATGTTTGTTGTTTGAATTAAAGCCTATGGGTCTTGCGCCGTAATGACTGCCCTGGGCTGACTCTACTGAGCCCTCCGGCACCGTTCCCACCTGACGGCGGTAGCACTTGGCTGTGCAGATGACGGATTTAATGTTGGTAGTCCCTAGGAGAGTCGAACTCCTCTTTAGAGAATGAAAATCTCTCGTCCTAACCGATAGACGAAGGGACCAGGCGCTTCGCTAAAGAACAAAGTACAAATAATAAAGTACAAATAACAATGTACAAATCATAAAGCACAATGCGTTTTTACGAAAGCGGGTGCAAAGGTACGGTAAAAAAACGGAAATGCCAAATTTTCTTAAAGAAAAATGCGCTGGTTTATAGTTTTTTATGTAATTTTGCCGCTGTGATAACAAAAACGGACGCTATTGTGCTGCATTCATTCAAGTATGGCGAGACAAGGATGATTGTAGATATGTACACCCGCAGCCACGGGCGGCAGTCGTTTGCAGTGCCCCTGCCGAAGTCGGCCAAGGGGCGTATGAAGAAGCAGTTCTTCCAGCCGCTGACGCTGCTGGCCATTGAGACCGACGTGCGTCCGCGCCTGCAACTGCAGAAGCTGGCCGGGGCGGCCATCCTGACGCCGCTGCCGTCGGTGCAGACCAACCCTACGAAGCTGAGCATCACGCTTTTTCTGTCAGAGTTCCTGTACCATGCCCTGAAGGGTGAGCAGCAGAACGAGCCGCTCTTCGACTACGTGGTAAATGGCTTGCAGTGGTTAGACGGTGCCGAGGGACGGGTGGCTAACTTCCACCTGGTGTTCGTCATGCGACTGGCCCGCTTCTTAGGCTTTTACCCTAATCTGGAAGACTACGTACCGGGGTGCTTTTTCGACCTAAGGGCCAGCAGCTTCTGTGTGAATGCGCCTGTACACCGCGACTTCCTGCAACCGCAGGAGGCCGAGAAGGTGCAGCTGATGATGCGCATGGACTATGCGAACATGCACCTGTTCCAGCTGTCGCACCACGACCGCGGACGACTGCTTGAGATAGCACTGGCTTATTACAGAATCCACCTCCCTGCATTCCCCGAGCTCCGTTCGCTCGGGGTGTTGCAGGAGATGTGGAGATAGCTTACAGCAGGTTCATGGTGTCGGTGGCAATCATCAGCTCCTCGTCGGTGGGGATGACCACAACCTTTACCTTAGAGTCATCGGCCGAGATGATGCACTCCTCGCCGCGCTTGGTGTTCTTCTGCTCGTCGAACTTCACGCCCAGGAACTCCAGGCCCTTGCAGACCTCAGAGCGCATGCTGAGCTGGTTCTCGCCGACACCGGCGGTGAAGACGATGACGTCGAGTCCGCCCATGGCAGCAGCGTATGCACCGATGTACTTCTTGATGCGGTAGAAATACATGTCCTGGGCCAGCTTGGCTCTCGGGTCGCCGGCATTAGCGGCACTCTCCACGTCGCGCATGTCGCTGGAACCGCCGGTGATGCCGGCCACGCCGCTCTTCTTGTTGAGCAGGTTCGACATGCCGTCGGCATCCAGACCGAGCTTCTTCTCAATGAACGTCACGGCACCGCCGTCGATGTCGCCGGAACGGGTGCCCATGACCAGACCCTCCAGCGGGGTGAGACCCATGGACGTGTCGACGCACTTGCCGTCGACCACAGCAGCGATAGAGCCGCCATTGCCCACATGGCAGGTCACCATCTTCGTGCCCTCAGCGGGGATGCCCAGGAACTCGCAGGCACGGGCGCTGACATAGCGGTGGGAGGTGCCGTGGAAGCCGTAGCGGCGGACGCCGTACTTCTCGTAAAGCTCGTAAGGGATGGCATACATGTAAGCCTTCGGGGGCATGGTCTGGTGGAAGGCGGTGTCGAAGACGCCTACCTGAGGCAGACCGGGCATCAGCTCCTTCACGGCGTTCACACCCTTCAGGTTGGCGGGGTTGTGCAGGGGAGCCAGGTCAGAGCACTTCTCAAACTCCTTCAGCACCTCGTCGGTCAGAATGACACTCTTGTTGAACTTCTCGCCGCCGTGCACCATGCGGTGGCCTACGGCATCAATCTCGTCGAGCGACTTGATGACACCAATCTCAGGGTCGGTCAGGAGTGAGAAGATGAACTTCACGCCCTCGGTATGCTCGGGGATGTCGTGCATAATCTGCTTCTTCTCGCCGTTAGCCAGCTTCACCTTTACAAAGGCACCGTCCAGGCCCACGCGCTCGGCACCACCGCTGGTCATCACACTCTTGTCGTCCATGTTGTACAGAGCGTACTTGATAGAGGACGAACCACAGTTTAATACTAATATCTTCATTCGTTTTTATCTTTGATTTGGACAGAAATTATTATAATTATTATAATTTTATTCGCCGATATAAATTTTATAATTCGCTTGAGTCAGCAGAACAAACTTGTCTGCCTCTGGCTGGTAAAGGTATCGTTCGGCACGCAGACTTTTTTCGCAAAAGTTAATAAGTACTCCTCTGACCTGCTTGGTTATCCGCATATAATTGAATAATTGCGAACGATGTTCGGGCAGGATTTTCTCGACGGCTTTCAATTCTACAAGAACTCCCTGGTAGTAGAAATCGGCAAAGTAGGTTTTCTCCATTAGGTGCTCTTTGTAGTAAAGGTTCAGCTGCTTTTCACGTTCAAACTTCAGTCCACGTTCTTGCATCTCAATGGCCATCGCTTCTTGGTATATGAGTTCTGAAAGCCCGCGTCCGAGTGTCTTGTGTACTTCCTGAGCAACTCCGACGATGTCGTAAATGTCCTTATACTCCTGTCTTGTCATTCAAGAAAAATTATAATAATTATAATAATTTCTGTCCTTTAGTTTATTTAAATTCCTGTTTCACTCTTCACTTTTTGGCATCCATGGCCTGGCAGGCGGTGATGGCAATCATGTAGTAGATGTCATCAACGGAGCAGCCACGCGAGAGGTCGTTCACCGGACGGGCGATACCCTGGAGAATCGGGCCGATGGCAATGGCGTCGCCAAGGCGCTGCACCATCTTATAGCCGATGTTGCCCACCTCAAGGTTGGGGAATACCAGGACGTTGGCCTTGCCGGCAATCTCAGAGCCGGGAGCCTTCTTGGCACCTACGCTGGGAACGAGGGCGGCATCGGCCTGCAGCTCGCCGTCGATCTTCAGGCTGGGGTCGAGCTCCTTGGCCAGACGGGTAGCCTCAATAACCTTGTCGCAGACCTCATGCTTGGCAGAACCCTTCGTCGAGAAGCTCAGCATGGCCACGCGGGGATCGGCAAAGCCGGCCACCGACTTAGCGGTCTGGGCTGTGCAGACAGCAATCTGTGAGAGCTGGGCAGCATCGGGCATCGGGGTGACGGCCACGTCGCCCACGACGAGGACGCCGTCCTCACCATACTGCTTCTCCTTGGAGATGAGCAGCAGACCACCGCTGACGCAGGTGATGCCGGGCTGGCACTTGATAATCTGCAGGGCAGGACGCAGAGTGTCGCCAGTGGTAGACAGGGCACCGCTGATCTGACCGTCGGCACCTTCGGTCTTGATAATCATACAGCCCAGGTAAAGGGGGTTCTTCACCAGCGAACGGGCCTGCTCGATGGTCATGCCCTTCGACTTGCGGATCTCGGCCAGCTTCTCGGCCAGCTCCTCGCTCTTCTCGTAGTTCTCAGGGTCGATGAGTGTGGCCTTGCCAATGTTCTGCAGACCTTTCTCCTTGGCCAGAGCCTCTACCTTGGCGGGGTTACCAATGAGGACGATGTCGGCGATGTCGTCAGCCAGGGCCTTGTCGGCTGCACAGAGGGTACGCTCCTCCTCAGCTTCGGGGAGCACGATGCGCTGCTTGTTACTCTTAGCGCGCGCTACAATTTGACTTAATAAATCCATAGTTTGTTTTTATAATAAAAAATGTTTCAGATTACTTGCTGACTGCAAAGTTAGTAAAAATAATCCGAATGCCGTCAGTATTAAGATTATTTTTCAGAAAATTAAGTGAAAACCTTTACGTTTAGTTCATATCCTGGGTCAGGATGCTTTCCAGCTCCTCGGCCGAGAGGCGCAGGCGGAACTCACCGCGGACGGCCACAGAGATGCCACCCGTCTCCTCGCTGACGACGATAGCCAGGGCGTCGCTCTCCTGCGAGATGCCCATGGCCGAGCGGTGGCGCAGCCCCAGCTCCTTGGGGATGTCCATGTCGTGACTGACGGGCAGGATGCAGCCGGCGGCCTTGATGCGGTGCTGCGAGATGATCATGGCACCGTCGTGCAGCGGCGAGTTCTTGAAGAAGATATTTTCAATGAGCCGCTGGTTGATGTTGGCATCGATACGGTCGCCGGTGGAGACGACATCGTCTAACGGCATGGTGCGCTCAAAGACGATGAGGGCGCCCACCTTGGCGCGGCTCATGTTCATGCAGGCCATGACGACGGGCAAGATATCCTGCTTGATGTCAGCCTTCTTCTTCTCACGCGTCTTCTTCGACGTGAAGAAATCGGCCAGGCGGCGTACCCGCTGGTGGGCGCCCAGATTGTAGAGCACCTTGCGGATGTCCTCCTGAAAGAGCACGATAAGGGCTATGACGCCCACGCTGACCAGCTTGTCGAGGATGGTGCCCAGCAGGCGCATCTCCAGGACTCCTGAGACGAAAATCCATACTACCACAAACACCAGGATGCCGATGAACACGTTCAGTGAGCGTGAGTCGCGCATCAGACGGTAGATGTAGTAGAGCATCAGTGCCACCAGCAGAATGTCGATGATGTCTTTCAGTCCGAATTCGAGGAACATATTCTTATTTTGACAGTTTGGCGGTTAGACTTTTTCCGTGAGGGCGATGCACTCTGCTGCTGCCCTGACATCGTGGACGCGGAGGATGCTGGCGCCCTTCTGCAGGGCCATGGTGTTAAGCACCGTGGTGCCATTCAGGGCCTCGGCGGGCGTCGTGTCCAGCAGCTTGTATATCATGGACTTACGCGATACGCCGACCAGTATGGGCAGCTCCAGGGCGTGCAGCTGTGTCAGGTCGCGCAGCACGTCGTAGTTCTGCTCCAGTGTCTTGCCGAAGCCGAAGCCGGGGTCGAGGATGATGTCCTTCTGTCCGAGGTCGCGCAGCTGCTGCACCTGCTCGGCAAACGTCAGCAGTATCTGGCGCATGGTGGGCTGCGACGACATTATAATATAAGGTACGCGAAGCCTGCTGACCATGCGGAACATGGCTTTCCCGGGCCTGACATCGTTGATAATGTCGGCTCCATACTCCTCTACAGCCATGCGGGCAACGTCAGGCCGGAACGTGTCGACGGAGACGACGGCATCGGGCTGCTCGCTGCGTATGACGGACAATGCCCGCCGCAGCCGTTCCATCTCCTCGGCCTCGCTGACGGGCTCGCTGCCGGGACGGGTGGAGCATGCGCCTACGTCGATGATGGCTGCTCCCTCGCTGATTATCTGTCGTGTCCGTTGGGCCACGTCCTGCTCCGTCTGGCAGCGGCTGCCGGCAAAGAATGAGTCGGGCGTCGCGTTCAGGATGCCCATCACCTGTGGCTGGGCAAAGTCCAGCAGTCTGCCCTTCACTTGAATCGAATATTCCATTTCGCCCACAAAGATACAAAGAAATTCATAATTCTTTGCAAGCAAAGCGAAATAATTTCGAGAGCAGCATTCATTATTGAGATTTATTTCCTAACTTTGCAGCAAAAATTTGTTACAGACATGACCATCAAGCAACTCTACAAGCTCTATCAGGAGCATCCCTGTATAACGACCGACAGTCGTAACTGTCCTGAAGGAAGTATCTTCCTGGCACTGAAAGGCGAGAAATTCGACGGCAACCAGTTTGCGCAGAAAGCCTTGGAGCAGGGCTGCTCCTATGCCATCGTTGAAGCCCCCTCCAACTCCCCCGAAGGAGCCCCCCTCAATCCCCCCGAAGGGGGGAAGGGCGGTTCGTTTCTCTCCCCCTTCGGGGGAGTTGGAGGGGGCTTTATTTATGTCGAAGACACCCTCCAGACCTTCAAGGACCTGGCCCGTGAGCACCGCCGTCAGTTCGACATTCCCGTCATCGGCATCACCGGCACCAACGGCAAGACCACGACGAAGGAGCTGATAGCGGCCGTCCTCAGCCAGAAGTACAACGTGCTCTTCACCCAGGGCAACTTCAACAACGACGTGGGGGTGCCGAAGACGCTGTTCCGCCTGACCAAGGAGCACGATATCGCCGTCATCGAGATGGGTGCCAGCCACCCCGGCGACATCCGCACACTGGCTGAGACGGCCGAGCCTACCTGCGGTCTGATTACCAACGTGGGACGGGCTCACCTGCAGGGCTTCGGCTCGTTCAAGAACGTGGTGAAGACCAAAGGCGAGCTCTACGACTTCCTGGGTCGGCGGGGCGAGTCGCTGGTGTTCATCAATGTCGACAACGAGCGGCTGATGGACATCCTGCCCGACAATGTCTGGGTGGCCCCCTACAGCTCGAACGTTGAGAATGTCGAGGGCTGCACCTGCGGCGAGGTGGTCGCCTGCGCCCCCTTCCTGAAGTTCCGCTGGCGTGAGTCTGACACGAACCTCGAGGAGCGTGGCGAACAGCCGCAGTGGTATGAGGTGCAGACACAGCTCATCGGCAGCTATAACCTTGACAACATGATGGCGGCCATTGCCGTGGGCCTGAACTTCGGCGTGGAGCCGGCACAGATTAACGAAGCTCTGGCCGCCTACAAGCCTACCAACAACCGCTCGCAGCTGACGGTGACGGCGAAGAACCGCCTGGTGGTCGATGCCTATAACGCCAACCCCAGCAGCATGCGCGCCGCCCTGGAGAACTTCCGGCTGATGGAGGGCGGTCCTAAGATGGCTATCCTCGGCATGATGGGCGAGCTGGGCAAGTCGAGCCAGAAGGAGCACCAGAAGATTGTCGACTTTATAGGCCAGTGCGACCTTGACGAGGTGTGGCTCGTTGGCAGCGAGTTCCAGGCCATAGAGTCGCCCTACCGCAAGTTTGCCGACGTTGACGAGGTGAAGGCAGCCCTGGCCGCAGCCCCTGTTGAAGGACGGCTCATCCTCATCAAAGGCTCTAACAGCACCAAGCTCTTCCAACTGCCCGAATTGCTGTGACCTACAGACAGCTCATAGTGATACTGGCAACGGCCCTGCTGACTGTTGCGTGTCAGACAACAGAACAGAGGCTGCCTGTGGGCAACGCCGTGTACTACTGGCGTACCGACCTCAGGCTGGACTCTGCGGAGCGGGCTTTCCTTGACCGTTATCATATCAACAAGGTGTATTGCCGCTACTTCGACGTGGTGATGCGCGACGGCGAGCCTATGCCCAATGCCACGCTGACCTTCAGCGACACCCTGCCCGCCGGCATCGAGGTGGTGCCTACGGTGTATATCACCGAGGACTGCATGCACCAGCAGCACGAGGGACTGGCCAGGAAGCTGGTGGAGCGTATCTGCCAGATGAACGAGACCAACGACATCCGCGACGTCCGCGAAATACAGATTGACTGCGACTACACCGACCGTAGCCGCAAGACGTATTATCGTTTCCTCGAAGAGATCAATCTTCAATCTTCAATCTTCAATTTTCAATTATCCACCACCATCCGCCTTCACCAGCTGTCCATGCCTGCACCGCCGGCCGACTATGGCGTGCTGATGGTCTACAACACCGGCGACCCGAGGAAGTTCATGGAACGTAACCCTATCCTCGACATGCGCGACGTGGCACCTTACCTCAGCCGCCTGAAAGCCTACAGCCTGCCGCTGGCGGCCGCCTACCCCGTCTACAGCTGGCAGCGCACCATCCACGGCGTGCGTATAGAGCATACGGTAGAGGCCGAGGAGATACTGAGGGCAAAGGCTGCGTTAGAAAGCCGGCGCCCGGAGCTGAGCCGCGCTATACTCACCTATCATTTAGACACAGAAAACATCAACAGATATCATCCTGAAACCTATGAAGCGATTTATCATCATTAGTCTGCTGGCGGCACTCACGCTGCCCGCAGCCGCCTGCCTCTGGTTCGACACCAACAACAGCTATCTGTTCAGCCCCTACGACCCGCAGGAGTTCAGAAGCCGGGTGGAACAGACATGCGACGACAACTGGAAAGCCTATCTGGGCTCGACAGAGGAGTATTATTGGTTTGACGCCGAAGAGGCGGTCAAGAAGGCACGCCAGAAGAACGACCAGCTCATGGTCAGCTACATCCAGAACCTGGAGAAGTACCTGAAGTGCGTTGAGGAGAAACGGCAGGAGCAGTGGGACTACCCCACCAAGCAGCAGCTGGCCAAGCGCCGCCAGACGCTGACGGCCGTCCGCAACTACGCCCAGACAAAGCTTAAGACACGGCTGCGCTCTCAGCACGCCCTGCTGCTCATGCGCTGTAACATGATGCTGGGGCAGCACGCACAGAACGTCACCTTCTGGAACACCACGGCCAGCAAGCTCATCAACAGCGTCTACCGCGACATGATGCTCAACATCTACGCCGGTGCCCTCTACAAGACGGGCAACGACCAGGAGGCTGCCCAGACCTTCGCTGCACAGGGCGACTGGGAGAGTCTGATGACGATGTACTATAAGAAACGCTCCTGTGCGGCCATCCGTCAGGAGTACCAGCGCCAGCCTGACTCTGCCGTCCTGCCGTTCCTGCTGAAGGACTTCGTGAGCAACGCCCAGGAGGCTATCGACGCCGCCAACGACAAGGATGCCATCGGCGGCAAGCTCTTCATCCGCAACATCACCCGCCAGGAGGCCATGCAGATGTGCCAGCTCTGCGAGCAGGTGGTGCGTGATGGTAAGACCGACGTCCCTGCGATGTGGCAGTCGGCCAAGGCATGGCTGGAGTATCTCTTCGGCAACACGAAGCAGGGGGCTGCCGACATTGCCAAGGCCGAAGCACTCAACGGCACACAGCGCATGAAGGACAACGTCAGGGTGCTGAAGTTCTATATCACCGGCTCGCAGATGAAGAGCGGCGAGGCCTTCGACAACTACGTGGCCAAGGAGATGGCATGGCTTCAGCAGAAGACGAAGGAAGACGGCTTCTTCCTGGCTGCCCAGAGCCGCATTGCCCACCAGCTGCTCATGAAGCGCTACGAGCGGCAGCCCGTCCGCCTGCTGGCCATCGAGAAGCTCACGGGCTGTGCCGAGTATGAGGCGTGCATCGACACCATCAAGGTGGCATCGCTGCTGGCCTACATGGACTACAGGACATCGCCCGCGCAGAATGCCCTCGACCGCTACCTGAAAAACGGACTGAAGAACTACCCTGAGGCTTCTGACTACCAGGCCACGATGAACGATTTGGTGGCTACGAAATACATGCGGCTCTGTCAGTGGGACAAGGCCACGGAGTGGCTCAAGAAGGTGCCCCTGTCGTTCTACCAGCAGAAGGGCTATGCCTACTATGCCGCCTTCCGCAAGACCAGCGTCGAGCCGTGGATCAGGCGCCAGTGGGGCAACGAGGACGACAAGAGCCAGCCCCGCGAGGTGAAGACGAACCCCAAGCTGGCCTTTGTCAGGGAGGTGCAGGCCCTGGAGGCCAAGCTGAACGTGCTGAAGGAGAAGGCGCTGGAGCAGTGCTACTACGACCTGGCCGTGCGCTATGCCCAGGCCAGCTATACGGGCGACTGCTGGTTCCTCATGCGCGACGGCAAGAGCTGCGGCGACACTGTGCGTGCCAATGAGACCGACCTGGCTGCCAAGGCTTACGCCCTGCTCCGCAAGGCCAGTGCCACCTCTGATTTCCAGCTGAAGGAGAAGGCGCTCTTTGCCATGTCATACGGCTACCTGAATCCCCAGAAGTGGTATGAAGATGTCTGGAACGAGAAGACCTATGACTATGACCACCGTCCTAACAGGCGTGCTGCCCAGTATCGGGCCTTCGCCGCGCTGGCCGACTTTGAAAAGCAGAACGCGACACGTACCAGCAAGTACGTATCGCGTTGCGATGAGTATATCCAGTTCTGCAAACAGTATAAGTAGCGGGCTCAGCGCCTCAGCCGTGCTATGCGCTTGGCCATCTTACACACCATCTTCTCCGGCCTCCAGTCGGGGAAGATTTTTTCTAACCGGTATTTCCGGGCTTCAGCCGCCGTGAGAATGGTCTCCACGGTGTTCTTTTCGTCGTCCAGGGTAAACGTCACGACGTTTGACGCCGGCGTGATGTCGCGGCCCTCGGCATCCATGGTATGAAATTCCTTGAAGTCGCTTTGCACGGTGCGCATACCCCGGGGGTCGAAACGCGAAGCAATCAGCTTTTCGGGCGACATCAGGGTGGTGTTCAGCCAGATGCAGTGCGGCGTGGCCTTCCACCCGCGTGCCAGTACAAACTCTGACAGGCGGTTGTAGATGGCGCAGCTCTCAAACACATAGCCCCACGGCGTGTCGTCAGTGCGTGGCGCGGCTATCACGTTGCGGCCACTGCCGTTTAGCGTGCGGCGCTCTGTGACGATGGAGCAGCGGTTGAAGTAAACGTCTGCCGGACCGCAGATGAAGTCTACCGTACCGTGAATCTCGCAGTTCTCCATATACATCTGCCCCGTAGAGTTGTCGCTGTAGTAGGTGTCCTGGTATGACAGCATCCTGACGCGCTTGCAGATGGTGCGCGTACCCTTGTCGTGCAGACAGACAGCACGGCCGGCCGACTGAGCCCGGTAGTAGTCCATGGCATTCTTCAGGGTCAGGTCCTGCAGGTAGGTGTCACTGGTCATCAGCCGCAGGGTGGCCGTCTTGCTGATACCCTCGTCCTCAATGGCTGGCTTGTTCTGGATGATGGTGCCCGTCATGCTCTCGCCGATGAGGGCCACGCGATGGCCGGTGATGGTGGTCAGCACACGGCTGCCCAGGTCATAGATGCCGTCGGGAATCATGATATACAGCCATTCGGCCGTCTTCGGGTCGGCGTTCTGCCGGTTAGCCTGTTCAATGGCACTGAGCAGACTTGCTGCGTTGCCTGCCTCGACGTTAATAACGTTTTGTTTGACCTTACCCATGCACACAAAAGAGGTAAGCACCAGCAGCGTAAAAATGACGATACGGTTCATGTTTAACAGATTAGTTGGCCACAAAGTTACGCCATTTTTGATTTCTCTGCAAATTTTTCTCTAAAAAAGTGCACGGAATTAAAAAAAATGCAGTAACTTTGCACCCGCTTTCAAAAGCATCGGGATGTAGCGCAGTTGGTAGCGCACTACGTTCGGGACGTAGGGGTCGGGCGTTCGAGTCGCCTCATCCCGACAAGCATAAAATCGGAGAGCAAAGAAAGTGGTTGATTTTCAGCCACTTTCTTGTTTTTTTAAGCAGAATTATTATTCTGTTTTTGGCGGTATTTCGGTATCAGCAGCACCGCCATCACCATCGGCGAGCATGTCGAAGCGCCTGTCTGCCTGCTGCGGCAGTATGAGCAAACGCTGGCTAACTGGCTCATGCCGGGAGGTGTCGGTGTACAGTACTATCAGTGTGGATGGGAAGATTTTGAATGAATTTGATACAAAAGTGACATAATTTTTGTACTTTTGCACGCAAATTGCAAAGATTACAGTCATGGCACAGTTAGAGAGAGCAAACTTCAGCAGCAAACTGGGGGTTATCCTGGCCACCGCCGGCTCGGCCGTAGGCCTTGGCAACGTGTGGCGGTTCCCTTATATGGCCGGCGAGAACGGCGGAGCAGTGTTCATCATCATCTACGTCGTCTGCGTCCTGCTACTGGGTATACCCTGCATGGTCAGCGAGTTCATCATCGGCCGCCACGGCCAGGCCAACACCGCCCGCGCCTACCGCAAGCTGGCTGGGGGCACCCCATGGTCAGCTATCGGCTACATGGGCGTGCTCACAGGCTTTCTCATCACCGGCTACTACGCCGTGGTCTCGGGCTGGTGCCTGCAGTATATATGGGCATCGTCGGTAGGCCATCTGCAGGGCGACCCGGAGTACTTCAAGACCTATTTCGCCGAGTTCTCAAGCGACCCTGTAAAGCCTATCTTCTGGACGGTCATCATCCTGGGCCTCACCTATCTTATTATTGAGCACGGCGTGCGCGACGGCATTGAACGGGCCTCGAAGCTGCTCATGCCCACCCTCTTCATCCTGCTGCTCATCATCGTCACAGCCTCGTGCATGCTGCCGGGGGCCGAGAAGGGCATAGAGTTCCTGTTCAAGCCCGATTTCAGAGCCATCAACAGCGACGTGTTCCTGGCTGCCCTGGGACAGTCGTTCTACTCCATGTCGATAGCCATGGGCTGCATCTGCACCTACGCCAGCTACTTCTCCCGGCAGACGAACCTCACGAAGTCGGCCATACAGATTGGCGTCATCGACTCCATGGTGGCCATCCTGGCCGGACTGATGATCTTCCCCGCCGCCTTCTCCGTGGGTGTCAGTCCCGACTCAGGGCCGTCGCTCATCTTCATCACCCTGCCCAACGTGTTCCAGCAGGCCTTTGTGCAGCTGCCGGTCGTGGGCTATGTCATCTCCGTGCTATTCTTCCTGTTGCTGTCGCTGGCAGCCCTCACGTCGCTCATGTCGCTGCACGAGGTGTCGACGGCCTTCTTCCAGGAGGAACTGCATATCACCCGTAAGCGGGCCGCACTCATCGTCACCGTCTCCACCTCCATCATAGGAGCGTTCTGCTCGCTGTCGTTGGGTTCCACCGACAAGCTCATCATCCTGGGCCGTTCGCTGTTCGACTGGTTCGACTTCATCACGGGCCAGATCTTCCTGCCCGTCGTGGGCTTCCTCACCTGCATCTTCATAGGCTGGTACGTGCCCCATAAGATTGTGCGCGACGAGTTCACCAACTGGGGAACGCTGCGCGGCCGCCACTTCCACCTGTTCATCTTCCTGGTGAAGTACGTCTGCCCCATCTGCATCGTCTTTATCTTCCTACATCAATTCGGCTTAATCTGATATGGCAAACCGCGGAAACTTTGGCAGTAAGTTAGGTATCGTCCTGGCGACGGCAGGCTCAGCCGTGGGACTGGGCAACGTATGGCGGTTCCCCTATATGACGGGCGAGAACGGCGGAGCGGCCTTTATCATCCTCTACTTCGGCTGTATCCTGCTCCTGGGCATACCCGGCATGGTGAGCGAGTTTGTCATTGGCCGCAGGGCACAGTCCAACGCCTTCCGCGCCTACGGCAAGATGGGCGGACGACTCTGGGGACTGGTAGGCATCGTGGGCATTCTCACGTCGACCATCATCCTGGGCTTCTACGCCGTGGTGGCGGGCTGGTGCCTGCAATATCTGCTGGCCTCGGTGCTGGGGCAGCTCAACGGCGATGCCGCCTACGTGCAGCACTACTTCACGCAGTTCTCAAGCGACCCCGCACGCCCGGCCCTGTGGGCGGTGGCCTTCATCGTGCTGACGCACCTGGTCATCGTCCGCGGCGTGCAGCGTGGCATTGAGCGGGCCTCGAAAATCCTGATGCCTCTGCTGCTGCTCCTCCTGGTGGTCATCGTCGTGGCCTCCTGCCTGCTGCCGGGAGCCATCGAGGGCGTGCGCTTCCTGCTGCTGCCCGACTTCTCGAAGGTGACCCACAGCGTACTGCTTGAAGCTCTGGGCCAGGCTTTCTTCTCGCTGTCGCTGGGCACGGCCTGCCTCTGCACCTATGCCAGCTACTTCAGCCGCGACACCAACCTGCTGCGCTCAGCCACGCAGATAGCCCTGCTCGACACCGCCATTGCCATCCTGGCCGGACTGATGATCTTCCCTGCAGCCTTCTCCGTGGGCGTCAACCCCGACTCCGGGCCGTCGCTCATCTTCATCACCCTGCCCAACGTCTTCCAGCAGGCCTTTGCGCAACTGCCTGTCGTGGGCTATGTCATCAGCATCCTCTTCTACGCGCTCCTGGTGTTCGCCGCTCTCACGTCGACCATCTCCATGCACGAGATAGGCACGGCCTTCTTCCATGAAGAGCTGAAACTCAGCCGTCGCCAGGCTGCGTGGATCCTGACCGCCGTCTGCAGCATCATCGCCGTCTTCTGCTCGCTGAGTGTCGGTGCCGTCAGCGGCCTACAGGTGTTCGGCCTCCAGCTCATGGACTTCTGCGACCTGCTCACGGCCCAGCTCATGCTGCCGGCCGGAGCCCTGCTCACAAGCCTGCTGCTGGGCTGGTTTGTCAGCAAGCAGACCGTTCGCGATGAGTTCACCAACGGCGGCACCGTCAGCCAGCGTCTGTTCGGCCTCTGGCACTTCAGCGTACGCTTTGTCGTGCCGGTCTGCATCGTGCTTATCTTCCTCCATCAACTAGGCGTTATCTGAATGAACTTCTTCTATCTGACGAAGTCCGACCGTAAGGTCATCATCCTGCTCCTGTGCGTCATAGCCGCCGCCCTGGCCGTCATCACCATCACTGGCAGCCGGGAAGAGGAGACGGCACTGGAACCGATGGTGCCAGAGCAGGCCAAGCAGCAACGACTTGCTCACGGCAGCTACGACAGGAGGTATGAACGCAAGCCTCAGCTTGCGCCCTTCGACCCTAACAGCGCCGACTCTGCCCAGCTGCGACGCCTGGGACTGAAGCCCTGGCAGATAGACAACCTCTACAAATACCGCGCTGCCGGCGGCGTCTTCCGCAAGCCAAGCGACTTCGCCCGCCTCTACGGGCTCAGCCGGCAGCAATACCGCCAGCTGGAGCCTTACATCAGAATCAGCCAGGCTGACACAACGACCGCCAACAAGCTGTACGCCTACCAGCCCATAGAGCAGCGCGACACCCTGCGCTACCCCGTCAAGCTGCAGCCTGAGGAGCGGGTGGTACTGAACCTGGCCGACACCACGGCCCTGCGCAAGGTGCCGGGCATTGGCTCGCACTTCGCCCGCAAGATTGTGGAATACCGGCGGCGGCTCGGCGGCTACTACAGCGTACAGCAGCTGCTGGAGATAGAGGACTTCCCGGAAACAGCCGTCGCCTTCTTCATCATTCCCGACTCCACCCTACCCCAGCACCGCCTCAACATCAACCGCCTCAGCCTCAGCGAGCTGAAACGCCACCCCTACATCAGCTTCTTTCAGGCCCGCACCATCACCGACTACCGCCGCCTGCACGGCCGTATCGACAGTCTGCAGCAGCTGAAGCTCAGCCGTGACTTTCCACCGGAGGCCATCAGCAGACTGGAACCCTACATAGAATACTGACACAAAAACAGCAAAGCAAGCATGGCAAAGCAGGCACAGTGGCAATGGCAGACGGAAGGCACCTCATGGAAAGGTGTCGGCATCTACCATGTCACGCTGACGCTGACCTCGCGCCAGCCCTTACTGGGCACGCTCGTCATCCCCGACAACAACCCGGCACAGGCATGGGTGCAGCAGACAGAGCTGGGGAAGGCCGTGCTGGCATACCAACGCTCCGTGCCCATGTTTCATCCGGAAATACAGATTCTGCAATACTGCCTCATGCCTGACCATCTGCATGCCATCTGGTATGTGCGGCGACCTATGGAGAAAAGCATCCGCTATGTGGTGCAGGCCTTTTGGCGGGGGGCGAAGAAGGCTGGCAGGGCCTATTCCTACCTTAACAACTGCAGCCTACCAGGCAGCGCAGCAAACGAAAAAGCAGCACTGCCGCCAAGCGGAAGCCCGGCACTGCCGCCATGCACCGGCCTTTCCCTTTCGTCCCTTGCCCCTGCTGGAAGCAGGGAGAACCCTCTTTGCCAAATGCTCGGCGCCGAAGCATACAGCCGCCTTGCCCCCCTCTTCACCGAGGTGCCCTTCATCCGCCCCATGTCGCGGCGCGGACAACTGCAAGCCATGATCCGCTATGTGCAGCTCAACCCTCAGCGCCTGGCTACCAAGCGCCTGATGCCGGGCTTCTTCCGCGTACAGGAGCACATAGAGATTAGCGGCCGCACCTACGCCGGTGTAGGCAATACCCTGCTGCTGCAGGCTGAAACCTTCGCCACCGTCCACGTGCGCCACGAACTGACAGACGCCGCCGCCCGTGGCGACAGCCAGCCGCTGCGCCACTACATGAACGGCTGCGTGCTGGCCGCCCGCCACGGCACGGTGATGGTCTCGCCCTTCATCTCGCCTAAGGAGAAGGCGGTGCAGGATGTGCTCCTGACCGAGGAGCATCCCTTCATCGTCCTTGCCGACAATGGCTTCCGCGACTACTACAAACCCTCCGGCCATCTCTTCGAGGCGGTGGCCGCCGGCCGCGTGCTCATCCTCAGTCCCTGGCCCTACGATGCCGGCAAACGGCATATCAGCCGCGCCGACTGCGTAGCCCTGAACGCCATGGCCGAAGAGATTGCCGCCCTGTCGGCGCAGAACAGTAACTACAACACATAACATACATGAAGACTCTGGAATATCAGCTTGACTTACACTGCGAGATGCAAGATGCTGGCCCTGCAGACCTCAGGCCAGCTCGACGACGTAGACCTGAATGTCGAGACGTTCCGTCATTATCTCATCATGACGCACGCCATACAGCTGTTCGAGCAGGCTCAGAAACTTAGATTAGGATAATTTTGGCCATTTGAAGAAAAAGATGTAATTTTGCAGCCGGAATGGTGATTCCGGGGTATTCCGCCCCGGCATAAAAGGGAATCAGGTGAGAAACCTGGACAGTACCCGCTACTGTAATCTCCATTATTAGAAACCCTGAAAAAAGGCCACTGTCAGTAACCGGCGGGAAGGCCGGGTTTTTAGGAGAGAGTCAGGAAACCTGCCATTCACACAACAACAAGGCGACCGTCTCGGGAATAAGACTTAGCCTCAAAATATCGATAACGTAAGGATGAAGCAACTGATTCCTTTGAGGGTGATGGCGTGGATGCCATTTGCCATGGTGCTCTTAGGCATCATGGTCTGCCTGCCTGCCATGTCGCAATCGCCCAAGAAGCGGAAGGGTCTTATCAAGGACTCGGTGATGCTGGAGGCTGTCACCGTCACCGGCAAGTCGAACACGCAGAAGCTGCGCGAGGAGGCCCTGTCGGTCAACGCCATCGACATCAACTCGGTCATCAGCTCTATCAACTCGGTGAACGGGCTGGTAGACAGGACGGCTGGCGTCAAACTGCGCGAGGAGGGCGGCGTAGGCTCCGACTTCGACCTGAGCATCAACGGCATGTCGGGCAACTCCGTCAGATACTTCCTCGACGGCGTGCCCCTCGATGCCAAGGGTACGGGCATGACGCTGAGCAACCTGCCCGTCAGCATCATCGACCATATTGAAATCTACAAGGGTGTCGTCCCCACATGGCTCAACAGCGACGCCCTGGGCGGTGCCGTCAACATTGTCACCAACCGCAAGCAGAAGAACTACCTCGACGTGTCGTACGGCCTGGGCTCCCACCACACGCACAAGGGCGACCTCAGCGGGCAGTACATCCTGAACAGCGGCCTGACGCTGCGCCCCACGCTGAGCGTCAGCTATTCGAAGAACGACTACATGATGCGAGACGTCGAGGTGTGGGACGAGTCAGTCAGGAAGTATGTTGCCACTGACCGCCGCCGCTTCCACGACGACTACCTCTCGCTCTTTGGCCAGATAGAGGCAGGCGTCACCGGCCGGCCGTGGGCCGACGAGTTCTTCGTCCACGTGGCGTACAACAAGACGAACAAGGAGCTGCAGACGGGACAGGTGCAGACACGCGTCATCGGCATGGCCGAACGCGAGAACAGTGCCTGGAGCATAGGGGCGCGGTACCAGAAGCGCGAGTTCCTGCTGAAGAACCTGAGCGCCAACCTCTCGTTCACGCACACCTGGGACCAGTCCGTCACCACAGATACCGCCCAGCGCAAATACGACTGGAACGGCGACTACATTCCCAGCGCCCGCAACGAGATTAACGGCCGCGCCTTCTCCATGCGCCACTTCAAGCGCCCGGTGACGCTGCTGAGGTCGGACTTCAGATACGCCATCAACAGCCACCACCGGCTGAACCTGAGCTACGCCATGAACCGTACCGGCAACGACCGCTGGGATGCCGTCGACGCCACGTTCCAGCCTGCCAACGACGTGCTGGCCAAACATATCATCGGCCTCTCCTACAACCAGCTGTTCCTCGACGGACGCCTGTCGAACATGCTGTTCCTGAAAGACTACATCAACTACCTGAGCGTGGAGCAGACCGACCTGTCGAGCATCACGCAGAGTAAAGAGGTGCAGGGGGCCGACACCCAGAACAGCCTGGGCGGCGGCATAGGCATCAAGTATGAGGCCATAGACCAGCTGGCCGTCAAGGCCAGCTACGAGCACAGCGTCAGGCTGCCCCTGGCCCGCGAGCTGCTGGGCAACGGCAGCACCATCTACGCCAACCTGGCCCTGAAGCCTGAGATGAGCGACAACATCAACCTGGGACTCTTCGGCACCTACGAGACGGAGCAGCACTCCCTGTACTACGAGGTAGGCGGATTCCTGCGCTTTGTCGACAACTACATACAGGCAGAGATTTCAGAGAAAGAGGGCACCATGCAGTACACCAACGAGCCTGCCGTACACATCAAGGGCGTGGAGGGCGAGCTGCGCTACGACTGGAACCGCCGCCTGCAACTGTCGGCCAACATGAGCTGGCAGGACGCACGCAACCGCCAGCGCTACAAGACCGACGGCAAGCCCTCGGCCATCTTCAACAACCGCGTGCCCAACCGCCCCTGGCTGTTTGCGTCGGCCGAGGCTCACTACACGCTGACAGATGTCGTCCAGCCCTCCGACCGCCTCATCATAGGTGCCGACTACCAGTGGGTACACTGGTTCTACCTGTCGTGGGAGTCCTACGGCAGCATAGACACCAAGGCACGCATACCTGAGAAGAACGTGGTAGGCGCAAACATCACCTACAGCTGGCACCACGACAGATACAGCGTGTCGCTCGACTGCCAGAACCTGTTCGACCAGACCGTCTACGACAACTACAAGCTGCAGAAACCCGGTCGCACGCTGTTTGCCAAATTCAGACTTTTATTACAATAAACTTTATCTATAACAAAAAAAGACAAGAAAACGATGAAAAAAATGAATTTCCTCCATGCCATGGCAGCAGCCCTGCTGCTGACGGCAGGCTTCACGTCCTGTTCCAGCGACGACGACGATTCACCCAAGACCCCGGAGGTGGTCGTGACACCGTATCACTACGACCTGACGGTGACCGTCGACAAGCACGGCGGCATGACCCGCGACAAGAAGCACTACACCCTCAGCGTCGACTCGCTCAGCAACCCCGCCAAGGAGTACAACTTCACAGGCAGCGGCGCCGAGATTGAGGCCTACACCATGGAGTGCATCTACAAGGGCAAGTACATGTATCAGGTGCCCACCTCTGAGGACCGCTTCTCAAAGCTGCAGTTCAAGGGCGGCCGTCTGCAGGTCATCCAGGAGCAGCCGTTCAAGACCAACACCTACTCGGCCCGTAAGTACACCCACGCCTGGATTAACGACAGCACGCTGATTATCATGTCGACCAACGGCAGCAACGACCAGGTCATCTGGACGAAGCTCAACACCGGCAACATGTCGATCATCGGCGAGGGCACCCTGCCCATAGCCCTGGCCGAGGGCTACTCCTCGTTCACCACCAGCGGCCTTCTGAACTATCGCGAGAGCGACGGCAAGCTGTTCTACTTCTTCCAGAACAAGAAGAAGAGCGGCAGGACGTCTACCAACGAGCCTTTCTTCCGCATTGCCGTCATCGATGCCACCACCATGAAAGTAGAGCAGGAAATCATCAACTCTGAGGCTGAGCAGCCACAGGGTTCGGCCTACGGCGAGCTGCTGCAGGACTTCACCTTCTTCGACGAGGCCGGCAACCTGTATGTCTCGGCCTTCAGCGAGGTCGACGGTAAGAACATCGGCAAGCTGCTGCGCATCAAGAAGGGCGAGTATAACTTCGAGGCCGGCTACAACGCCTTCCCCGATGCCAAGGGCAAGCTGCTCACGGTGCAGTACTTAGGCAACGGACAGGTGCTGGCCTATGCGGGCGATGCCGAGCTGGGCACCAGCATCGACAGCTATGCCTACTACTACTCTATCATCAACCTGAACGCCAAGACGAGCCAGCGACTGGCCTACGGCGGCAAGGAACTGCCCGTCAGCGGCGGCAGCTTCTCGCAGCGCTCCGTGGTCAACACCCACGAGAAGAAGGCCTACTTTGGCGTGGATGCCGAGAATGCCCAGCCACAGATCTACGTCTACGACATTGCCACGGGCACCGTCACTGCCGGCTCTAAGATTTCTGAGGGCTACTACTTCGAACAGATACGTATCGTAGAAGACTAAACCGCCACACTGCGTCATGAGAACCGCTCTCATAACCCTGTCGCTCATGTTCCTGGGCCTCACTGCCGGGGCGCAGGAACATGATGCTTTACTGATGGTGCATTTCGGCACCACCCACGACGCCACACGCGCCAAGACCATCGATGCCATCAACGACAAGGTGAGCCGGGCACTGCCGCAGTACAGCTTTGCCGAGGCCTACACCTCGCACACCGTGCTGAAACGTCTGTCGGCACGCGGCGTCAGGAAGCAGTCGCCCCTCGAGGCGATGCTGCGGCTGAGGGGCGAGGGCTGCCGCAGGCTCGTCGTCCAGCCCACGTTCGTCATCGACGGCAAGGAGATGAACCAGCTGCGCCGCGACGTGGAGCAGCTACGACCCTTCTTCGACGACATCCGCGTGGGCACGCCCCTGCTCTACAGCGTCGACGACGCCAGACAGGTCTGCCAGGTGATGGTCGGCCGCCACCCCGCCAACGCCAGGAAGGGCGAGCACGTGGTGTTCGTGGGCCACGGCACCGAGGGACCGGCCACGGCGCTCTACAGCCAGCTCGACTACATGCTCAAGGCCATGGGCCATGCCAACTATCACGTGGGCACCATCGAGGGCTACCCCACCTTCGACACCGTGCTGGCCCTGCTGAAAACGCAGCGGGCCCGCCGGGTGACGCTGGTGCCCCTGCTCTTCGTGGCCGGCGACCATGCCACCAACGACATCGCCGTGGAGTGGAAGGAGCAGCTGCAGCAGCAGGGCTTCGCCGTGAGCCTGGCCATAGAGGGCCTGGGCGAAGTGCCTGAGATTCAGGACCTGTATGTAAACAAGGTTCGACAGTAATCTCTGCCAAACCAAACAAAAAAAGGAAATTGGGAAGCCCGGCCAGACCTCCCAATTTCCTTTCTTTCGTTAAGCTGTAAAACAGCTGGTCACCCCTATGGCCGTTGCAATGGCCGTCAGCACGTTAATGGCTATCTGGATAATAAGCCTCCAAGAATCTTTCTTCATCGTTCACACCTCCTTTCTGTGCTTTAGCCGTTGTTATCAGGGCTCAGGCGTAGGGCGCTCAGCGTCGCGCAGGCTCTGAGCCAGCGACGTGTACTCTATCTTGCCCGCCTTGTTCAGCTCGCTACGCGAAAAACTGCCAGTAGAGATGGCCGACAGCCGGATGTTCTTCACGTTCTTGCTGATGTCGAAGGCCAGGTAGCTGTTAGCGCCGGTCGTCTCCACCTGGCACTTGATGATGGCCAGGTTGTCGAGCTTCACGGGCTTGCCCTCCAGGGTCAGCTCACGGATACACTTCACCATGTTGGTCAGGATACCCAGGATGAGTCCCGTCTCGTAGGGCGAGTTGTGGTCGTGCATGTGCTGGGCCAGGTCTTCGAGCGACATCGGCTGGTCGTTCTCCACACGTCCGTAGATCTTACTGTAGCCGCGGCTGGCGGTGTTGTTGTTCCTGTACAGATTGATTTTCAGTGCCATACTTCTTGTTCCTTTCTTTTTTTTAATAGGTTAATACTGTTGATGGTTGCTCCCTTCGACGTCAGCGCTGTTGTCTTGTTTGCGGTTGCAAAGGTACGGCAAAAAAACGGCCGGCACAAGGAAAAGCCCGGTGCCGGCGGAATCCTAAAACGGTAAGCCGCTGATATACAACAACATCCCAAAAGCATTACAAATGCTAATATTCGCGGCAGTCGGATTACAAATCCGACTGAACGGAAAATCCGACTGAACGGAGGGGGGGTGGTTACAGAGCAAGTGCCATCTTTCCTCCCCCTCGGGGGAGTTAAAGGGGGGCTACTGCCGCCTCCAGATGCAGCCGCCGTATCTCGTCGGCCAGCCACTCAGGACTGAGCACCTTCAGCCAGCGGCCACGGCTCAGCAGGTGAGCCTTCAGGTCGCTGGTGGGGCGCAGCGTCAGCTCAAAGTCGGTATGGCCGTCGCCCTCGGCCAGCAGCCGCTGGGTGTGGTGCAGGGGCAGGTCGCGCATGGCATACTGCTCTCGCCCGAAGGCCCTCAGCACGATACGCTCTGCCTGTGACCCGTCGCCCACCACCACACCGTAGCACTCGCTGAAGAAGTCGCCGGCATCGAACCAGGGGTCGAGTGTAAAGTGGTCGTCGGTCAGGCTCACCTTCTCCATGCGGTCCAGGGCGAAGACGGCGTAGCGGCCGTTGTCGTAGCCGCCCAGCAGATACCACCGCTGGCGGCAGAGCTTCAGGCAGCAGGGGGCTATGGTGTAGTTCCTGGCGGCCTGCGCCTGGTAGGGCCGGTATTGCAGCCGTATCTTCCTGCTGCTGCGCATGGCGCCGATAAGCTGCTGCAGTCGCCGTCCGTCAGTGGCTACGTGCTCCAGCAGGATACGGTCCTGCATGTTCAGACTCTCGCTAATCAGGTTGCTCACGGTCATGGTCTGCAGCAGCCAGTTCTGCAGGCTGTCGCTATGCAGCACGTGCTCGTTGCCGATATAGTAGCGGCACTGGTTGTGGGTGTCGCACTCTATGAAGAGCCCGAACATCTGCTCAATGGCATCCTTATGGCGCTGGAAGGTGTTGCGGTGCATGGGCACGCCGCCGCTCATCTCGGTCTTCACCCACTCGTCGTTCAGCTCGGCCAGGGTCAGTCCGTGGCGGCTGCGGCTGATGGTGTCCACCAGCCAGATGTACTCTTTAAACTTGTCGTAGTGTTTCATAGCTGGCTGCAAAATTACAAATTTTCCGCAAATTCTGCAAGTTTGCACCACAAAATGGTGCAGACGGGGCGTATCTTTGCACCGTTGTTTTTAAAATATCATGTTTAACTAATCAATGTACAGACGTATGACAAGAAAAGACGAACTCAGCGAAGTGCTGAGACTGCTGGAAGAGGCCGGACTGGAGCCTCGCGTGTGCGACACCATGATTCCCTTGAGCGAATGTCCCGTATGCTGCGGCATGCCCACCATGCCAGGCGACAACGTGTACGGCAACTTTATCGGTCTGCCGAGCGACCTGGTGGGCCATCAGCCCGAACTGTATGTACCTGCCTGGGGCGACTCGATGACGGGTGCCGGCATCGACACGGGCGACCTGCTGCGCGTCAAGCTCACACAGGCGATACACGACGGCGACATCGTCATAGCCATTATCGACGGCCAGAGTACCCTCAAGGTTTTTTATACCGACGAGCGGGGATGCCACTGGCTGGTGCCCTGTAACGACCGCTTCGACGCCATCCTGCTGACGGAGCGCGACGACCTGCACATGCTGGGTACAGTGGTGGGGATAGAGAAGCCCGTGGTGCGCGGCTCATCGGCCGACTGTCTGAAGAGCATCCGCCGCACGCTGGCCCGGCAGCAGGAGCGGCAGAAGCCCGACGACGAGCAGGCCGCCGACGTCATCAGGGCCGTTGCCGGCGAGGTGAAGAACGGCCGCCAGTGGTATGCCGTCTACCGCGCCCTGGTCGACCAGCAGCTGCAGGAGGAGGGCTGCTACTCCATCTTCTGCCAGCGAGTGGCCAGTGCCGTTCCCGACCACCGCCACCTGCCCGTAGCCAAGGAACTGGGACGGCTGGCCGTTCAGAGCTTCCGCCGGCGGGTGACGCTGTGGCGGGCCGACGATGCACCCGTAGGCGGGCAGCGCTTTGCCGACTACCTGCGCATAGCACGGCTGACGGCCGAGCAGATTGAGCGCGCCTGAGCCCAACGCCCACCAGTGTGCGCCAAACGCTACACCATGAGGGGCGGAAACGCCCACCGACCTCCACCTGCAAGCCACTTTGCTACACGCAGCGCCCACCTTTGCTACACCGGCAGCCCGCGAGGGTTGCCGGTGGCTGTTTTCTGCCTACCTTTGCACTCGCCAACAGTCGCGACAGGCACAGTGATTAACCCCAAAAACAATTAACGACAATGAAAAGGAATGACTACATGCTGACAGAGCACTTCAGCTACAACGAGATGACCCGCTCCACGTGGGCAGAGAAACACGGCAAAGACAACACCCCCGACGACCTGCAGCTCCTGGCCCTGCAGAACCTGTGCCGCGTGCTGCTGGAACCGCTGCGCGCCAAGTTCGGTCCCATCATCATCAACAGTGCCTTCCGCTCTGAGGAGGTGAACACCGGCGTCCACGGCGTAGGCGCATCGAAGCACCTCAGCGGCGAGGCTGTCGACATCCACCTGCCCGACATGGAGACGGGCCGCGCCTATTACTGCTTCATCCTGCATAACATCGACTTCGACCAGCTGATCTTCGAGCACCGCCGCGACGGAGCCGTCTGGCTGCACTGCTCGGTGCTGCTCGACAGTCGTGAGAACCGCCACCAGGCTTTCCCTAACTACCGTGTAAGATGATGACGTGTCGCGAATGTGGGCAGAACCTGCCCAACGAGGCGTTTGAGCGCTACCCTACCGGCACCTACCGCCGCGTGTGCCGCCAGTGTAAGTACCAGCTCTACGGCATCGAGGCCAAGCGCCGGTGGCGCCTGCGCCAGCTGGCCACCGCCATGCACCCCTAGGAACTTATCACCACACAGAATATTTTTATGCACGCAAAGACGCGAAGGACACGAAGGAAAGAAAACTTTGCGCCTTTGCGTCTTTTCGTACCATTCTATTTACAGCATTTTTTGTCTTTTTGCTATGATTTGCGATTTTTTTCACCTCTTTTCTTGTTCATTTCGGTAGAAATGAGTAATTTTGCCGCGGTTTGGAGTCTTTGCGGCCACCACAACCGTAGCTGTAGATAACATCACACCACGGCCAGCGCCCCGCCGGGAGCAAGGGCCGACACCACAACAAAGCTTTTACTGAATAAACTATTAATTATAACAAACAACAACAAAAATGAAAAAAACTTTTACTTATTTAAGGACGTTGCTCGTAGGGCTCATGGCTGTGACGGCAACGGGAACGGCGTGGGCACAAACGAGCACAACCCTGCTTGAATACGGAACAGAAGATGTAGCATGGACAACAGATGGTTTAGCAGAATGGACAGCAGGAGGCTCTCCGTCTATCACAAACGGATATGTTCATATTTCCGGCGGCAATGGCAGTTATGAAACATCGAAGACAATTTCTCCTACAGCCAACGCCATTATCAACGTAACGGCAGAGTGGCGTGGACGCTCCAATACCGGACGTGCATTTTCTAAAGGCAACGGAAGTTATTTCCGTTTTGGAAATATCATTGTTGCACAAAACGACCAGGATCAGATGCATGGATACGGATTCACTGGCATAGCCAATATGGCCTCCGTAACAACTTTCTCCGCCGGTTCTTATCGCACAGATGGCACAGCCATTCTATTGATTGAGGCTACGATTAACACAGCTAAAAATTTACTGACTTCATTTACAATTAAGTCTCAAGATGGTAACACCACATACGTTACTCAGGAGAATGTAGCATTAACATCAGCCGACTACACCACAGTAGCTTTCGGTTATCGCAAGGGAAGTAGTGTAAGCACCACGAATTTTGAGGATTTGATATCTATTAAAATTTCGGAAGAAGAACAGGAAGTAACAAATGCAGATTATACTATCAATTACATATTTGAGGAAGATACAAAAAAGACCGAAACAGGAACTTCTACTGTAGATGCCACCATTAACGCTGTGCTTCCTATAACAATTGACGGTCAGAAGTATTATGCTGCAGACGGTGCCAGCACTTCAATGACCTTGATAGACGGGGAGAATGTTCTTGATGTTGAATTACGTAAAGCATTAACATCTACTGTAAATATCAATGCCGTTGATGGCGAGTCAAATGTTCTTAAAACGTTCTCTGAAGAACGTATTGAAGGTGACGCTGCATCTAACTTATACTATACACGTGCCGTTGAATATAATGGCAAATATTATACTATAGAAGCTGCTAACGGCAATGGCGTAAATTATGGTAGGAGTATGGCATATGGCGCCGAAGACATTGTCATTACCTATACCCTTGACGAAAATATTACTTATTATGCAGAGTCAGAGGATTTGAATAAGTCACGTAGCTTCGCTGCGGAGGGTAATGCTGCAGAACGCGCTTCTGGCGGTCATTGGTATCGCATGTATGCCAGTTCTCAATTATGGACGGCACCTCTGCCTGGTGGCGTATATAGCTTTGACGTAAGCGGCCGTAACCAAAGCAGTAATCCTGCTACATTAGCTGTTAAGGTTCGTTTAAGCGATGGTTCGTTTTTGGATACAGAGAATGAAGTTTCTATGAATTCTTCAGAAAACAAGGTTTGCTCTTTTACTGGCATTGAGGTTCCTGCTGGTGCTTCTATTGCATTAGTTGAATTATCTAGTTATAACTCTAATATTGGTGTCGATTACGTCATCGCCTACCGAACAGGTGACGGAGCCGCTTCTGTCACTGCCACAATCGGGAATAACGGCTATACAACTTTTGCGAGCCCCTATGCCCTTGATCTCAGCAGCATTGAGAATGGCGTGACAGCCTACACAGCTTCGCTTGACGGTAATGTATTGACGTTCAACGAATGCACAGGCAAAGTGCCCACTGGCACAGGCTTGCTGCTGAAAGGCGAAGCCAATGCCAATGTCACCATAGCCGTTGCTGACGAAGCAGACGACGTGACCAGTGCTCTTACCGGCGTAACCGCTACTGCAGGCAAATCACTGCAGAGCGAGGCTCCCAAGTACTATTTTGTGATGAACAACAGCAAGGAAGACTTGACCTTCAGCCCAATTTCTACAACAACGGCTGTAACAGTTCCTCAGGGCAAGGCTTATGTGTCTTACACTGCTGCCGAGGCTCGCAACCTGACTGTTAAGTTCAACAACGAGACCACAGCCATCAGCAACGTTGCTGCCGAGCAAGCCAACGGTGCCATCTACAACCTGGCTGGTCAGCGTGTAGCTACTGCCAAGAAGGGACTATATATTGAGAACGGCAAGAAGGTTATTAAGTAATTATATTTAGAAGACAAGAATTATGGAAAAGAAATTATATATCACCCCAAATACCGATATCGTTGAAATGGACCCCACAAGCCTAATGGAGGCATCCATTGAGCTTGACCCCTCATCAGACCCTGTTGAAGATGCAAGCATCATCGGTTCTCGTGAACTTAACGACGACCTCTGGGAGGACTAATCGCACGCACGTTTAGAACACGAAACTACTCTCTATAGAAGGCGGCACCGGAAGCAAATCCGGTGCCGCCTTTGCGCTGCCAGCCTGGCCATACAGTGCGGACGTTATCGAGATGCCGAGCAACTCATTGCAAAAGCCCTAAGCGGCAACCCTACTGACGAGAGTGTTCGCTGATTATGGTGCCTTGACATATACAGGCAAACAGAAAAAGAAGTGACACCTCTAACACCCAGACACTTAACTGCCTGAAAATCAACAGGGGTTTTGGGTGTCAGGTAGCACCTCTGGGTGGCACCCGAGGTGGCACCCAAAGGGGCACGGATGGCACAGATGAAAGAAATAGTCCTAAAGTCCTGTAGTCCGTTGCTAAACATAATGCCACACACCAAAGTCTCCCGGCCTCTGACGAAAATTTCCACACTGGATTTTTTCATGAGAGGCTGGGATTTTTCCGCGAGCAGCCTGCCGGCGTGTTGATTTATTTTGTACGCAAAGACGCAAAGAACGCTAAGAATAATTATTGCAACACAGAAAAAGACTTTGCGTCCTTCGCGACTTTGCGTACATTATAGGATAAGGGTGTGACCTCGGGTGAGGGTTAGGTGCTACCTAACCGGACTCAGAAGAAGCTGATAATCAAGCAGATAAGTGTCGGGTGTCAGAGGTGCTACCTATGTTTGCTATTAGTATATAATTACATCGTCCTTATGATCAAGAACTATCTTCATCTGTTACCGTAGGGAGTTCTTACGTGCTCGTTAGCCCATTCTTCGAGCGTATCCTGTGTAATGCCGTGCTCTTTCTGAAACTGTAGCAGTAAGCGGTCTGTCTTCTTGCGATAGAACTGCAGCAGTATGTCTTGCAACTCCTGTTGCTCCTGCTCTGTGTCAATGTAAGCCATCAGGCTCAGCACGTTCAACTGTGCGGGGTTCAATTGTGTTGTTGCCATATTATGAATCGTCTATTTAGCATTGTCGTCTGCAAAGATACGAATTTATTTTTATATCTTTGCACTATTCAGCGTTAAAGTAGTTATGCCATATCGTCTTTTTCTTAAAAAAGGTGAAAAAACATATATATAATAAGGTGTAAGCAAAAAGATTGCTTACTTTTGCACCCCAAACAGAAAATCGAACTAAACAATAAGGTATGCAAAAGAATCTGGTAATCGTAGAGTCACCGGCCAAGGCTAAGACCATCGAGAAGTTTCTGGGTAATGACTTCAAGGTGATGTCGAGCTACGGCCACATTCGCGACTTGAAGAAAAAGGAACTGAGTATAGACGAACAGTCGCTGGAACCGGAATATGAGATTCCCGAGGAGAAGAAAAAGCTGGTGAGCGAACTGAAGAAGCAGGCTAAGCAGGCCGAGAAGGTGTGGCTGGCAAGTGATGAGGACCGCGAGGGAGAGGCCATCTCCTGGCACCTGTGCGAGGTGCTGGGACTGGACGAGAAGAAGACCAACCGCATCGTGTTCCACGAGATAACGAAGCCCGCCATCATGGCCGCCATCGAGAGTCCGCGCCATCTGGACATGAACCTGGTGAACGCCCAGCAGGCACGCCGCGTGCTGGACCGCCTGGTGGGCTTCAAGCTGTCGCCCGTGCTGTGGCGCAAGGTGAAGCCCGCCCTGTCAGCAGGCCGTGTGCAGAGTGTGGCCGTCAGACTGATCGTTGAGCGCGAGCGCGAACTGCAGGCCTTCAAGAGCGAGGAGTACTACAGCGTGAACGCCATCTTCGGCGTACAGAACGACGACGGCTCGCAGTCGGAGGTGAAAGCCACGCTGGCTACCCGCCTGAAGACCCATGAGGAGGTGATGGAGCTGCTGGAGGCCTGCAAGACCGCCACCTTCACCATAGAGAGCGTGCAGAAGAAGCCGCTGAAGCGCACACCGGCACCCCCCTTCACCACGTCGACGCTGCAGCAGGAGGCCGCCCGCAAGCTGGGCTTCACCGTGAGCCAGACGATGATGGTGGCACAGCACCTGTATGAGAACGGCCGCATCACCTACATGCGTACCGACTCGGTGAACCTGTCGCAGCTGTGCTTAGGGGCCTCGAAGGAGGAGATTACCAGCCTCTACGGCGAGCAGTACGCCAAGACGCGCCAGTATCACACCAGCTCGAAGGGCGCCCAGGAGGCTCACGAGGCCATACGCCCCACATACATGGACCAGCCCACCATTGAGGGCACCAGCCAGGAGAAGCGCCTCTACGACCTGATATGGAAGCGCACCGTGGCCTCGCAAATGGCCGATGCCGAACTGGAGAAGACAACGGTCACTATTCATATTGAGAATGGAGAATTGGGAATGGAGAATTATGATATGTCTGCCGGCGGAAGCCAGGGCGCACAAAGTAATCATAATTCTCAATTCTCCACTCTCAATTCTCAATTCATAGCCCAGGGCGAGGTGGTGAAGTTCGACGGATTCCTGAAGGTGTACCACGAGTCGAGCGACGACGACGAGCAGCCGCAGGAGGAGAGCCACCTGCTGCCGCCACTGAAGGAGGGTCAGGAGCTGACACGCCGCGAGATAAGCGCCACACAGCGCTTCACCCAGGGACCGCAGCGCTACACCGAGGCATCGCTGGTACACAAGCTGGAGGAGCTGGGCATAGGACGCCCGTCGACCTACGCCCCCACCATATCGACCATACAGCAGCGCGAGTACGTGCAGAAGGGCGACAAGAAAGGCGAGGAGCGCCAGTTCACCATCGACACGCTGAAAGGCAAGCAGGTGACGCAGAAAACACGTACCGAGATGGCCGGCAACGACAAGGGCAAGCTGATGCCTACCGACATCGGCCTGGTGGTGAACGACTTCCTGATGAAGAACTTCCCGGGCATCATGGACTATAACTTCACGGCCAAGGTGGAGCAGGACTTTGACCAGATAGCCGAGGGCACTGAGGCATGGACGAAGATGCTGAAGACCTTTGACAAGCAGTTTGAGCCCACCGTCGACAAGGCCATGAACAGCCGCAACGAGCACAAGGCCGGCGAGCGACAGTTAGGCACCGACCCGAAGACGGGCAAGCCCGTGTTTGTGAAGATTGGCCGCTTCGGACCCGTGGTGCAGATAGGCTCGGCCGAGGACAAGGAGAAGCCGCTGTTTGCACAGCTGCCCAAGGAGATGAGCATGGAGACGCTGACCATGGAAGAGGCTATGGAGCTGTTTAAGCTGCCACGCACGCTGGGCGACTTCGAGGGCAAGCCGGTGACGATAGGTGCCGGACGCTTCGGACCCTACGTGCTGCACGACAAGAAATACACGTCGCTGCCCAAGGACGACAACCCGATGACCATCACCCTGGACCAGGCCATACACCTGATACAGGAGAAGCGGCTGACGGAGAAGCAGAAGCACCTGAAGATATTCTTGGAGGACGACAAGCTGGAGATACTGAACGGCCGCTACGGCCCCTACATCGTCTACGACGGCAAGAACTACCGCCTGCCGAAGGCCCTGCACGAGAAGGCCGAGCAGCTGAAGTACGAGGAGTGCATGGAAATCATTAATAGAGTTAAGAGTTAGGAGTTAGGAGTTAGGAGTTCATCGAACTCCCAACTCCCAACTCCCAACTCCCAACTCCCAACTCCAAACTCCAAACTCCAAACTCCTAACTCCTAACTCCTAACTCCAAACTCCTAACTCAATGAAAAGGATTATCCTGATAGGCTACATGGGGTCGGGCAAGACCACCATAGGACGGGCACTGGCCAAGGAGCTGCAGCTGCCCTTCTACGACCTGGACTGGTATATTGAGAGCCGCATGAGGAAGAAGGTGAGCCAGATCTTTGCCGACCAGGGCGAAGAGGGCTTCCGGCGCATAGAGCGTAACATGCTGCACGAGGTGGCCGAGTTCGAGGACGTCGTCGTCAGCTGCGGCGGCGGCACACCCTGCTTCTTCGACAACATGGACTACCTGAACCAGCAGGCACAGGTGGTGTGGCTGCGCTGCTCGCCCGAGGTGCTGCACAAGCACCTGCTCATGGGCAAGGGCGACCGCCCCCTGCTGAAGGGCAAGAGCCCGGAGGAGCTGATAGCCTATATCCGCGAACAGCTGCAGTACCGCGAACAGTTCTACTCGAAGGCACGCTACACCCTGGACGTGAGCCTGATGGACAACTACGACAAGATAAAAATAACGATTGAGAAACTCAAAGAACTACTTGACCTGTAAATGAAGAAATGGACCATTGACGACGCCCGCGAGCTGTACAACATCGGCGGCTGGGGCACCTCCTATTTCGGCATCAACGACGAAGGCAACGTCTACGTCACGCCATGTAAGGACTCGACGCAGATTGACCTGCGCGAAGTGATGGACGAACTGGCACTGCGCGACGTCACGGCACCGGTGCTGCTACGATTCCCCGACATCCTGGACAACCGCATCGAGAAAACCTGGAGCTGCTTCAAGAAGGCAGCCAAGGAGTATGACTACAAAGCCGAGAACTACGTCATCTACCCCATCAAGGTGAACCAGATGCAGCCCGTGGTTGAGGAGATCATCTCGCACGGCAGGAAGTTCAACCTGGGACTGGAGGCCGGCTCAAAGCCCGAGCTGCACGCCGTCATTGCCATGCAGTGCCAGAGCGACTCGGTCATCGTCTGCAACGGCTACAAGGACCAGTCGTACATAGAGCTGGCCCTGCTGGCACAGAAGATGGGCAAGCGTATCTTCATTGTCGTGGAGAAGCTGAACGAGCTGGACATCATTGCCAAGATTGCCAAGAAGCTCGACGTCAGGCCCAACATCGGCATCCGCATCAAGCTGGCATCGAGCGGCAGCGGCAAATGGGAGGAGAGCGGAGGCGACGCCTCGAAGTTCGGACTGACCAGCGCCGAGCTGTTGGAGGCACTCGACATGCTCGACAAGAAGGACATGCGCGACTGCCTGAAGCTCATTCACTTCCACATAGGCAGCCAGATTACCAAGATACGACGCATACAGACGGCACTGCGCGAGGCATCGCAGTTCTACATACAGCTGCACAAGATGGGCTACGGCGTGGAGTTCGTGGACTGCGGCGGCGGACTGGGCGTCGACTACGACGGCACACGCTCGCCGTCGAGCGAGAGCAGCGTGAACTACAGCATACAGGAGTATGTCAACGACTGCATCTACACCTTCGTGGAGGCTGCCAACAAGAACGGACTGCCCCACCCCAACCTGATTACCGAGAGCGGGCGCTCGCTGGCAGCACACCACTCGGTGCTGGTCATCAACGTGCTGGAGACGGCCTCGCTGCCGGAGATGCCTGAGGAGTTTGAACCCGACGAGAACTCGCACCAGCTGGTGAAGGATCTCTACGAGATATGGGACAACCTGAGCCCGCGCAACGTGCTCGAAGACTGGCACGACGCCGAACAGATACGCGAGGAGGTGCTCGACCTGTTCAGCCACGGCATCGTAGACCTGAAGACGCGGGCCGAGATCGAGGCTATGTACTGGAGCGTCTGCCACGAGATTCACGCCCTGGCAAAGACGCTGAAGCACGTGCCCGAGGAGCTGATGAGCATCGACAAGCTGCTGGCCGACAAATACTTCTGCAACTTCTCGCTCTTCCAGAGCCTCAGCGACTCATGGGCCATCGACCAGGTGTTCCCTATCATGCCCATACAGCGGCTCAACGAACGGCCTACACGCAACGCCACACTGCAGGACATCACCTGCGACAGCGACGGCAAGATAGCCTCGTTCGTCACCAACCGCCATAACTCGCACGCACTGCCCGTGCATGCCCTGCGCAGAAACGAGGCTTACTACCTGGGCGTGTTCCTGGTGGGCGCCTACCAGGAGATTCTGGGCGACATGCACAACCTGTTCGGCGACACGACCGCCGTACACATTTCTGTCAAGGACGGGCACTACCATATCGACCAGATTATTGACGGCGAGACGGTGGAAGAGGTGCTGGAGTATGTGCAGTACAACCCGAAGAAGCTGGTCAGACAGTTAGAGATATGGGTGACAAAGAGCGTCAAGGAGGGCAGGATTACGCTGGAGGAGGGCAAGGAGTTCCTGAGCACCTACCGCAGCGGACTCTACGGTTATACTTATCTGGAATAGACAATGAAAGAGAAACTGACAATAGTTAAGGTGGGAGGAGCCGTCGTCGAGGACGAGGCTCAGCTGGCACAGCTGCTCAAGGACTTCAGCGCCATCAAAGGGCGCAAGGTGCTGGTACACGGCGGTGGCCGACGGGCTACTAAAGTGGCGGCAACACTGGGCATAGAGACGAAGATGGTGGACGGACGGCGTATCACCGACGCCGACATGCTGGAGGTGGTGACCATGGTCTACGGCGGACTGGTGAACAAGCACGTCGTGGCACTGCTGCAGGCAGAGGGCGTGAACGCCGTGGGACTGACGGGAGCCGACGCCAACATCATACGCTCGGCAAAACGACCGCTGAAGAACGGCATCGACTATGGATTCGTAGGCGACGTGAAAGCCGTCGACGGCGAGAAAATTGCCCATTTCATAGAAGAAGGGCTCGTGCCCGTCATTGCACCGCTCACCCACGACGGCCAGGGCAACATGCTGAACACCAACGCCGACACCATGGCGTCGGAGACGGCTAAGGCACTGTCCGGACTGTACGACGTGACACTCATCTTCTCGTTCGAGAAAAAAGGGGTGCTGAGCAATCCCGACGATGACGAGAGCGTGATACCGGTCATCACACGCAGCGACTTTGAACGCTACCGCCAGGACGGCACTATCAGCGGCGGCATGCTGCCCAAGATAGAGAACGCGCTGGCAGCCGTGGAGGCCGGCGTCAAGGAGGTGATTATCACGCTGGCAACGGCCATCGACGGACAGCAGGGCACCGTCATCAAATAAAAAAATCTGTTTTTTTCGGCTAACCATGTAACTTTCCCACCGGTCAATCGTCTTATCTATTAGAGGGGATGAAGAAAATCAGTTTCCAAAACGATATCCTGCCGCTGAAGAACAAGCTCTACAGACTGGCTATGCGCATTACGCTCAACCCCGAGGACGCAGAGGACACCGTACAGGAAACACTGATGAAAGTCTGGAACCGGCGCGCACAGTGGGAGCAGATAGAGTCCATAGAGGCCTTCTGCATGACAACATGCCGGAACATAGCGCTCGACAAAACCCGGAAAATGGGGAACAACGAACAGAGCCTCGACACCGACGAGCATGACGCACCAGACTACAGCCACAGCGCCAACCCCGAAGAACAGGCCATACAGCAGGACCGCATCCGCGTGGTGAAGGAAATACTGAACGGCCTGCCCGAGAAACAGCGCACGGTGATGCAGCTGCGCGACTTCGAGGGGAAAAGCTACAAGGAGATTGCGGCCATCATGAACATCAGCGAGGAACAGGTGAAAGTCAACATCTTCCGAGCACGTCAGGCCATCAAACAGAAATACATCTTAGCTGAAGAATATGGATTATAAGTACATTGAACAACTGTTGGAACGCTACTTCCAGTGTGAGACCACACTGAAGGAGGAAGAGATTCTGCGCTCGTTCTTCACACAGGAGGATGTACCCGTCTGGCTCATGAAATACCAGACGCTCTTCAGCTATGAGGCTCAGCAGGAGGAACCCCTCGGCGACAAGTTCGACGAAAAGATGATGTCGCTCATAGAACAAGGGGAGCCGGTCAAGGCACAGGTCATCACGCTGACGCAGCGACTGAAGCCGCTCTTCAAGGCTGCCGCCATCGTGGCCATCGTCCTGACACTGGGCAACGCCGCCCAGGCTCCATGGGACCGCGGATGGGACAACCCGCGCGAGGAGTATGCCAAATACCACCAGCAGACTGACTCCATGAACATTGCCGGGCCGGTGCAGGCAGAGATAACGCTCGACGACAGCGTCAAGGCGCAGACGGAGCTGCCGAAGTATTAAAAGGATTATTTTTTTCTATGCTTTCTCTATAAAACATCAGTCAATTAAAAACACAATCAAAAACAAAAGGAAACTGTGAAGTTTCTGTTCTCTCAAATTTTCATAACATACTTGAAACACAAAGGAAAGAAAGACCGCCACGAAGGTTTCGCGGCGGTTCTTTTTTTTCGTGTCCTGTGTGATCCCCCACTTACGCTGCCTTGCGCAGACGCAGGTTGAGCTGATAGAGCGACGGCAGCAGAATGAACAGCGAGAAGAGGACGGCGGCAGCCACAGAGCGCTGACTGCCACCCAGAATATCGATAAGCCGTAGCGACGGGTCGGGGTAGAGATTATAAACCACGTAGGCTATGCTGTTGTTCACCCAGTGATAGACCACACCGGGCACCACACTGTCTGTGCGGTAATAGAGCCAGCCGAGAAGCAGACCAATGACAAAGGCATGGGGCATCTGCGCGGGGTTGGCATGGACCAGGGCGAACAGCAGCGCAGAGATGGCAATGGCCACCCAGTGGTGGCCCGCCCACCGCAACAGCGAACGCAGCACGGCACCACGGAACACCAGCTCCTCGCAGACGGGCGCCAGCAGCCCTACGGCCAGATAGCCCCAACGGTCTTTCAGTATCATGTCGAACTCCTGCTCGGCAAAATTGGGCAACTCGGGCATCTGCTCCTGCAGCCACGTCGACGGGATGACGGCACCGGCAGCGGCCAGCGCACACCAGAACAGCACGGCCCAGGGACGGGAACGGACATAGCTGCGCGACACCTGCGTCCAGCGCATCAGGAAGAACAAGGCAAGAACGGCCACGCTGTTGGCCGTCAGGCAGATAATCATCAGCTTGGCATCCAGGGCTGGCACTGTGCCGGTAATGAGACCCAGCGTCTGCTGGATAAGAACAGGCAACAGGGCCTGGATAGCCACGAAAAGTAAGGTATAAATAATGGCTTTCTTCATAATTCTAAGGGGTGACGAAGGATTTCTTCGGAACGGCGGGCGTCGGCAGCAAGCTGGGCTGCCAAGGCCTCAGCGCTGTCAAAGGTCAGCTCAGGGCGCAGGCGGCTGACAAAGCTAACCGACAGACTGCGACCATAGAGGTTGCCGTCGAAATGGAAAATATGGGTCTCCAGCGTCTGACGGTCGCCATGAAACGTCGGACGGCTGCCAATATTCATCATGCCGTTCAGCACAGGGGGGTGACCGTCGACACTGACCTGAACGGCATAGGCACCGGAAGCGGGAATGAGACGGCTGGCATCTGACAGCTGCATGTTGGCCGTAGGGTAACCAAGACCGGTGCCGATATGCTCGCCGCTGACCACACGCCCGGACAGCGTGTAGGGACGACCCAGACAGCGGGCTGCCTGCTCAACATCGCCGCTGCCCAGGAAATGGCGTATCTTTGACGAACTGACACGGATGTCGCCAACAGAGAAGGGGGTGCCCAGCACCACACGAATGCCCAGCTGACGGCCGTACTCCACGTAATCGGCAAAGCCCTCAGTGGAACCGGCACCACGGTGACCGAAATGGTTGTCATAGCCCGTCAACAGCACTCGCACCCCTAACTGCCGCTGCAGCACGTCGCTCATAAAGTCGCGAGCCGACAGGGCCGCCATCTGCGCATCGAACGACAATACCACCAACTTGTCAACACCCGTCGCCGACAGCAACGCTACCTTGTCGTCGAACGACGACAGCAGCTGAGGTTGCCAGTCGGAGTGAAGCACCTGACGCGGATGACGGATAAACGTGACCAACATGGACGACAGGCCAGACTCACGCGCAACTGACTTCACCTGCTGAATCAGGTGGTGATGACCAAGGTGTACACCATCGAAAAAACCAATGGTGGCAACGCATGGGGATGCCGTATAAGCATCGCGATTCAGGTACACTACTTTCATTTAGGCAGCAAAGGTAAGAATATTTTCGCTAAATTCGCAAAAAAATTTGGATATTTCATTTTTTTAATGTACCTTTGCATCCGCAAATTAGGACTTGTAGCTCAGTTGGTTAGAGCAACAGACTCATAATCTGGAGGTCCCAGGTTCAAGCCCTGGCTGGTCCACCGTTGATAATCAAGCACTTACATATTAATTGTAGGTGCTTTTTCTTTCAATTTTGCAACGGAAATTACGTTAAATTTTAGCA
>Ga0247609_10000574_pt1 | contig 50301 bp, 53 predicted proteins | sample 172DNAGHGlowgp2_FD_193487 | JGI IMG/M metagenome (GOLD analysis project Ga0247609, IMG submission 193487) | Sheep rumen microbial communities from Palmerston North, Manawatu-Wanganui, New Zealand - 1728 DNA GHGlow gp2 | ecosystem: Host-associated > Mammals > Digestive system > Stomach > Rumen ... | reverse complement strand
ATCTCTATCTATATGACAAAGCCATAATCCAGCACAAGGTATATTTAGAATATATTCTACATAGAAAGCATATTGAGAAAGTTGAAGATTATAAATATTTCCATTACAATTTTCCAAATGAGAAACAGGCGGTTTAAGAAATTCATTCTTGTGTACAAATGTTTTTGTTTCTTGGTAAGGTTTTACAGACTTATCTTTTTTATAATAACCTGCTTGAAATCTAAGACCTCCACGATTAGTTTTCCAATCACCTATAACAAATTGGTCTTCTCTTAAACAAAGAACATCAATACAACCAGAAACAAGAAAGTCTATAAGAAATGCACCTATTTCAGAATATATTTTATAATCTCTTTCTAAGTAATATTTAAAAACACTATAAATACCAGGATATTTATTTTCAGTAGCTTCAATAAAATCTTGTATATCTAATGGCTTTACATATTCGTTTATATTAGGAATATCAGCAACAGTTATCATTTCACCTCGAGAATTGGTCATATAGCGAACAGCATCGGTAAACATTGAAGAACCTTTTATTCCATCTTCAAGACCATTATGATAACGAGTTCCTTCTTCTTGAGCTTCTTTAGTTATTGTAGACCATTGTTTTTCAAGTTCTTTTTCAGATATATGAAGTTCTTTTGCCTTATATTTAAGCCAATATTCTTTATCAAATTCTTGAGCATATCTATGAAGCATAGTTGTAGTAGACAGATATTTATTACCAATACTGTCTGTATAACTATGATTTTCTTCCTTAAATGTAAGGCGAATATCATTATATCTTGAATCTCGAACTTCCATATTTAATTTTTAAAAGTCGTCATCTTCATCGGCATCCATGGAAGAAAGTATTTGAATACCACCACGAGCCATTTTGATTTCTTCTTCATTACGAAGATTATCGTAAGCTGTATTAAGAGCTTTAATCATATCAGGAACAGCTTTAACCTGAGTAGATAATTGATTATGCAATCCCATTATAACTGGAATATCTGCTTCAGCAAGATTTCCACGAAGTTTATTGTTTAAATATTCAATAGCTTTGCCAGCAACAAGACTTGAAACATGGAAAGCTTTTTGAAGGTTTTCAATAGCAACACCAGCTTCAGTTATGCATTGCTTATAATATTTCTTTATAAGTTTCTTAACTAATTCGTCTGGTTGATAAGTTTTATCCAAATTGAAGTTATCTATTGCTTCAAGTAAAGATTCTTCATCACTAAGTCCTCTTTGACGACAAGGACTTTTAGGGTCACCGAGATAATAAATAACGCCACATTCAGCAATATATTTTCTTTTATCTGGAGTATTATCACGCATATAAAGCTCCCTAACATCTTTATCAAGTAATTGAGAAGGATTGGGAGCTTTAGGCATACCGGTAACATCAATAGTTATCAGTCTATTTATATCAAGTTTCATTTGGTTCAAATGTAAATTTATATTTGCTATATTTATTAGGTGTTGTAGGAACAACTTTCATTATACCCATACAATATATATACATATCAGCATAAGGTTTTCCAGCAGTGGCACAAAGTCTATCATATTTTTCTCTATGTAATGCTCTATTTACTTTGAATATTACACGGAGTCTATCATCTCGTCTTGCTTTATTTGCAGAATTTATATAAAGAGATTTTGTATATTCTTTATATTTTTCTTTTGTTACAGTTTTTCGTATATCAGTTAATCTTAAACTATTTCTAACCTTTTTAAATTCTGCTCTAATAGTATTTCTTCTAATATTTCCTATATATGGAATTTTAGCTACTTTATTATTTTTAATAGCTTTAGCTATTTCTTCATCATAATTATCTACAATTTCTTTTAAAATGGTAGAGCTGTCAGCATCATAGCCGACAAGCTCTACCACATCCAACAACTTTAGAATCTTTGTAGAATCATTCATCATCAACTATGACAAAAGGGTCGTCTTTATCTTCATTCTTTATAAGAGCTTTAATATCGTTAAAACTAACAATCTTAAACTCTAATAAATAAATGAATTTAGTATCAGCAAAGGCTGTTCTGTTAATTACAGATTTAGATAGCGCATCATCAGAATTTATATAATCTTTTACATTATTAACTGAAATCTTAGTTACTCCATTAATATGAAGTCCCATTTCCAATGCACTTCCGGAAATAGAAACTCTATCTCCTAAAGCGCCATTCAATTCTCCATTATATTTGGCAAGAATAGGAACAACACTTGCTTGAAGTCCTTGTTTAGCAGACTTGCTACTCATAATAAGTTCAAACGGGTCAACCTTATATCTAAGAGCTACAATAGCATAGTTTTTACTTAGATTAATATTCTTTAACAATTTTTGTAAAATTGCAGGAGTAATTTCATTAGGATTAGTAGGAATATCTAATCTGTAATCAGCTTTGGAAGATTTTAAATGATACATAACTTAATTATTTAATTTAAATGCAATAACTTCTACATTTTTATAATTATTCAAATCAAACTTTTCACTTACACAATAATAGCCATCTGCATCTTTTGTCATAATACCTAAAACTGATAAGTGTCTAAAGTTTGCATAATAAGCTCTAACATTACCGCTGTAAATCTCTTTACATTTATCGCAAAGACCTGTACGACTAAGGAACACTTTATTATAATCTAATAATGTTCTATAAGCCCTTCTATCACCTGGACATAAATCCATAAAGTAACAGAACAATTCAAATATATCTTTGCTCTTTTCTGTATTACCATTAAGACCTACTTTAATGCTTAATAGCTTGTCATCTTCAGCAATATAGTAGTTATCTTTTTCTACATAATGCTTTTTCTTACTACTTCTATCTATAACAAATTTCATATCATTAATAATTATGAATTTCGCTAACAAAAATATACATTTATTTTGGATTATCCAAAAATAATTCTTATTTTTGACATAGCAAATGCTCTTTGTGCTATTCTTTATGCTGGTGCTTATAATGATAACTCTTGTGCAACACCTTAGCAGTAACGCACGCACATACGCACGCATACCTTATAAACGCGCCTACACGCACACGCACGCACGCCCACGCGCATATACACGAACTTTATTTAACTTATAAAGAATAATAATAATAAACTATAAGGCAAACCTCGTAAACTCGGTTTACTTATAATTAATTATTATTATAAATCAAATAAATATAAAGCAATAAAAATTGCTTATATTAATATTGATAATTATATTATTAATATTATTGAAGATTACTTTATTAATAACGCTCGCTACGCTCGCTGTAAGATTACTTGCACACCGCCCGTAGAGGAAATGCACCCAACATTGAGCTTTTGCTTTTAATTATAAAGCATCTTATCTTTATACTTATCCTAAGCCTTATACAATAGCTTATACATATAATAATTAAATTAATTAATAAATAAATATTATGTATATTAATAAACACAACAAAGTTGTATTTAACTTTACTCATACTAAGTATGATGTTAGGTTTAGAAAAAAGATTAACGATGAAGCTTTTCATCGTCTTGTAATTAGTCCTTTTGAAATAAAAGACAATTATGATTCCTTTCCAACTTATCAATCTCCTTACGGGGAATGTAATCTTGATAATTGTGTTATTAATACTCGTGAACTTGTTAAATGTGATTTAACACAGATTGAGTTTAAGTTCTTTCTTAGTATGCTAACCAACCTTGAAGAAAATACTAATAGGTTTGAATGTACTTTAAATAATATTTCAGCTGCAATAGGTTGTGGTGCTAAGCCTTATACTTTTGTTACAAACCTTGTTGCTAAAGGTCTTATAGAAAGAACTGATTGTAAACATATTTATATTGTTAATCACAATATTGCATTTAAAGGCGACCTTAACAAATTCAGAGAAGATTATCTTAGAGTTTTTGGAACAGAAAAACCTTTATATAATGAACATAAACAAGTTGTTATAAAATTTAATTAATTTCAAACATTTAAACATTATGAAAACTACATTAATCGTTCTTGCAATTCTTGTATTATTAGGAATTGTAATCTTCTTATTAATCCGCAAACCTGAAAAGGTTATTGATGATGATTCTATTGTTAAACCTGATGATGCCGATATAGATAAGGGTTTTGTTGAAAATCATCAAGATGATAAACCTCAAGATGGATGCTTACAAGAATCTAAAGAAAAAGAAATTGATGAAGAAGAAATTAATGAGGTAAAGATTCCTGATGATGAAGTTAATATTCCTGAACATTGTAGAATTCCTAAAGAAGCTGATGAAGTTCTTCCTAATAAATACTTTTTCAATGTTCATAAATATACAAGCAAGAAAGGTAGAGAAATGTTCTGTGTTGTTTGTAGTGCTGTAATAAATAATGAAAATTATAGAATAATTGTTAAGAATAGTTATTATCCTTATATAAAAAGTTATACTACAACTTTGGCTGATAAAATCAGACTTATGTTTGAAAATGATAAAATGAGTGTTGAAGAGTTTATGAAACTTGGTTCTACTAATTTTACTGGTGTAGGTGAAATTGTTGAATCATTTTAATTAATAATGTTATGTCATATATTTTACCTATTATTACTCTTGTTCTTGGTTATATTTTTGGAAGATATATTAAACTAAATATATCTAAAAAAGAACAAATAAATCATCCAGCTCATTATCAAAAGAACGGTAAAGAGTGTATTGAAGTAATGGAAGAACAGTTTGGGCCAAAAGCTGTTTATTGGTTTTGTTTTCTTAATGCTTTTAAATATAAATGGAGAGCTGGATTTAAAGATGGTAATAGTAAAGAACAAGATTTAGCAAAAGCTAAATGGTATATTGATTATTATATGAAACTTTATAGAAAATATCCAGGTGTATTTATTAATTCTAAGAATAATTAAATTCTAAAACTGTTATTTTATTATGAGGAAGTTATGGAATTTGATTCTATTAATTATTCAATTACGCCTGATACCAATCAGGATATTCAAACAAAAGATTTAAGATATAATGTAACAATAGTTAAGGATAGTTTTCAATCAATTTTTCCTTTACGGGGATATACGAATGAATAAAAAAGAAAACGAATTAAAAGATATATGTGATAAAGCTTTTAAAAGAAATAGTATATATCCTTTAATGAAAATTCCTAAACCTGATAGTGAAGGTACTATTGAAGAAAAGTTAAATGATTTATATACTAAAGCTGAAAATGCTAAAAAGGAAATGAAAGAAGAAAGAATTAATATATGTAAATCTTTATATTATTCTGGTGCTGTATTAATTCCTAAATCATATGATATGGTAATAATTAAAAGCATAATATAATATATGAAAGAAGCAATTTTTGGAGTTATTGTTGCTATAATTGTTATTGGACTTTATATCCGATTATTTTGGTTAATTGAAAACAAGAAATAATAATTAAAGTGAAGTTTAAAGAATTTTTAAAGCTAATAAAACAATTTGATTGCAAAGCTTTAGAAGATAAAGAAGTTGAACATTGTTTTGTTGATAGAAGTTTATATACATTTAGTGAAAAAGTTACAGATATAGTTTATGATGCTGAAAGAAATAGATTTAGAATAATATGTGATACTCCTTTAGAAGTTTTTTATTCAAATAAGAATTTGATTAAAGGAAAGACTGCTCAATAGAGTGGTCTTTTTTTTTGTTTAAGGATTAAAAAGATAAGTGAGAAGGAGATTTAAAAGAGAATAATGTTGGGAATTAAGAAGGGAATGAAGAAAATGATTTTATTTGAGATTAAAGAAGGAATTAAGGTTGTAATTTAGTTGGAGATTAAGAAGAGAGTTTATAAGGGGATTTTATTTGGAATTAATTTGGAGATGAAAATGAGGATTTAATTGAAGATTAAGAGAGAGATAAAGATGATAATGGAATATAGGATTTTAGGTAAGTGAGTGTATAGATGAACCTCCTTCTATAACACCCCCGGGTGTTTCAAAGCGACTTGATAGCCCCCGTCCTTTTCCTGATGATTGTCCTCATACAAGCTAAATAGACTTTGATACTGTCGTATCAAAGGTTGCTGACGCAATACCTCACGCTCACAGCCTCTATTCTAATCCTTGAGGTCATCCAGCTGAAAGGCTGTGCCTATCGTTATGTCTACAAAGGCTAACAAAGGAATTGCTACTTCCGTAGCTAAGGAGAATGTCGTTGTTATTGCCGAACTCGGTAACGAGTATGGTAATATTCGTGTTCGCACGAGCAACGCTGGTGTCAACTGTGTGGTCGTTCCTAAGGGAAGACCTGACGGTACTGATGCGTGGGTTCCTGTATCCATTATCAGTGCTTTCCTTCAGGCTGATGCCAAGACAAATCGTCTCATTCTTGCTTGCGAACGGGAACTTGCAAATGGGATTAAGGGTGTTCGTCCTCAGGATTTTGCCGAGAATGCTATTCGTAGTATTCTTGGTAAGATGAAAGTCAAGCTTACCTTTGTTCCTCATTCTGCTGGTGAGATTTATGTTAATGAAACCACTGGCGAACAGGGAACATATGAGAAGGACGGATTTAACCTTGATACCAAGACGAAAGGTGCTTTCATCCTTTCTTACGGTGTTAAGGGTAGTGATGGTCGCAATGCTTATGAAGCTTGCGATACAAGCTATTTCCTTAATTCTGACGATGAAACTATCGGCGAGTTCTAAGCCATAGCTACCACATCCAACAATCTTTGTACTCAGCTCACTGCTCTTATGAGTGGTGAGCTTTGTTTTTAAATTCCTCATACTTATCTAAATAGAGTTTGTCCTCATATATATCGACACGGAGTTTGATTGCATTATCAAAGCATTTTTGTATTGCAATCAATTATCAAATGATAGTTATCGTTCTGATAATAATAGAACATTCTGTTCGCTTTCTTTTCAGTCTTATGCACAGTTGTCGTGATGATACCTGTGCTATTCTTTGAAATTATTGTGCAAATGCACTTTAATATATTGTTTAACTAGAACCTTCTGGTGTATAGGTAAACCACAACAAATATGTAGCGGTAGTGTACCTGAGGTTGCACCTTGGGCCACCCAAATGTCTACTATGGGTATAAGAAAAACTTGTAGGCATATCAGTCTTATGGTAAATAGGGCTGATATTATTTTTGATAACAATTAAAAATTAATGATATGAAAAAGATTATTGCTGCTATTATTCGTTTCTTTATGTCTAATGCTATTAGACAACACGAAAGAGAAGAAAAAGCTAAGCGTAGGCACAATGCTATTGTGCTTCAAGGTTTGCTCAATCTTGAGCATAATATTCGTGATACTTATAATAGACAAAATGGTACTGTTTATACCACTAAAAAGGCTTGTTTAAAGGCTTTATCAAGTGGATTAACAGACTATAATTGTCTTTTAGGTATTAAGAACGCTGATTTCCGTTGATGTGGTGAAAGAATGAGTAATAACGATGATGAACCTGATACCATTATTATTACTCATTCTTCTTCTACTAACACTGCTACTAAATGTGCTACTAACGATGCTCGCCAAAAAGTAAATTTTAAAATTTTAATACTAATTTTATTGTTCTCTCTTCCAAATTCTACTTCTGATAGAGTCAATAATAAAATATTATTTAATTTTATTAATTTGCCTATTGCTAAAGTATATAATCAGACCTATTTCTTTTTCGTAATCATTTAAATAGAAATAAAATAATATGACTACAAAAGAATGGAATTTACTTTGTATTATTGCAGAAAATTTTCTTGATGGTATGAAAGTAAAAAATAATAAAATAAATATTATAGGTACTGTCGAAGGTGTGTTAAGAAATGGTACAGTAATTATTTCTAATTCTCACATTCTTCATTATTCAAATATTTCAGATATAGAAATAATTAAAAAAAGTTGAATAATATTATGATTAAAAAAGAATTTGTTGAAAATAATCTTCTAAAAGTTATTGATTATCTTCCTGCACATATTACTACAAATAATAAAGAATATTTCCTTTATATAACTAAATTATATAGTGGTTCGTATTCTATATTTTATGCTGATAAAAACAATATTACTTTATATCTTCCTGTAAGTAATCTTACTTTAATTAATGCAATTATTTATACAATTGAACAATTAGATAAATATATTCCTGATTTTGCTAATAATTTAATTAATATTTAATATGGAAATTCAACATCTTGGTTATACATTTGAATGTAAATGTATTCATGGTGGTCAATATCATCCTTATGGAGATACTTTCAGAGAATATTCCATTGAAACAACTTGTCAAGACAAAGATATTGTTGTTGATATGGTTAAAACTATTCTTCGTCCTGAAGATAAGGATATCCCCGTAAAAGAAGAATGGAGAAAACTTGAAGGTCCTGATAATTATTTTCGTGGTTATTATGAACTTAAAGTTGAACCTTATGGTTATAGATATATTAAGTGTGAACCTTGCACTGATTAACTTATGAATACAAAGAAAATTCTTCTAACAATATTAGCAGTTTTGATTGCTACTGTTTCATATGCACAATGTGATACGGTAGCAATCAAAGCTCCTATTCGTTTCGATACTGAAACAATTGTTATCAAATCTGGTAAGTCTACTGAAAAGTTTTATGCTATTTATAATGGAGAAACTTATGATAGTACTAAAACTTCTATGAAAAGATATTATCAGATTAAACGCTTCAATGGACAACCTTGCGTTGTTATGATTACAAATAAGAAATCAAAAGCTAAAAAGATTATTGTTTTATGAACACAATGTTATTTTCAATTATTATATTATTGTTCTGTATATTATTTTCATTAACTACGGGATTATCTATAATTATTGATAAATTAAAAAATAAATAAAATGATTAAATTTCCTAACCTTGATAATTATATTTCTAATTATAATGACACTAAATCTCTTATAAAGATTAGAATCGATTATAATCCTAAAAATGAAAATTTAAAGCATATTGTCGACCATTATGCTTTTAGTGTTCGTAGTCCTTTTCCTGGGGATATTCTTGTCGAAGCTCTTAATGAAATAGCAGCTAAAAGAAAACTTGAAGTTACTGTTTCTCTTTTACCTGATAAAACAAAATGTTATGATGAACCAATTAATATTTGGCAACTTGTTTGGTTCATAAATAACATTAAAATAACTAAAACAATTTCTGTTACAATTCATACTCTTAATCCAAATTATGATGATGATGAAACTGTAACAATAGACCTTACTAATGAAAAAGAAGTTAAGAAACTTCTTGCTAAATTAGTAGAATATAGCTCTTAAAAGTAAATCAAATGACAGTCTTTCTCTACGGGGGACTGCCAAATAAAAATCATTTAATAATTATTAAATCATTACAATTATGGAACAGGAAAATGTTCAGACTGAAGTTCAGCAGAATGCTGCTGAGCAGGTTGAAGGACAGAAGTCTTTCAAAGACATCATTAAGGACCTTATTGCTGACGGTGCTCGTCGTTATAACGGTCTTAAAATTAAGAATGTAAAGTTCTCTGAAGAGGACAATTACACTCGTGTTACTCTTGTTGTTCATCCCACTATTCCTGGTATGATTTCCAAAGATGGTGGACTTACTTGGGAGCCTGGTATGACTAATAATATCTTTACTTCTACTTTTGCTTTGGCTGGTATGCTTAAGGAAGATGAAGAAAAGAGTTGGCTTGCTAATACTCTTAGTGAGAATCCGCAGGCTCTTAATATCATTCTTAATGGTGGTACTGTTGATGTAATTCAGCATACTGTTAAGGCTGGTGTTCCGTATAAGAATCCGTTTAGCACTCGTGAAGATGCTACTGAGACCACTTTTGACCATGACACTATTATCAACTATGTTGTTGGTTTTAATTATGGCAAAACTGGTGCTAAGTTCGCTGATGTTCTTGCAGTGAAGATGATGGGATTCTAATAAATGCTAATAATAGTGGCAATATTGATTAAGATTTTTTCTGAAAAATATTGCCACTTTATTTGCATATTACCATTTATTTAGTATATTTGTATTCAGTTCTTATAACAATTAATTAAACAAATAATTACACTATGGCTAAGCTCGCTGATGCTCTTAATAAGGAGCAAGTTAAGAAAATGTATGATGGTGCAAAACCTTATCCTAAGCGTGAAAGCACTAAACTCCCTGGGAAATCTTTTGAACGCAGACTTCCTAATGGACTTCCTGCTGAAACTCGTAGATTTCCTGAATGGGTAAATCGTATTACTCTTCTTGCTCGCAATAATGCAGAATTTAAGCGTCTGCTTTCTCTTCTTCTTATTGAACTCCATAAAGAAGCTGGAGATATTGGTAGTGATGCCAAATGTTATATTAAGTTTAATTTTAATAAGTATTCTGTTAAAGTCAATGGACTTCTTACTGAATATTCTATGAAAACTAAGCTTTTTGTAACTGCTGGTGCAGCTGCTGTCATCGCTTTTGACCAATATGCTCAGCATACTTTGGCTACCTATGTTCAGAATGAGTTTGAGAAGAATCCTTTAGATGATAAGGATTTGGAGAAAGCTAATGAGCTTGTTAGCAAAATCAATGTTATTCCTACTACGCCCGTAGAGGAAGATACAGTTGAAGAATAAACTATTATTACTTAGAAGAAAAGTAATGGCAAGAATAGTGATATAGTTAGTATAGTTTTCGTGAATTTGACTTTCCTAATTATATCACTATTCTTTTAAAAGATAACATTATGAAAGACGAAGATAATGAAGTAAGGATTGATTCATATCTTTTGAATCATGATTATGATGAACAACCACAATATCAAGGTGATGAAGATTATGAAGATGACCCTTATGGTATCTTCGGTAAACAAGATTAACATGGCACGAAATAGAATTGCTGTACATCCTTTTGGATATAAAAAACTTAGAGGAAGTGATAAGGAAAAAAGACTTGGATACCAAATTGATAAAGAAAATATTCAACTTGTTACAATGAAAGTTTCTTATCAAGTTCCTATAAGAAAAAATGGTAAATATGTATTTATAGATGAAGTTGATGAAAAGGGTAAAAAACATAAAATTCTCTTTACAGAAACTTTGTTTAATACTATTACAAAAGTAATTTACCATAATATTGATGCTAAACCTAAAAAGGGAAGAACTCTTGCTGATATGGTTTATGAATCTTTTAAAGCTTAACAAATAGACAAGGATATCTTCATAGCTCAGCAGGTAGAGCATTACACTTTTAATGTAAGGGTCATGGGTTCGAATCCCATTGAAGATACAAATAACAATCCTTCTTTGCTCCCTGCATGTTGTTATTGTAACTATTAGTTGTTGTGAAACACCTAATAGTTTTTTATAAGAATTTAAACCCTTAAATAATAATATTATGACAGTACAAAAGAAATTTTTTTGGAAACTTAACGCTATTATTAGTGCTATTGTTTTTGTAGTTTTAGCTATTGTTTTCTGTTATCGTTATTATACAGTTGGTTATCCTGTTGAAGCTAATTGGACAGAAGAAATTCTTAAATATGTTGTTATGTGGCCTGCTATATCTATTGTTTGTTGGGGCACATTTTATGTTCCTGTTAGAGCTTATAGTTCTTATTTAGCTAAAAAGCACGGTGAAGAAGAACGATAATATATAAGTTGGCCCCTTAGCTCAGTTGGTTAGAAGCAGCAGACTCATAATCTGAAGGTCAAAGGTTCAAGTCCTTTAGGGGCCACTAAATATAATATTATGAAAGTTAAGCCTTCTAAAAATATGTTATATAGTGTTAAAGCAAAAGTATTTGCAACTAAACTTGGTAAAGATTTTGGAAGAACAGTTCATACAACAGTACTTGCTAATAATAAAGACGAAGCTTTCAATGAAGCAAATAAATCTTTTAAAAATTATTGTGCTAAATTAGAGAAAAATCATAATAATGAATTTAATTTTATTGATTTAACTATTGAATAATATAATAAAGTTGCCCTTATGGTGAAATGGTAGACACGAGGGACTTAAAATCCCTTGACCAGTAATGGTTGTGCCAGTTCGACTCTGGCTGGGGGCACTACTGATAAGTCTATTATAGTTGCCGATATAATAGATAAAACAGAAGCTACGGCAATAGTGGGAACTGAAAAGAACCCGATGATTAAGGAAATAATAAAGCACATGAAAGAGTGTGTGGAGATTGTTTCCTTAATTCTTTGAAATTAACCAATAATTAAATAATATGGGATTAACAATTTTATTAATTACATTAATTGTATTAGCTTGTTTATTTGTTGTATTTCTTAGTATTCAAGCTAAAAGAATTGTAGACTGTTATGAAGATTCAGTTAAATATTCTGATGCTGATTTAAATAAACCTACATTTATAAGAATAAATGATGATGAAGGTTTAGATTATATACTTAATACAGATGAAATTTCTATGATACTTGCTTTAAATGATTTTAATAAAGAAAATTATAAATATTTAATAAGAATTGGTTTAAAACACAATGATAATCCTGATATAATTTTAAAATATGATGATAAACTCATAAGAGACCAAATATATGATGCTTTAGCTGATTATGATATTTATGATAAATTAAAATCGAATGAGTAAAACTAATTTTGCTATTATTAATAAATATAGCAGACAAGTTGTATATCAAGGAACTTATCCTGAATGTCAAGAATATTTTAATTCTAAGGATAAACTTTTTCGTAAAACTCATATGATTAAACTTGTTAAATAATATATTATGAAAATTACAGTTTTAAATCAAGAAATTAAGAGATTTAAGAATCAAACTGTTGCTTTTCTTGAAGTTGCTTTAACAAATAATGGTGTTATAATTGATAGTACATCAGTTAAAGGAATAGCAAAGTGTTGTCCTGAAGATGAATATAATTTTAATATTGGAAGAAAAATTGCTTTAGCTCGTGCTGAAATTAAAGTATATGAGCATTATAAAAAAAGTGCAGTTGATTTAAATCATACACATCAAACTTTAGCAACAAATTTTGCCGATTTATATGATAAACTTCGTAAACAAGTTAAACATAATAAAGAATATATAGAAGATATTATTAAATAGTTTCCGGTAGTAACTATTGAAACCGGTAAAGCAATACTAATTAAGAGTTGTTGTTGTAGCCATATTAATCATATCAGTTATTAGTATTGCTTTATATTTAGAGATATGGTGTAAAGGTAGCACTACAGATTTTGGTTCTGTCAGTACAGGTTCGAATCCTGTTATCTCCACAAATAGTAGTATTGATAGTAATTTTAATACTGTTGAGAAACAATATTAAAGTTATAAAACTAATTCAATCGCGGAATTTAGTTTACCTATTACACTTATCTTTCATATACATATCTGATTCGGTAATCCAAATATCAATACTACTATATCTTAAACAAATAATACTCCTTGTAGTGTAGTTATTTGTCAATGTATTAGTGTTTGTGTAGAGAAGGACTGCTAATGATTAAAGTTGGCAGTCCTTTATTGTTCTAAAATCAATTCCTTGCTACCTGGCTTTACCCACGATTAATTATAATATAGATATAGAGTAATCCTCTCACTATAAATTTTAATTGATTGTGGGCAAAATCTGAGATAAAATTTAAAAATTATTAACAATTTAAACAACTACAATTATGATTATTAAATCTCCTAATTCCAATTCTGTTTTTGATACCAAAAACATTGATACTATTTCTTTTCAATTAAAAGTTGATAAAAATAATAAACCTATTAAACGAAACGATAAATATCTTATTGATAAAACTAAAATTAATATTATGTTTGCTTCTGGTCAAAGTATTACTTGTATATCTCCTGATGAAAAATCTGGTCAAGAAATGTTTGATATGCTTTCTAATGCTATGCAGGGAATAGTTTTTAATAAATAATATCATGGCAAGTAAAATTAATACTGATAACCCTAAACATCATAAATATGTAGACACAAATAAATACGAAAGAAAAAAGAATAATAAAAATATAAAATTTAATTTTATTTCTAAAATTTATGATGTTGCTGTTTTAGTAAAAACTCTTATAATTGTAACAGGTTGGTTTGGAAGTTCTCGTATTGTTGGAATGAGTAGATATAAAATTTATCGTATATATTCTGATACAGATAGAAGTCCTAATTATCATTCTCATTATCGTTCTCGTTATAATTATAATATAAATAACATAAATGATAAAATAGGTAAAGGTTTAATTATATGGAATGATTGTAATCATAAAACTTTTAGAGTTAAAAAGAAAAATAATTTTATAAGTAATCATATGGGTAAACCAACTATATTTAAATTCAAATAATATGGCTATTAGTTTTAATTTTGATAATAAACATTCCCCCGTAAAGGAAATATGCCAACAATGTGCTAATTGTAGTCATCTTCTTAATTGTGGTGATTTAATAGGTAGATGTTCATATACTTATGATTTTAAATTTAATTTAACTAAATTCTTTAAATGTGCTCAATTTAGAAATAAACAAGATAAAGTTAATAGAGCTGTTCATGTATCTTTTGTATTAATCAGTGAAAATGATAATAAAATAAATTATATTGGTAGTGGATTAGGTATTGTTGTTAATACTGATATGACAGATAATGATTTATTATCTAAAATGTATAATGATTCTAAATTAATTAGAGAAGCTTCTTTTAAATTAGAAAATGAATTTAATTTTAAACAACCTGTTGTTGAATTAGTTATAACTGCTGAAAGATTAGAAAATACTGATTGGTATTGTACTAATAATTTTTTATTAAAAGAATATAATGATACTGTTATAAGAGATTTAAATAAAGATAGTAGTAGTCAAGTTTGATTTAATTGAATCTTCCTTTACGGGGGATTAACAATAAGCTGAGTAATACTGACGAACGAAGTGAGGAAGTATTACGATAATAAATACACATACACATAATACATTAAATATGGAATTTAAATTCGCTATTAAGGTAGCAAAACCTAAAAGAGCACCTAAACAAAAGTCTATATATACAATAATAGAAAAGAATGTTGAAGGTGTTTGTTATGTTGATATAGAAAGTCATTTTGCTTGTATTTATAACAATAAAATTTATTTCTTTACTAAACAAAGTTATAAACTTTATAATGGAAATCTTTATTGTACTCAATTATTAGAAAATAAATTGCTTAAAACAATAAGATTATCTGATATAAATAAAGGTGCTTATAAACCAAGTTATATGATGCCTTTTATGGCTGGTGTAATTTGTAAAGGTGATATTATTAAGAATAATATTACAAGCGAAATATCATTTGACCTTAAAACAACTCGTACAGATTGGAAAAATGAATTAGCTAAAAGATATTTTCTTTTCTATAAAGAAAACTATAATACAATAATTAATAAAATAAGAGAAAGAGAAAATGAACAATGATTTTCCAATGAATACCGTTGGAAAAGATAGGGTTTCTGAAGATAACAAAGGAAAAATTACGCTTACTAAAGGTCAAGAAGATGCAGTTAAGGGTTTAGTAGAATTCATAGATGCTCCTTATGATAAAGGTAAAAGCGTTTATGGTCTTACTGGACCAGGTGGTGTTGGTAAAACATTTGTAACTCGTCAAATAGTTGCCAAATGTAAACTACAACCTTCTACAATTAAGTGTACTTCTCCTACTCATAAAGCCTGCCGCGTTTTTAGTAACGCGGTAGGCTTAAATGTAGATACTATTCAGTCTACATTTGGTTTCAGATTAAACTTAAATATTGAAGATTTTGATATTAAGAACCCTGCTTTTCAACCTATTAGTAGTCCTAAACTTGAGAATATTCAACTTCTCATTTGTGATGAAGCTTCTATGCTAAATGCTTCTCTTGTTACATATATTATAAATAAATGTCAGGATTTAAATATTAAAGTTTTATTTATTGGTGATGAAGCTCAGCTTTCTCCTGTAAATGAAACTCGTAGTTCTGCATTTTATAAATGTAATAAGATATTTCGTCTTACTGAAATTATAAGACAAGGAGAAGGTAATCCAATTCTTATTCTTCTTGATTTATTAAGACACGATATTGCTAATTGTAGAAAAGGTTCAAGAAAGTTTCTTGACTATATTTCTAAAAATGCTGGACAACATATTTATAATGATAAAGGAGAAGGTTTTTCTATTATTTCTCCAAGACAATTTACAGCATTGATTAGAGAAAAGTTTAATGATGAAGAGTATACAAAAAATATTGAAATGTATAAACTTATAGCTTATACAAATGTTTGTGTAACTCAATGGAATAATTTTATTAGAAATACTATAATAATTGATAATGATAAAAGTATAATTACTAAAAACGATTTAGTAATGTCTTATGAAACTATTGTTGATGAATTTAATGATATTATAATTAATAATAGTGAAGAATATATTATTAAAGATTTAGTTAATTATACTAATTCTACTTATGGATTTAAAGGATTTCTCATTAAGTTTCAAATGGTAAATGGTGGTAGAATTACAAAACCTTTATTTGTAATTGACCATACTGATAAATTTACTGTTCTTCAATATGTAAAAACATTAAATGAACTTGTTGCAGATGCACAAAAAGCCACGGGCGGTACTCGTGCTGCCAAATGGAAAGAATATTATAATTTTAAGAAACAATTTCTTATTGCAACAAATATCAAACAAGGCGACCAAATTAAATACAAAAGAGATTTAGATTATGCTTTTGCTATAACTTCTCATCGTGCTCAAGGTTCGACTTATGATAATGTATTTGTTGATGTTAATGATATGATATTTACTTCTACTGGTTCTACTTATGCAAATTATGAAGAATTACTTCGTAGATTATATGTTGCTTGTAGTCGTGCCAGAAAAGAACTTGTACTTAGTTTTGGGAGGTAAATTATGATTAAGATGTGGGCTTATGATGTTGAAATATTACCTAATTTTTTCAGCATCACATTTGTAGATATTATTGATTATGTAGCTAAGTTTGAGGATGCCTGTAAGGTAAAAATTAAAAAGGGTAAGGAAATCAAAGAACCTATCCCTCTCGTTGAGAAGTATTCTGTTAAAGATATTATTGCTAAACTTGATACTGTTCATAAAAAGCAATTTTATATTACAGATAAAGATGATAGTCAATTATTACCAATGGTTGGTTTTATCAACGAATTTGGAAAGGAGAAAACTCATTGTTTTGGGTTTAATAATCTTTCTTATGATAAACTTATGGTTAGTTGCTTGCTTATGTATCTTGGTATTTATAATACCACAAAGGAACTAATAACCAAGTTATATGAAACATCAAAGAAAATTATTGAATTACAAGATAATAAGGATGCTTCTAATAATGACTATTATCTTTCTTCTCTTCGGGAAAACAAATTACCTTATTATGATATAGATATTTTCCGTATATTTGCTCTAAATAAAATTGGACAATATACTAAAGAAGATGGAACCAAAGGTTATTTTGGTAAATCTCTTAAACAAACATCTATAAATATTAAATGGTATGAACTTCTTGAACATGAACTACCTCCTATTGATGATGAAGAAGCTCAATATTATTGGAAAAGACCTCGTTATAATGGTTTAACTCTTGATGAATTAAATAAAATTATTGATAAGTGGGATAGAATAATACTTGATAAATATATCCCACAGACTATGCATTATAATACTAATGATGTATTTATAGTTTGTGAAATAGTAAGACTTTATTGGCAAGAAATTAAACTCAGATATACTATTAGTGTAAACTATGGTTTAAATGTTCTTAACAGTTCTCGTAGTGATATGGCTGATAAACTATTTATTAAATTCTATTCTGAATTTAGTAATCTTCAACCTTATCAATGGCGTGGTAAAAAGACTGAAAGAACTATTATGAGTTTCAATAAAGTTATATTTGATAATGTTAAGTTTAAAACTCCAAAACTACAAAACTTTCTAAATGATATTAGAACTGTTGCAATTACTCGTACAGGAAAGTCTGATTTTTCTCGTTCCGTTACTATTGGGGAGACTGAATATACTATTGCTACTGGTGGTTTACACACTAAGGATAGACCAAGAAATTTAAAATCTGATTTAACAGATATAGGATATATTTATAAGCATTACGATATCTCCAGTTTCTATCCATCTCTTATATGTGTTTATAGAATAGCTCCAAAACATATGGATGAAGGAGTTTTTGTTAAATTGGTTGATTATTTTAGAACAACTCGTATTAAAGCTAAACATAGTGAAGACCCACTTGTAGATGGTATTCCTAAAGAAGTTGTAGCCGAAGCTTTAAAGATTGTTATTAATAGTATTTATGGCAAATTTAATTATGAATATGGTGATTTATTTGACCGTATGTGTACACTTCGTACTACTATTAATGGACAATTATATATTCTTATGCTGTGTGAAGAACTTGAACTTAATGGTATTCCTGTTGTTTCTGGTAATACTGATGGTATAGTAGTTAAATTATATAATGATAAAAAAGATATATTTGATAAGATAACTAAAAATTGGGAAAAATATACCGGATTAAGTGCTGATAGTGAAGATTATCAAAGATATACTTGTCGTGATATTAATAATTATATAGCTGAAGAACTTGATGGTAAAATAGACTATAAAGGAGATTTAAATCCTTATCTTTATAAGGAAAATCTTCAAAAAGGTTATGATGAGCCAATAGTTGCTGAGGCAGTAGTTAATTATTTTATCCATGATAAACCTGTTGTAGAAACTTTCTATGAATGTAAAGATATTCTTATGTTTTGTAAAACTCAGAATATAGGAAAGAAATATACTGCTACATTTATAGATAAAGAAGAACATAATATTCAAAGAAATGTTCGTTTTTATGTTTCTAATCGTGGTGGATATTTATTTAAGAAGGAAATTACAGGTAAACTTAATAATCTTTGTGCTGGATATAAAGTAACTATACTTAATACTCTTGATGATACACCTATTGAATTAAGAGATATTGATTATAATTATTATTATCAAGAAGCTATGAAGATTATTGACCCTATTCAATTAGGTATTGCACCACAACAAAAAGCTAATACTCTTTTAGGTCAAAAATCTGGTAAAGCACTTATTAAGAAATATAGTGGAATGTCAGGAGAATTAAGTCTATTTGATGACAATGAATAATAAACAATATTTAGAAATAGTAAAACAAGTAAAAGATGGATTTCAAGCAGTAAAAGGAAAAGGTTATTGCTTTATAACTCCACCTGTTCCTTCTATTATGGTTATATTTGATATTATAATCAGTCTTATAAATAGAAGGCCTGATATTAATATTCTAATAGTTTTAAATGAATATCGTGATAAAAATGATATTATAGATGCTTTTGAATCAACAGGTAGAAATGAATTTACTAAGAATCTAAAATTTCTAAGCATTAACTATGCAGCCAAAGCAATTCTTAATTCTTATAATTGTTGTATACTTGTTGACCCTATTAATGATATAAATACTGTTGAAAGAATTGCTGATGAAGTTAAATTTGTTCTTGCAATATTTAAGAAATCTTTTATTAATAATAATTATAGAAATCGTTTAAATAATGTTCTAAAAGAAATAACTGTTAAAATTGATGCTGAAAGATTAAATAATTCTCGTATTTATTCCCCCGTAGAGGAATACAGACATTCAGTTTCTCTTACTGATGATGAAATTGAGCTATCTAAAAAATATGATGCTTATATAAGAGATACTATTGCTATATTTGGAGATTTAAAAATGATAGATTATTGTAGAAGCGGTAATCCAACTACACATCAATCAGCTATGGATTGTAAATATGAAGTAGCTGCAAGAAATGGTTGGTCCGCTGATATGGATAAGACTATCGAAATAAATCAACAAATAGATGCTATGTATAATCCTAACGCTCTTACTGAAAGAGTTAATACTGTATTTCAAATTACTCATTTGAGGAAGAAACTTCTTACTGATAATAAAGCAAAACTTCCTATGATTAAAAGTATTATTGAAAAAGAACCCGATAAGAGATATTTGATTGTTTCCTCTACGGGGGAATTCTGTAATACTATAATGAAATATTTAATTGATAATGGTTTTAATTGTACTGGTTATCATAATGATTTAGAAGATGCATATCTTACAGATGCTAATGGACAAATAATTTGCTATAAGTCTGGAGAATTTAAAGGACAACCTAAAGTTTTTAAAGCTGCTGCTCTTTCTTCTAATAACCTTTTAGGATATAATTCAGGTTATTATAATATAATGTGTATTAAAAGTTCTTGTAAGCCAGATATAGAAATGGATGCTGATGTTATTATATTTACAACTCCACTTATTGATAATATTTTTGCTTTTAGACAAAGATTTCAAAATATTTCTATTCCAAATCCAACAATAATTCATAGAATATATTGTACAAATACTAATGAGGAAACAACCATTACAAAAGAAGTTGCGTCATCGCTTGTAAACTTGCACGATGATATAGACGAAAAATCTATTATGATAGATGAAAAAAGTGGAGATATTATTTTGTAATATGAAAAAAATTCCCTATTTTTGTGTCAGATATTTAAGCAAGCTCTTTGATATATGGAAAATGCAATTACTCCTGTAAAGGATAATGCTACTACTAATCCCAATGGTAGTAGTAATCCTAAAGGAACTCAACTTCCAGCTCATATTCAAACTGATAGAGGTCTTGCAAGTGTTAATCTATTTAATCCTACTGAACTCGCTGCTGCTGAAACTCTAATGGAAAAGTTAATGCGTAGTGAGAAAGGTGGTATTAAAAGCGTTAATGAAGGAATTTCTATCCTTCTTCGAGCTAAAGATTTAAATCTTCCGTTTAGCACTTGTATCGAACATATTCATGTTATAAATGGTAAGACTGGTGTTGATATTCATGTTATAAAAGCATTGTTACTGAGGGCAGCTTGTCATTGGGAGTGTCTTGAGGACTATCAAGCTCTGTATGAATATACAGACGGTTTCAATGTTTATAATGAAAATAATCTTCCAGATTATTGTATTCGTTGTAATACTGCGAAAGAAGCTCTTGATAAAGCTTCTAATGATACTGATGGTGAACATATGTATGTTTATCCTGTAAGATTCTATAAAGACATTAATGGTAATGTTTATAGAGATTATCAATTAAATGCTAATCGTTCAGCTTTTCAAATTATTAGTCATATAAGTCAAGCTAAAGCTGTTGTTGAACAAAAGAAAATGCCTGTTTTCTTAATTCCAGCTGTTCCTATTGACTATATTACTAAATATAAAATTTATAGAAAAGTTGGTGATGAATGGATGAGTAGTATTGGCAGTTTTACTTATTCAGAAGCTGTTGCTGCTGGATTATTTGAAAAAGATACTTATAAGAAATATGCCAGAATACTTATTCAACATAGAGCATTTACTTATGCTGCTCGTGATATTGCTTCCGATATTTTGTTTGGTGTTATGGAAACTACCGAGCTTAAAGTTGTTGCCGGTATTCCTATTGATGAACAAGATATTATTGAAGTTGATGCAATTAAAGAAGAAAAATAAACAACTTACACTCACAATTTTTTATAAACCCTTTAAAACATTTCAATTATGAACCCTAATGTTAAGTTTGGTTTTGGTGTCGCTATTTCCGGTCAAAGAAACAATGATTATGTTCCGGAACTTGTTGCTCTTAGCACTAAAGGCGGTTTCCGTATTACTCCTCAGGTTTCCAAGAAGCTTGGTGTTGCCTCTGGTGATTATGTGATGTTCATCAACAATTTTGATGAGATTGAGGCTGCTGTTCGTGCTCATGCTGATGTGATTGCTGAGTTCTGCAACGCTAATGGTCTTGACATTGATTCTCCTGAGGCTATTGAGGCTGCTAAGAAGGAGTTCGGTATGTGGGCTATTGCTAAGGGTATTCAGTGCTTTGATAGCAAGGGTGTTGCTCTTAAGGCTGCTGAGCGTCTTTCTGACCTTCAGCGTGAGTCCCTTATTCGTCAGAACTTTGATGAAGCTCTCGCTGCTGCTATGGAGAATGAAGAGCTTCGTGATGCCCTTACTGCTGATGGCGTTGACACTGAGGCTCAGGTGAAGATTCTTGCTGAGGCTTATCAGGCTCCTCAGGTTGATAAGTATCTTGGTAGCAAGACTGCTAATTCTTCCAAAACTCCTGGTACTGGTGTCGTTCTTACTTTCTCCGATGCTAACATTTGGAACGCTCTTCGTGGTGACCTTAAAGATGAGAAGTCTATGGCTCGTCACTTTGCTATCGACCTTGATAACGCTGGTGTTGCTGAGATTAGCAACGGTTATCAGACTGTTAAGGTTACTTATCTTCCTCTCGGTGAAACCACTGATGAGAAAGTTGTTGCTCGTTCCAAGAAAGATGCTGAGTAGTAAATTGCATTTTGCATATAGCTGCTAATTAAAGAAATATAGTCCGTACTTAATTTAGTGCGGACTATATTTTTATATCTATTAACCTAATAAATTTAATTAAATTTATGGCCGAAGAAAAAGTTGGTGGTGCAGTTGCAAATGCACCTGAAACTAAGAAACCCATTCGTAGGGGTGTTAGTACCGCTGTTGGTACTACTAATCTTAAGTTTGACACTCGAGATGTTCAGCCGAATGGTCTGTTTCTTGCTCACCTTGACAAAGTAGAGGTTACTTCTTTTGTTCCTGGAGAAGGTAAGACCGGTATGCCTTCTTTCAATGGTCTTGAAGTTCCTCGTATTACTTTCACTTTCGCTTCTAACGAAGATGAGCTTAACAAGCGTCGTAAAGTTTATCTTCAGTTTAATGCTGTTGAATCTACTGCTCTTACTATTCCTGGTAAGTCAGAAGAATGGAAAGTTAATGTTCCTCTAAATTATCTCAAGCATATTCTCGATGTCTTTGTTTTCAAAGGTCGTGAAATGACCGAAGATGAAGCTGTTGCTTTGTCTCTCGATTATGTTGATTTTGATGAGAATGGTGAATATGTAACTGTTCCTGCCGAAGAAGTTCTTGCTGCTTGGAAGAATCTGTTTGAAAATGTTGCTACTATGCTTAATACTGGCAACAATGGTAAACCTTATTTCAAGACTGCTGATAATAAGAATATTGCTCTTTGGATTAAGCTTATTCGTTATTTCAAAGCTAAGAATGAATGGAAGCCTGTTAATAATGAATCTTTAGGTTTTCCTCAGTTTGTTGGTGAAGGTGTTATTGAAATCTTCCAGCCTAATGTCAATCCTACTATTAAAGTTGATATTACTCGCGAAAAGATTAAAGTGATGGATTTACAAAAACAAGCAGCTAAAGCTCCCAATGCAGCTCTTCCTGCAGCCCCTGCTGGCGGAATTGATGTAAGTGCTATGATGGGAGGTCTTGCTGGTCCTGCTATTACTGCTGAAGACGATTTACCTTTCTAATAATAATATACCAACTATTGAAGGTAGGGGACATATCTTAATTGATGTGTCCCCTTTATTATTCTTTATAAAATGGGTAGAAGTATTAATTCTGGTAATATTACAAAGAAAACAATATTGGAATCTATTAGTCAAATAAGTATTTTTAGTGTTTATTTTGATTTACCTGTAAATATAATCCAACATTGTATTGATACAGGAGAATTAATACTATCTCCAATTAGGATTGACCGTCACCCCACAGTTGGTTTTCGCTATGATAATAGAGGAAAACTTAAAATGAGAGATTTTGGTGGATATTTTTGGGGTGATTGTTTTGATGCTGTTGCTTTTGTGTTATCACAATCTGGTGATGGTGTCATAGATATAAGTAAAAAAGATGATTTTATTCTTGTTCTTAAACATATTGCATCAACATTTAGTGATGTATTTTATGGTATAAAACGGGATGAAAATCTTAAAGGACAAATAAAGGCAAATCTTGAAATAGCAAGAAATAAAAAGCCTATAATTGAATTAGTTGTCCGAAATTGGAATGAACTTGACCAATCTTATTGGAATCAATTTGGTATTAATCTCCAATATCTAAATATAAATTTTGTATATCCTATTGACCAATATTATATAAATAGGAATAGTAATCCTGAACCTAAGTACTTTTATAATGAAAAAGACCCTTGTTATGCTTATTTTCTTGGAAAAGATAAACAAGGTATAAATAGTATTAAATTGTATTTTCCAAAAAGACCTCACGGTGCTGTAAGATTTATTACTAATGCTAATCACCTGGAAGGTATATATAATCTTACAGGTAATAATTATGATTATATTATAATAACTAAATCCACTAAAGATAGAATGTCTATTGGATGCACACTTGCATCAATCTTCCCTTACGGGGGATTACCAGATGTTTCTATTGGTGTTATTAATATACCTCACGAAACATATAAACTAAGACCTTTTGAATATGATTGGCTTAGTAAAAAACTTTCTGAAAATGGTAAAATTATATCTTTAATGGATAATGATAGAACAGGAATGGTTGAAGCTGCATATTTAAGAAGAGCTTATAATATTATTCCTTTGTTTATTCCTAAAGAAACTTGTTGCAAAGATTTTGCAGAATATAGAGTAATACACGATAATAAAGATACAATAAATATCATTAATCAAGCAATTAATTATATTAAAGATTATGGAAACACTCATGCTGCGTGGTACGAAAAAGAGAGTAATCGTAGGCCGTTTTGAGAATAATGTTATTGTTATGCAGCCATTGACAGATAGTCAAGTTGCTGAAATGGAAAAAGAAAAACTTAAAAATGGTTCAGCTTCTTTTAAGACTTTAAACACTGTTATACCCTCTTTTGATGTTTTGCTCTATGGTAAAATTAATTTTAATGATAAAAATGACAAAAATCTTATAAAAAGATTTGAAACTCGTCTTTGGGACCCTATTGATTCTGGACATTTCGTTTATTCAAATTATGATATTAATTCTGGAATAGTATTTAAAGATAAAAAATTAAATAGATTTGTTGGATATACTTGTGGTGATATTGTTCAATGGATTAGATATTGTCATAATATTATTGGTAGGCCTAAAAATATTATTATTTATAGGTTTTCTCGTGGTAAATATAATGTTCTTTGTCCTGGATTCTTTAAAACTTTATGATATGTATAGTATGCTCGACGAAGATAATTTTGTTGTTATGCTAAATAATACATTTATTTGTATAACATCAGATTATGATGAAGCCAGAGAATTTTATGAAAAACAAGTTGCTAATTGGAAGAAAATATATAAAGATAAACCTATAGATAATAATGATAAATTAGTTTTTAAAGACTATGCGGAAGATAGAATTATAGCTCAATTTTCTAAAATGGATTTATTATGATTACAAATGAAGATATAATTTATAATCATAATTTATTTAATTATTCATATCTTGAATGGAATAGATATTGTTATGAATTAGATAAATATGGCGATAATTATATCTATGAAATATTTAAAGAATTAAATTGCGATAGATATAATAAATATGGTCAGCAACTTATTTCAGTTGATACTTATGAATATCAATTATTACTCAATAACGCTATCAGAGTTCTTGACAAACTTAATGATTGTATATCTTATAATGTTTTGTTTTACAATCTTATTCGTATTCATAAGAATAATGTTCAAATCTGCGAAGAATATTCTGCAAGACCTAAAGAAACCGAAATACATAAGACAAATAGAAAGAGCAATAAGAAACCTAAAGTAAAAGATGAATATCTTAGGTCTGTAAGTACAGATTTATTTACAGGAGAACCTAAATATATTTATTCTAATCTTAAAACAGGTGATGAAATTATTTCTGATAATCCTGATTTATTAGAAGAACTCAATAAGCCTAAAGAAAAGAAAAAGAAAGCTACTAAGGTTCTTTCTCTTCCTATTGGTTTTAGTTTTAAATTAAATAAATAATATGTTACCTTTCGATTATACAAAAGCTCTTTATCGTAAAGATAACTATGGTAAACCAAATGTTTGGTTTGCTTGTCCTGATAATGATAGAACACATGTAACTGTTTATCATGGTGTTTTAGGTGGTAGTCTTTGTGTTGAACATTTTAGAACAATGCGACTTGCTGAAGAAGATGTTCGTTCTCGTTTTGATGCTAAGCGTAAATCTGGTTATAAGTATCTTAGTGAAATTCGTGATTCTCATTCTCTCCCCGTAGAGGAAGAATTGATTCAATTCATCACTACTTATATGCCTGATATTAGAACTAATGCTGAAGGCAAAACTCTTGCTATGCTTGCTAAAACATTTGATAATGAAAATAATAAATTATTCAAGAAAGTAAACTATTATCTTGGTCAATGGAAGATTAATGGTTTAAGATGTTTTATTCGTGCTGAAAAATCTCAAGATTTATTTCAACCTTATAAACTTGTTTTTCAAAGTCGTGAAGGTGAAATTTGGAACTCACTTCATCATCTTGAAGAAGAACTTCTTGAAATAATTCCTACTGATGTTCTTAATCAAATGTGCTATGAAAATCTTGTTCTTGATGGAGAAGTTTATATTCCAGGCTATAGTGTAAATGAAATTAATCACGCGGTTAAAGATGCTAAATGTCCTGAAAATAAACTTGTTCAGTATTGGTGTTATGATATAGCAATCGAAGGTTTATCTGCTGAATCTCGTTGTATATTTCTTCAAGATAATTTTAGATATTTTATGCCTAATATAGTTACTCGTGAACAACATTTGGCTAATAAATCTAAATTTGTCATTCTTCCTACTCAAATTATTGATATGGAAAGTAGAGCTATTGCTCTTAGAGATAAATATATTGAAGAAGGATTTGAAGGTCTTATAATGAGAAATCCTTTCTATGATTATCAATTTGGTAAGAGAAACCTTGCTATGATTAAATATAAGAAAGCTACTGATGGTTTATTTACCATTGTTGATATTTATCCAGAAGGAACTAAACGAAGTGATTTACCTTTATTCAAATGTCTTAATGATATTAATAATGCAACATTTGAATGTCATATAGGTGGTTCTTTTGATTATCAAAGGAAATTCCTTGAAAATCCTGAACAATATATTGGTAAGAAATTACTAATAGAATTTGGTGAAAGAAGTGGTGTAAATCAACTTCCATTTCACATTAAAACTGTTAAACTACATGGCTCTGATTCTTAAATATAATTTAATTAACCCTGCAATAGATAAGAAAAAGCCATATTATGATGAAAAAACTAAAACTTTAAGGTTTCAAGTTAAAAGTAATTATAGATATTTTATTCAAGCTACTCAAATAAATGAAGTTACTCATGTAAAAGAATATTTTCTTCTACTTGGTACTGAAAAGTTTGATGATGCTTGTAAAAAATGTCAAACAAATCAATATGGTAAATGTAGTGTTCCTCTTAGTAATGAATTTAAAGAATTTGTTATATCTGAATGTAAAGAAAGAGGCAATATTATAGTTGAATATACTGAAAGTGATGAAGGATATGATTCTTATAATGTTCGATAAGGGATAGACTCAAGTCTATCCCTTTTTTCGTTTATCAGCAGGGCAGCGAGGGCACAATTCAGCCATGCAGGAGGCATTAAATCATTGAAATAGTGAATTATACACACATCATTTCAAGTGTCGCAGAAAGCCGGAAACCCACCATAAATTGCTAATAATTTTTATTTGATTATAATAAATTTATTGCTATATTTGTATATGGAAATTAGGTTATTTGCTTTTATAGGTAATGATATTGATGCTATCAATATGTTTAATTATATAGTTGATATTGGTGTTAATAAAGCCAAGTTTACAGACTATATAATGATGAATAATGATATACCTGCTCGTTTAAAAGAATTAGTTATTGATATTGAAAAAGAAAAAGAAAATATATTTGCTGAAACTTTTGGTCTAAAAGATTTTGAACTTATAAACAAAGGTTGGTATGATTTTAAATATCATAGTTTTATAAAAGATAAAGATATTTCTCTTGATTATAGTAGAGTTTATTCAAGTGATTTATTTAATCTTACTAATGTAAGTGAAAGATTTGGATTTCCTATTGATTATCCTATTGTCAAAATTAAAGAACTCCAAAAAATTTATATTAATACTATTGACCAACTATTTGGTGATGTGTTATTGTTTAAAATCTATCGTAAAGCATATGATGTTGCTTTTGCTAATGAAAGAAGTTTCATATATAGTATTAATACTATTGAAGAAGCTCTTGCTTTTAAACAATCATTTTCCTCTACGGGGGATGTAATAGATATAACAGGTAAATCTAATATTCCTTGTGATTATAAAGCTAATTCTTATCTAATTAATAGTAAATCTCCTATAATAAAATTTAATCATATATTAAATATAGTAAAATTTATTTTAATATGAATGAAACAAAGGCTTTAACTTTAGCCCAAATTAATGGTAGATTGTTTACCACTATAACAAATCTTTTGCATAAAACTAAATTAGATATGATAAAGGTTTATTATAGAAAAGATTGTATAATGGTTAATCTTGTTGGTAAACTTTATACTATATCTTCTGAAAAAGATATTATAAGATTTAAAGAAGATGTTAAACTTTTAATGAAATAAAATGAAACTCGTAAAACCTTATGTTAAATATGTTCAAAATAAAGATAATTATGAACATATAGCAAAAGCAGCTCGTATTTGTTATGCTTCTGAAGCAAAAGGATATAATAATTATGAGTTTGTAGAAAATCTTTGGAAGATAAAGAATCATCGTTCTCCTTATCGTCACGGAACTCTTTATTATGAGATTCCTGCATCTTTCCAAAGACTTGTTAATAAGTTTATTAATAGTCCTTTCTGTACTTGTGTTTATATTCCTGGAGAATATACTTGGTTTATTTCTACTAATTGCCAATTTGTTAGAGAATTAGACCAGAAAATTCTTAGAACTATTGATAATTTTATTATTAATGAAGAATATATTTATAAATGTGCTAAAACATATCCTGAACTTCTTGATATTATTCGAGTTAGTTTTGAACTTCAAACTCAAATTTCTACTTCTCGTGAATTAAATAGAGTTTCTCCTAATAACATTTGTGAGCAATCTACTCGTTTTTGTAATTTTGCAAATGAAAAATATGGAGAACATATTGCTTTTTGTGAACCTCATTGGCTTGATGCAATTACTTATTATTATGAAAATGGAGAACAAGAAGCAGATGAACGAATTTTCTTTAAAGTAGATAATAAAATATTTGCTAATGTAGGAGAAAATATAGAAGTAGGAATACATTATCCTATTGCAACAAAAGGTATTCCGCAAAAAGATGGTTCTTCTTTAGTTTATAATCCTATTACAATAGGTGAAGATTATATTGATGGTTTACTTGATGATGAAAGAAGATATTTTAAATATATCAAGTATGGAATGAAACCTCAAGATGCAAGAGGTATTCTTGGTCTTGATTGTGCAACTAAATGTTTCTATACTTATTCAATTAAGGAATGGAAACATATTCTTGACCTTCGTTACAAAGGTACAACTGGAGACCCTCATCCTAATGCAAAAATAATTGCAACTGAAATTTATAATAAACTCAAAGAACTAAATTTGTTAGGAGATTATGAGTAAATCATTATATGAAATTCAAGATGAGCTTCAACAAATCATTGATAATATTGAAGAGAATGGTGGTGAAGTAGATGAATTTACTGAAGAAGCTCTTAAAATCAAGCAAGAAGAATTTGAAAGTAAGATTGAAAGTTATTGTAATGCTATTACGATACTTAAATCTGAAGCTGAATGTTGTAAAAATGAAAAGCAAAGAATAAACAATATTCAAACTACTAAAAAGAATATTGTTGAAAGACTTAAAGATAGAATTCTTGATGCTGTTCTTCTTTATGGAACTACTGGTAAGAATGGTAATAAAGTTTTAAATCTTCCAACAAGAAAGCTTTTTACTAAATTTACTCCTACTTTTGTCGCTAATGACGATAGAATTGCTACTCTTTCTTTATATTTCAAATCTTATGTTCTTGAATTAAAGCGTAATGGTATTCTTACTACTGGTCAAGATATTGACCTTAAAGGTATGATGGCTGCTATTAACGCTTTAATTAGAGCACAAAAAGGAGAAGATTATCCTCCTTTTACAGTTAATGATTTAAACTATATTGAATATGAAATTACAGGCAAATATAGTTTAACTCAAATGTTTGATGGTTCTCACAATTTTCTATTTGATATTATTAATAGTCCTAATGCAGAAGTTTCAACAGAAATTAATGATAAAGATGCAAAGCAAAGTATTATTACTGCTGCTGAGTTAGGTATTGAACCTACTTGCACTCTTGGTCATGTTGAAGATAAACCTTCTCTTACTATTAAGTAATGAGTAATAATATTTTAAAACATTACGAAAGAGAATTTGATTATAGTAAAGCTCTGGATGCAACACAAGAGAATATTAATAAAGCAACTGTGTTTCTTCAGTTTCTTCATCATGCTCTTGCTATGTATCCAGATTATAACAATCAAAATCTTTCTTATCTTTGTGAATGTTTCCAAAGATTTCTTGCTTCTAATGTTCTATTTCCTTTAACACTTGCAGAAGGAGAATTTATATTTCAAGAACCTGGTCTTAGTGTTAATCGTCGTAATCCATTTGTTAAATGGAATACTGAAGGAATTTATTATGAAAAAGCATTTAAAGGTAATGTGATTTTTGCATATGATTCCTTTACGGGGAATAGAACTTCTATCACCCCTAATATGAAATGCTATGGTGATGATAATCATATATTCATTAAAACTGGTAAATATTTAACAAATATTTATTTTGATTTATGTTATCTTTATCAATCTACCATAGACTCTCATAAATACACACCTGCTAATCCTGTTGTTCTTCCATTATATTTAATGACTTATAAAAATGAATACATTATGTATATTAATAATAATGAGAAGAAACTTGCAGCATTAAAGAATCTTTATGATGTAAGACTTAAACAAGATGCAGATGAAAAACTTAAATATTTCGGTATAACAAATAAAATTTCAATAGATGCTATACTTAAAAAAGAAAGGTTTACCTTTTAATTATCGTGGAGTTCAAAATGTAGAAGATTGCAGAACTTCAGAAGAAGTAATGATTAAAGCTGGTCTTAATTGGCCAGTTGGTAAATGTGAGATTTATGCGAAACCCCCCGTAGAGGGAATTGCAATAGAAAATCTTGCTACTGACGCTTTTTATCACGAAGGTGACTTGTTTACTCAAGTTCCTAATGGTTATTCTACTTATCGTATGGATAATGGTTATCCTTTAGGAATTGTTAAAGAGCGTTATACTCCTGTTCAAAATGTTGATGCTTTTAAATTCTTTGATGATGCTATTGGTAAGAACGCTGCTATTTGGCAAACAGCTGGTCTTTTCGGTGGTGGTCAGCGGATATTTGTTTCTGCAAAGCTTCCCAATACTATTTCTGTTAAAGGTGACCCTGTTGATTCTTATCTTGTCTTTACTAATAGCCACGATGGTTCTACCGGAGTTAAGATATTATTCACTCCGATTCGTGTTGTTTGTGAAAACACTCTCAATGCTGCTATTCGTACTTCTCAGTCTTATGTTACTTTTCGTCATACTAAGTCCGTTCATGATAATATTAGCACTGCTAAAGAAATTCTTGGAATTTGTGAAGTCATTAGTGGACAATTAGAAGAAACTTACAATTTCATGAGGTCTATTAAGATGACTGATGAAAAGGCTAAGGAAATTATCGCTAAAACTGTTTTAAGCAAAGCCGATTTTGATAAATTAGCTTCTGGTGGTTATTCTTATAAGAGTTTGTTTGCAGGCAATTATAATGCTGTATCTTATGCAGATATTTCTACTCAGAAATATAAGATGCTTCAGAATATGAATTTGTACTATCACGAAGGTATTGGACAAAAAGAGATTGAAGGTACTGCTTGGGGTGTTTATAATGCTATTACCGGATATTATTCTAATATGGAGAATAATGAAGGTGCTAAGAGAATGGATACTCTTCTTTATGGAGATAGAAGTCGTAAGATTGAAACTGTTGGTAATTTAATTCTTGCTGAAGCCGTATGATTACTAAGAAATTACTATACGATATACAGATTTGGCTTAATAGTCTTTATGATTTTAAAAATAAAGATAATGATAAAAATGAACATATTGTTAGTTCTATTGAAAATTTTGCTTTTAGATTTATAGATGTAAGTATTCGTATATGGAGCTTAAGAACAGATGGTAGTCTTTATTCTGTATGTGGTAGTTATTATAAAACTATAAAAAATACTGAAGATTTTATAGAATTTAAAAATAAAGTAAATTCTACTATTGATAATTATATTAAAATTGCAATAGACGAAACAAACAAAGAGAAATAAAATGATAACAGAACTTAAACAAAAAGACGGAATTAGTCCTAATTTACCTATCAAAGTAAAAAAACTTGTTCCTGAAGCAGTAATTCCTTTTTATGCTCATGAAGGAGATGCAGGAATGGATATTACTTGCACTTCTTTTGAATATGATAAAGACCATGATTGCTATATGTATCATAGCGGTCTTGCTTTTGAGCTTCCTAAAGGTTATGTAATGCTTATTTTTCCTCGTAGTTCTAATCGTAAAACTGATTATTATCTTTGTAATCATGTTGGAGTTCTTGATTCTGGTTATCGTGGTGAACTAATGTTTGCTTATAAAAAGCGTGATAATAATCATGAAAATTATAATAAACCTCCTTATGAAGTAGGTGATAGAATTGGTCAAATTATTATTCTTTCTTATCCTATTGTTCAAATGATTGAAGTTGATTCTCTTGAAGAATCAGAAAGAGGTACAGGCGGATTTGGTTCTACTGGTAAATAAATGGCTACTATAAAAAAGAAGGACTTACAATTTGTAGGTTATGATGATTGGTGTAGACCTGTTTATAGGTCTAAACTTTATTATGATACTTATAAAGCAAATTATTATTATAAAGATATAACTCTAAAAGGCGATGCTAATAATATTCCATCTACTTTAAATTGTTCTTATAATGATTTTGATGGTGAACCAGATTACGAAGTAAGTGTTGTTGATGAATAATGAAATTATGGTATAACTAATACTAATGTTTAATTTTAAAAAGAATGAATAGTTGCGTCAATTCCAATAAAAGTATTAGTTATACCATTTCTCATTATTAAAATATGACTATAAATATTAATCTTAATGATTTAATGAGTGTAAGTTATGAAAAATCTACAAGATTTTTTATTTAATAGTCGATTTTAAGCCATTTCAGACACTTTCTTTTAAAGTAATATAATTCTATTAGATTGATATTAAAATCGCTTGTGAGCAAGAAGAGATAGCAAAACAGGCATTTCCGTAAACAAATTAGGGCAGACCTTAGTGGTCTGCCCTTTTTTTTACTTTTATTAGTAATACTATTTATATTTTAATCATTATCTTTACCGCTTATTTCAAAAGCTAATTGTTTCATAAGTTTTTGTGCGGTTTGATTATCACCAATACGATAGTATTTATTAGAACGATTAATTGTTTTAATTCTTTGAACAGTACGAACAGCAGGAATGTTTTTGAGAACTTTAACTTTAACTTTGTTTTCTCCTTTATATGTACCACTACGATAAATAGGGTCATAATCAGGATTGAATAACCATTGAACAGTAAAGCTACAAGCATCATATAAATCTTTAAATACACCTTGACCTGCAACAGGTTGACTCCATTGAGTTTGAATTTCTGGTACAGCTCCAAAAGGAGTATACATACGAGATTCACCATAGAGTCTATCTGCAAGATAAAGAGTAGAATTTAAGAATGTGCTTTCTTCAAGGTCATCATCATCTGCAAGAGCATAGATTGCAAATGTTGTAAGTAAAGCAGCCATAGTAGAACAAAGGTCAGCTAAAGCTCTATTAATATTATCTCTTTCCCACTTAGGAAGCAAATCATAATTAAATTTGAAATTAGTAGCAGTATCATAAACACACTTGATAAGAGTTTGGATTGCAGCAAGAGCTGTAGAAGAGCCATCTTCTTTCTTAGTGTTCATCTTTGTTTTAAAGTCTTTAAATTCAGTTCCAAGAAAATCAAGAACAGAAATATAAGAACCTTTTTCAAAACTACCACGAATTTCATTATAGTATCCAGCTGTTCTCCAGCGTTTCATAATACCAGGATATACATGCTTTTTAAATTGCATAATAAGAGAACCAAACCAATATTTTTCCATTTGAGCAGCACCATTTTTATCATAAACACCGTGAATCTTTTTATTAACATAAATAGCTCTATGTCGCATCATACCAAAATCAGCATCAGTTAATCCGCTTTCAGGTTTAAAACGAGCTATACCATTATGAAGTTCAAATTGGTCCCAAACATTAGGAAGCGCCTCAAATTCAGCTTTATCATTTTCAAGCATTTCATTACGAAGTTTTATATATTGTTCTCCGTATTGACGCTTTTCTTCATCAGTAAGAGTATTAAGAAAATCATTAATAACATTTCTCTTAAGTTTATCATATTCATATTGAAGTTGTTTATCAGCTTTAGCTTTTTGTTTCATTAAATGATATTTACTTGAAAGATATTCATTACCAGATAAAACTCTTTGTAAAGCAGCATCTTCAATATTTTGAGTATATTCTTCAAAACTTCCTATAACTCGTTTACCATCATTATCAACATATATACGATGAGATTTAAGCATAGCAATAAGAGCTGTATTCTGCATAAAATGTTCACCACCAGATTGCATTGAATAAGCAATAGTATTGAATTTGGCAGGAATTTCAGCTAAATCAAAATCTCCCTTATTAGCAAAATCAAGCATCTTATCAATTTCAATAGCATCGAATAATTTAAGAATACCACAAGTTAAATCATTAGTAGTATCAGAGAACATATCCTTCATAAAGGAAAACATAGAACTTTTATAAATATTTACAGCTTCTAAATAGTCTTTACTATCAAAATAAGTCTTAGCAAATGCTTCACCCATAATATTGGATAAACCAACTGTAACATTGTTTATACCAGCATATAAGTTAAACATCATATATTTAGCAGAAGCCATATTTTGAAGAGTATCAGCATATTTATTGAGCTTACCTAATTTTTTATATTCACCAAAAATAACTCTACGAATCCAGTTTTGGAATATACCAAGAGTATTTTGTTGGCCAATCATATTATAATCAGGGTTGCCTTCAGTACTCATAGAAGTTCTACTAAGATTACCAAATCCAGTAATAGAATAAGCTTTACGAGATTTTAAATCTTCAATTGTAAGATAAGCTAAATTCTTAGCTTTTTCTCTTGCTCTATAAATAGTAGACTTATAAATAAAGTTTCTAAATACAGTATTCCAATTTTCATCACGAACAGCTTTTTCTAATTCAAGATTTGTTTTCTCTCGTTCTCTGTTTCGTTTATTTATTTCAGAAACTATTTGACGATAGTCTTCATCAGATTGTCCAGGTTCTTGAGCAGGAATCTTTTCAGGAGCTTCATAACCTTTAGTTTTAAGAATTTCCATCATAGGATTATTAACTTCATGGTCATGAGCATAATCTACATTTTCTGTCCAATGTTGATTATTATAATTTCTGAAATTCAATCCAACAGCAGCAAGACCTTGTTTTATCCAATATTCAGTATCAGTTACAGCTTTGTATTGACGAGGAGCAAAACCTTGTTCAATAAATCTTCTATTAGAATTATTAGTAGCAGCTTGGTTCATTAAATTAGTAATGTAATTCCAAAGTTTATATTCTTTAGACTCTGGATTAGAAAGCAATTGACCATATTGAGAATTATTATAAGAACCAGTAGAAGGCTTATAATTATTTCCAAATGTAGAATAATTATTGTTCTTCTTATCTTCTTTAACATCACGCTCAAAATTATCTCCAACAGGTTCAAATCCGTAAGTTCCAGGTAAAGTACCATTCTCTTTTATTCTACGAACAGTCCAAATTTGAATAGGTTGCCATCTACCTTCTCTCATATTCCAAACATGGTTATTATCAAACCAAGAATCAATATGAGAATCACGAATATGAGCAGCTTCTTTTTGAGATTTACCAGCAGCAATAGCTTCATCATAAAGTTGTTGAGCTTCAGCTGCATTTTTATTTTGAGCTTCAAAATAGTATTCAGTAGGAACAAATTCTACATTATCTTCAATAAGTTTTCTTGCATTTTCTCTTTTAGTATCAAAGAATTCAGGATGTGCTTTAGCAACTTCAGGTTTAAGTTCTACATATCCATAGATAAATCCGTTAGGAACAGCTTTACCATCATCATCAGTTACTAATGCACCAGAAGCATCACACTCACAGAAAATCTCTTGGAAAAGGTTTTTCTCAACACGATTAAGAGTTTTATAAATAGCTTGTTGTTTAGCAAATTCACCTTCATTATATTTATAATCAAATAACTTTGGACCTTTCTTTTCTTTTCTACCAGAAGTAAGAAGTCTTAGCTGATGATAATAATCAGAAAGGTCTTCAAGTTCTTCTTGAGTACAATTATCAAAAAGTCGTCTTGCTTCAACAACACCTCTATTTTGACTATATTTATCTTTATTTATACCCTTAGAAATTATAGTATTAATTTTAGTAAATAATTCTCTCTTTAAAGCAACAACATCAGGATTCTTTTCATTATCACCAATATAATATTTAATCCAGAAATCTTGAGTAAGCATAGGAGTACGAGGAACATTTTTAATAAGAGTTCCATCAGCACTAAATTGACTCATATCTCCCTCTACGGGGGAATACTTAGCTTGCTCAATATCATGAATTGTTTTTATTTCATCATCTGTGAAATTACTACCAATTATTTGTCCATATACATCATATAATGTACCATCGTTACGATGTTTAGCATATATTTGACGAACACCATTTTGATTGCTTCTTTGAACAGGACCAAGACTTAATGCTTTATAAGCGTCTTCAAGAGCTTTTTGAGCTTCTTTATTAAGCTTATATCGAGTATTACTTCTAATCCAATTATAAGCAATTCTATATTCTAAATTATTAAGTTTCTGTTGAATACTTTCAGTTTTATGTTCAGCATCATATCTTTTTATTATATCAAGATTATATTGAAGATTCTTTTTAAACTGTTCAGTTTCATTATACTCAAAGTATTCTTGATTTAATTTAGCATTATCTTCTCTATATTTTTCTATAGCTTCTATTTCTTTAAGTTCAGAAGCCGGTTTCATCTTACCATCTTCAGTTTCTTTATTGAGCAATTCATAAAGAGCATCTATAAGTTTACCTCTTTCTTCTTGTTCAGCAGGAGTAAGATTGTAAGTATCTCTATAAACACTATTTAATTCAGTAGTAATTTCTTTATATCTTATAAATCTATCACCACCAAGTCTTAATGCTCTTTCTCTAATTTCAATATTTTGTCTATAATAATCAGGTACTATTAATTGTTCAGTATTTTTATAAAGCCATTTATCATAAGCTAAACGCTTTTCTATATATTCTCTACTACCATAACCTTTAGTTTGAGCAATTTCTCTAAGTTCATCACGGAATTTAATTTTATCTTCAATAAATTTATCAGTAAATGGTTGAATTATTCTACCATCCTTATCAATAATTTTATTAAAGACTTCATTAGGATTATCTCCTATATTATTTTTAATCCAATCATCAAAGTCTTGAACTTTTTGTCTACCTTCATATTCGGCAGCACTAAGAGAATCTCCTATAGCTTTAACAACCATTTGTATTTGCTTATGAGGAATATGCCCAATATCGCTTATAGCAGCAGTAAAACGACTTGTATCACCAAATAAAGTTGTTGCATCTATTAATCCAATCTTAATGTGAGGATTACGAGAATATTCTTTAGAAATATAAATATTGAATATATGGTCAAAAGCAGATTTAAGTAAGTTACTATTTCTAATAGAATTAACATAGTTTTTAAGAGTTTCAACTTCCTGTTGAGTTTCAGCATCTTCTCCTATAACATCAAAATCAGTAAATTCTCTAAGAGAATCACCAAAGTTTTGTGCTTTAAGAACAAGATTAATTAATCTTTGAGCATCATCTGGAGTAAGATTCTTATAAAGCTCAGGGTCAGAAATCTTATAAACTTGTCCATTAGAAAGAGTAAAGTTATTCATTTCTGCATTAAGAGAATCATAAGCTTTCTTATAATATTTATTTGCAATAGCATAAACACTTGTTTTCTTTTCATTTAAACTTTGAACAGAAGATGCGTGTATTCCATTAAGACTAAATGAAGATAAAGTATGCATAGCATCTTCATCATCGTGAATAGCTTGGAATTTAAGGTCTTTAGCAATAAGGACAGAAAGAGTATGATTTTCATCCCCCGTAAAGGAAGCATTGTATGCAGCATCATAACTTGTATATTTACTATCACGAGCATCATTATCTTCAATATTCTGCAAAGTACTATTATCAACTTCAATTTCTATTGAATAAAACTTTTGCCAATCTTCAATTTTACCAAATCTTTTACTATAGAATTGAATATCATTAGTAAGTTCTTTAGCAGGTAATCCTCGTTCACTTTGATATTGCTTAATCTTATAAGGATTATATCTTTGAATACTTACTTTAACAGTTGTATCTTCATAAGGAATATAAAAAGATTTTCTTTGTTTACCAAGAGCAAGCAATCCTTCTATAACATCAGAAGAATTTTCAACAACCATTGTTTTTATTTCAGAATTATTTTCATCAATAATTTCTTTAATATCATTAAAGAACTTAGATAATTGTGCATTTTGAGCAGGTTTATCTTGTTTATAAGCATTTATAAGTTTATATTCATCAGGATGTGAAGAAAATTTATAAACAGGAATTTCAGATTTTTTTGCAGCTATTTCTTGTAAAGTCATATCTCTTTGTTCAAGAAGAGCATTAACTTCATCTTCATTATCAGATTTTGCTACAAGTTTATTATTTTCATCGAGTTCAAATATATCCTGATTAGCAGTTATATGTTGTTGAATTATAGCAATATAATAGTTATAAGATTGCCATCTATTATTAGCATTGTTTACAGACCATTCAGAATTTTCAAATTCTTCAAGGTAATTAATAGGAACAAGATAAACTTTATCTAAGAACAAATTATCTACAACTTTATAAAGTATAGTTTGTCTACCACCAGCAGCAGAATGTTCTAATTTAACATAATTACTGGTCTTTCTTTTCTGTTTAACTCTATCAATTAAATCTTCGTAAGCTTCAATTTTAGGAATAGCAATTAAGCCATTAGATTTATCATAACATTTAAGAAGTTTGTTGTGTAAAACAGCATCTTTGTTCTTAGTTTTAATAGAAGTTTTTTCTATAATATAGCTATGACTTCTAATAAAGTTATCAGTAAAATATTGAACTTCATAACCAGGAACATCAAGATTTTGGAAACTTTCTTTAGCTTGACTTACTATTCCCATACCACCTTGTTGAACATCACTATAAAGAACAACATTTGGTATAGTCTTACTAATAGAACCTTTTCTAAAATCAAACCCTTCAACAACAAATGAATATTTAACTAAATCAATAGCCGCCATTCGAACAAGAGGATTCTTATTCATAAAAGCATTTAAGAACTCTTGACGAAGAGTATCCATATCAAATGTTGTATCAGCAACAAATATTCTATTATAAGAATAATGCTTAGAAGTTAATTCATTTCTAAAAGCTTTAACAACATCTAACTTATTGAAATAGTTTATATCAGTAAAATGAGTTTTAATATATAAAACCTTTTGTGCAGGAGTTAATTTAGCAAATGTATCTATATCTTCTTTAGAAGGATTTTCAAAATTTATATCAGGATTATTTTTCTCAGTTTCCTTTAATCCATATATACGACCTGTTTCAGTGTCCCAATAAGCAACATTTCCTTCTTCTATAGCTTCTTTATCTATTGTAACAAATCGAGAATCATCTAATCTAATAGGAGAATAAAGAAGAGGAACACCTTGATATACAGAATGAACAAGATATTTCTTAGCATCTTGATATTGTTCATCTGTAAGAGTTTTACCTATACGAGTTTCAATTTCTTTAGTAAGTTGTAAGAAATTATCTCGTTCAGTATCAAAAAGTTTAGTATTTATATTAACAGAAGCTAAAGTAGCATATTTATAGAATGCATTAAGATATTCATAACGAGAATTATCTTCTGTATAAACAGCATTTATAATATTTCTACCATCTTCTGCTATAAGAATATTACCATCTTTTTTACGATATCTATCTATTTTTTCTATAATAGTTCTTGTATCTCTAATAATCTGTTTAGCACCAAAAGAATCTGGTCTTAAAACTTGAGCAACATTTTCAATTTTATCTGTTAATTTATGATAAGTATCAAATTGTAAAACAGTTACTAAATCGAAAATTAAGTCATCACGAGAAATAGATTCACCAGTTTCTTTATATTTCTTTTCGTTTTCAAGTCGTTTAATTAATGCTTTACCATTTATAGCAGTTTTACCATTTTCATCTTCAAAGAAAACATCTTTCAATATTCTTTGATAATCATCATCTTTTTTAAGTTTCTCAAACATTTCCTTATAAGTAGGATACTTATTAGTATTGTCATTGAAACCTAATTCAGTATAAATATCTACAACAGCTTGATAAACAGGATTAACTTTACCGCCAATATAAATACTATTAGTACTATTGTTTATAGCATTTAATCTACTTATTGCAGGCTGCATTAACCAGCTAATAGCTGTACGATAGTCTATACCTAAATCTATAAGAGTCTTAAATGTACCAAAAGTATAATCAGTTTCATTAATTAAAGCACCTTCTTTAATAGCATCAAGAATATGAGCAGTTGTTTCAGAAGAATAAGATGTAATTAAACGACCAACAACATTACGATTATTATTTGACCAACCAAATTGGCGATGGTCAACTATTATATTTGTATCTATCTTATTATAGTTATCATAAGCACCAGCTATAATATTTTCATCATAATATTCAGCATCATAAACAACTCTAATAGCATTCTTTTGACTTAATTGCGTTCTAACTCTATTGTTTATGGAAGTAAATGTATCACGATTAACACTAAATGCTTTAAGTTTACGACCATCAATAGCATTTTGCATAAATTTAAGTTGGTCTAACGGATTATAAACAGAAGCATCTTTAAGTGTATTACCAGATTTTTCTTCCATTTCATTCTTAGCAGCAGTAATATCATCAAAGTTAGAACGACCATATACTTCTTCCATAACAGCTTCATCACTCATAATTGCAACCATATTATCACAAATAACATTGTTGCGTTGTTCACGAGTAAGTTGTTCCATTATAGGACGAGAAGCAAATTCTTCATAATTAAGTCCAACTTTCTTACCAAGTTCTATAAAAGCATCAAAGTTATTTTCTTTTTCAATATTATTAAAAGCTGCAAGATACTCATTATTATTCTCTACTCTCTTACGAAGTTGATAAATAAATCTTTTATCTGTAGCTTCTTCAGAATCAGTTAAATCATATTCAATCTTTTTAACATTTTCTCCATCAAATTCAAGTTCATATATAACAGAATAGATAGAGTCGACATCAAAGTCAGAACCAGTTTGAGTAACCCATTCATCAGCAACTATTATAGTAGAGCCATAGGCTTCATCAAGGAAATCAACAACTTTAATTACAGCTATAGACTGTTTACCTTCAGTAGGAATACGATAACCAATATGAGTTGTTAAACCAGCTTCATTAAGTCTACGAAGAGCTTCTTCTTTACCATACTTTTTAATAAGAGATTTAATAGCAGGATGATAAGCAGGTAAACGAACTTCAACAACAGGATATTGATTTCCATTTTCTCCTACGGGGTGATACTTGAGGTCAGAAGAATATCCGACATTAGTAACTTGAGTACCATGATAGCCAGGTAAAAGCTGTCGAGTAATATTATTATTGAAAACAGATTGAGCTATATTTTCAAGTTTTGTAGCAACAACAGACATCCATTCTGGCATAATAGGAATACCTGTTTTATCAGGAGTAAGATAATCTGTTATATTGCTATCAGAACCTGTTCTTTGAAATTCTTCAAGACATTTTTTATAAAAGTTGTCAAATTTTAATAATGTAGAGCCATCTTTATTTACTATATCACCAGCCTCATTTGTTTTCCAACCAAGCTCTCTAATAAGTTCATTATAAGAATGTTTAATATTAGCAGCCATAGCTGCTTGTATAACATCAGTAGCATCTGAAACTTTCTTCCCATAAGAAGAAGCATTATCCATTATTTTCTTAATGAGCTGAATACCAGCTTTATTTTCAGTATCACCTATATGGTCAACAACATCTTGTTGCTTATAAAGATTTTTATAATAATATGTTTCTACGACATCCCCCGTAAAGGAAGATTTGAGTAAATCCATATTAGCTTTTCCATTATTATCCCAATAAGTAAGAACATTCTTATTTGCAGCTTTAGAAGTTTCAACAGTATTAATTTGAGCTATATCATTTTCCTTCATAAAGTTATAAAGTTCTAATAAAGAACTATCTTTAGGAAGAAGTTTAGGTATAAGAACAAACTCAGCATTTTTAATTTGACGAGGATAATGTTTACCAGTTATAGGGTCAAATTGTAAATCATAGTAAACATTCTTTTGAGGCTGAATCTTTTTAGCTACAAGTTCATAATCAATATCCTCAGGTTTAATATTGGGGTCAAGAAGTTGTTGAAGAAGAGGCATATATTCTTCAAGAGTACCATCAGCAAATTTACGACGGATAAACTCTTCAAGAGTTATATAAGATTGTGCATCATTAACTTTAGTTGTAGCACCCTTTTCACCATATCCATAACCAGCAGCAATTTGGTCTGCAATCTTTCTTGCAGATTCTTCATTTTTAACACCTTTAAGAGCAGATTTGTAAACTGTTTCCCAAACTCTTTTTGCTTCTTTGTATTTAGATTTGGTATTTTTTACAGTAATAGCTCTAAAACCAGTACGAAGAACAAAAGGATTATCAGATATACCGTTTCCTGTATAAGTAGGAATAGTTTTAATTAATTCATTACCACCTCTGTCTTTAATAGAAATAACTGCGTCTTTACCATTAATGTCCTTAACAGTTTCAATATTGTTTCCAATATATTGATTAAAGTCAAAAGCAGCAAATGAAGTACCACCCATTTGAGTTTCTTTAGCACGCTTTAAGAAAGTCTTAGGGTCTTTATAGAATTTAGATGAACCTTCAAATATTGAATCATACATCATATATGCTAAAGTAGTATTTATCATATAATCAGTAAAATCAAGATTATCGGCAGCATCTAATATAGTTTCAAATTGAGAACGAGAATTAGATATATAGGTCATATAAGTATCTAACCAATCAGAAACGATATTATCTATACCTTCAGATATAGTTTGATTCATAGAAGAATCAAAATCATTTCCAACAGTTATAATACCTTTTTTACCATTAGCATCTACAAGTCTGAATATATCATTATCTCTAAAGTTTATCTGAAGTCGTCCATCTTTACGAACTTTAAAGAAAGATTTACTAAAACTACTGTCTTTAGCATCATAAATTCCAAGAAGTTTATATATAGCAGAATTAGCATCAAAACCTACATTAAAAAGTTTCTTAAATAAAAATTCTTGACCTGTAAGTTTACCATCTTTTACAATTGAACCATCATAATGAAGAACTTCAAACAAATTATCAGTAGAAGTTTTACTAATATAATTTCCTTTACTATCTCTTTCAAAAATATTATTCAATTGAGTAGCAAAGTTTTGAAGCTCACCCCAAAGTTCATTTCTAAAAGCAAGGAATACTTCAGAATTTCTATTATAACTTCTTTTAATAATTCCTTGAGAATAAAGACGATTTCTAATAAAATTAGTATTGTTATTTAAAAAATCTTGAATTATATATCTTACAGATGTAGTATCATCATATTCTTCTTCACTAAGAGATAAATTAAAAACAGAATCATTATTAACAGGAGCTTTAACTATAGACCTTATATCTTGAATTGTAGCTCTTTCAGTTAATTGACCATTCTTAGCAACTTTTCCTTTAACCCAAACAACAAAAGATTTATCTTCTTCTCCATCTTCAGTTTCAACTTTATATTCACAAATTAAAGGAACAAATACTTCACCTTTAGATTTACAATGTGTATAATGTTTATCAATAATTAAATCTTCTATATATCCATTATATAAAAGATTCATCATTGTATTAGTATCTATATAATTTCTACTTTTTAATCTTCCTCTTACAGCAGCATTTGTGTGTTTAACTATTTCTTTATGAGAAGAATCATCATTACCTAAATCTTCAACATTAAACAAATTTTCTAATTGACCTATCTTTTCTCCTATACTTGCAGATATAATTTGACTAGCATTTCCCCAATCATATAGACTTTCAATATTGAATTTCTTCATTTGTATCATATATGTATTGGAAGCATCAGAAGGAATACGCATTAAAAAGTTTCCATATCCTTTTGTTTCATCACTTCTAATTCCTTCATAAGTCAAACCAGTATTAGCAAGACGCATAGAAGATAAAAGATAGTCTTCACGAGTCATATCAGAATAAACGATACCTTCATTATCACTAAGACTTCTAATACCATCAAAAAGTCCAAGTCCAAACATTTTGGCAACTTGACTATCTTTATCAATTATATATTCTCCATTTATATTTTTAGTAAACAGTCCTCTACGAATTGTTTTACCATTTCTATCTTTAAGACCGAAAAGAAACATATTAGTTTCATTATCGGTAATATCATATGCTTTTCTTGTAAAAAATTCTTTAATTATTTCTTGACCAGTATTACCATTATCAATATCAAGTTTTAATTGTTTTAAGAAATTAGTAACATAACTATTCTTAATAACAGAAGAAGACATAGCTCCTTCAGCATTGGTAGAATTAAGTCTTACAAAATTATTTAAAACTGGACCAAGAATTTTAGCAAGTTTAATACAAGCTTCATTACGAAGTTTACGATTTATCTTGCTTTCATCATATAAAGGTTTATTTACAGTTACAGGATTAGAAGGGTCTGAATTTTCAACAGCATCATTATATTTTTTATAAGCTTTAAAATATTCTTTATTATAATCTGCCTGATTTCTTAAAGCTGTACCTAAACCATTATTATATGAAATTAATGCATCTAAAAGAATATTTATTTTATCAGCAGTAGCTGTTTCAGCATTATCAAAATAGTAATCAATAAATCTTTCTCTATCAATAGAAGGAAAATGTTTAGATAAATAAGAAACAAGATAATCTTTTAATTTGTTTCTATCAGAATCATTTTTATCTCTTATATCACTATCATTAAATTTTGCATTACGATACTTTCTTAATTGAATAACATCAGAAGCTTCATATTCTTCTCTACCAACCATATTACTATCAGAAATTAAATCAGCAGTTGCTTTCGTAGAAGCAAAAGCTTCGCTATTTCCAATAATAACACTTGTAGTATCTTGAGCTAATTGAATTTGAATAGCAGCAATTATAGGTTTATTAAATTGACTGAAAACAAAATTAGCAAAAGCTAAATCATTTTTCATATCATTTAATAATTGACCTAAACCATAAAGAGAAGGAATAGTTTTAGCTTTATCAGATAATGTATCATAAAAGTGTTGCAAACTATTAAAAGGCCCCATAGACATTATTTGGTTCATAATGTAATTAGGGTCCATATAAGTAGGAACGCCAAGAGTATCGTTATGTTTAAAATTGTCTTTATTATCTTTTCCTACAATAGAAGCTGACCTTTCAGGTATAAGACTAAGATAAAGTTTTAAACGACTTTCAAAATGTTTACTAAAATCTCTAAGTCTTGCATCATCCCAAGAAGCTGTTTGAGAATTTATAGTATCCATATAATCGTCTTCCCCCGTAGAGGAAACATCCTCATTTGGATTAGCTTCATATTGAGTATTATTTTCTATTCGAGGAGCATTTTTATCAAGTTTAATACCATCAAATTCTTTTGTAATAGTAAACATAGAAGTTAAAGATTTAACTTCAGTAAACCATTGATTAAAAGAATTTACATCATAGACATTTTTAGCAAGTTCAGCATAGTTTGTAAAAGCAATATTTCGTTTATTAACTTTAATTATAGTATCATAAAGAAGCTCAAATCTTTTCTTTTGTAAATCATTTATTTTTTGAGTTTTTCTTTGATTAGGTATATTGCTTTCCTTAGTAGATTTTATTTCAGCACCAATTTCTTTTAATTGAGCAATAATAGGTTTAATTTCAGAATTATTAACATTTTCTTTTAAGAATATTTTAGCTCTTTCAAAGAAATTATTTATTATTTCATTTCTAATATCATTTAGTACTTTAGATTTATCTTTCTTACGAAGATTCTCATCTTTACTATAACTTGCTTGATAAAAAGCTCTACGAATTAAATTTCCAGTATAAGTTAAAGCATCTGTTCTCGCTTGATTACTTGTAAAATTACCAATAGATTGATTTTGTCTACGCATAGTAGAACGAGTAACAGATGGACGAATGGCATTCATATAATCAACAACAAGTTTCTTAAATGTATTACCATTCAAAGTCCAAATTTCAGAGGCATCTTTAATAACTTTATGATTAATAGCCCACTGTTGAAGTTTGCCGTTATTTATTTTATCGGCAATAATAATTCTTTCTTCTTGAGATTCTATAGCATCCTTAACAAAATTTTTAAGTCTGTTATCAGAATCATTTTCAATATGAAAATCAAATATATTACAATTATCCATACAAATATTATGATTATAAGGTTTAGCAATACAATCAATTATTGTATTTGTTTGATTTAATAATTATTAGCAAGGCAAGGCGTCTAATTTCCTCGCCTTGCTAATAAAAATTTGTAAATGAGTAATCTATCGGCAAGCATATTGCAATCGACCTGCGGTCAATTCTGATGCCACTGCTGCCCTTTCAGTAGTCGGGAAAGTGTTTACAAATGTATCCATATCGGGAACATTTATTATTTGAGTAGGATTATCTTCACGACCACTATTATCAAAATTAGCAAGTGCTACATCTTCATAACTTTCATATTTAGAATCTAATCCATTAAGAAAATCATCAAAACTATCGTCATCTATTGTTGTATCAAGTTCTAATTTTTCTTGAGGTTTAGCAGCTTGTTCTTCTGTTTGTTCAACAGGTTCACTACCAGGCTCAGAAGGATTATCTTTTTGTTGTGTTTCCTCTACGGGGGATATATCAATAGCTCCCTTAGAATCTTCTACAACATCAAATAAAGTAGGTTCAGTAGAATTTTCTAAACTTACATTACCAATAGCATTATAGAATTTAGCAAGAAGAGTATCATCTTTAATGCTTCTTGATAAGTTGAATAACTCAGCAATCTTTTCTAATATCTTTTGTAATAATGTTTTCTTTTCAGTTACATTATTAACAGAAACTTTTTCTTTACTTTCAACACTATTTAAATAATTTCTAAGAGCACCATCACTTATGACTTCAGCCATAAATTCATCCATTAATACTTTTTGATTATTAGAATATCTTGAAAGTAAATCGTTAAATGTATTAAGAAGATGCTCTTTAAGCCCTTGAAGTTCTGGTCTACTTTCGTTAGAAAGAGTATTATAAAATTCATCAAATACTTCTTGAATTTCTTCAAGTCTACGTTTACCTTGCTTACCATTAAAGAATTTTTGTTCTTTAACTATTCTATGAATATTTTCATGAATAAGCATACGAATCATTTCGTTAGCTCTGGTATTAGCAAGATTTACACCAGATTTACCAATAAGTATTTCGCCTCTTGTATAACGAGCAAAAGCTTTTATATTAGCATTTATTCTTACTTTTTCAGTAAACAATGGAGTTCCTTCAGCACCTAAAGCAGCATTGAGTTTCTTAAGACTATCTACAACTTCTTTAGGAACCTGAGCAGGATTAAGATGTTCTAAGATATCGTTTGTAAAAACTTCATCATTAGGTTGAATATTGTTTTCTTCAATCCAATCAGTAAGAACAGTTTGTTGTTTTAATTGCTCTTCAGTAGCAGGAGCTTGTTCTTTACTTATATCAAGGAAGAAAGACCTTGGAAGTCTATCATATTCATAACGATTATCATAACGAGAACCAACTTGACTAAACTTATACATATTCAAATTCACAACCATTTCTGTAAAAGAATTGTAATGAGGACTTTCATATGTACCAACAGTTATATACATTTTTCCTTCATCATCAACTTTTATATGCTCACTACTGACATTTTTATTTCTATATTTATCAATAGCAAATCTTGTAGTATTGAAGGTCATAGTACTCGTTATAGCATTTATTGTAGAAGAAATAAGTTTTCTACTATTAGCATTTTTTAAATTAACAACTTTTTTAGTTTTATCTTTTACTGGAATAAAAGCTGTACCAGTATAAAATCCAATTAAATCTTCTCCAGAAACAACTCTTCCTTCATTAGTTTTATAAACTCCATTATCTTTATGTAAACGAGAATACTTAACAAATGATATAACAGGATTCCAAGTTTTAGCATTACCTGTGCAAATACTGAATCTATCTCCAGTTTTATCCTTAACTACAAAGAAACCGTTAAATATTTTAGAAGATGTATTACCAAACAAATTATTTAATGTATTATATAATTTTTCAAACGCTCTATCTTTTTCTTCTTTAGTATTGTTTCTATCAGACATTACATCAAAGTAATCATTTATAGCATTTGTTATATAATTATTTGTAGATTCAGTTATAACAGTTGAAGTATTAGAAACAATGTTTGCTTCAGTAGCAAGAGCTATATTAACACCAGGAAGAACACTTACATTACCACCATCATCAATAGTTCTATCTCCCTGATTTTCACCCATAACTATACCTATACTACCAGCACCTAAACCAGGAATACCTTTATATTGTTTACCGTTTTCGTCTATGAAAACATCTCCTTCAGAATATACAAAAGGATGTTTTTCTATTTCTCCTTTTATGCCTAATGTAGCAGCATTTTGAGGATTAGTAGAATCATATCTAATTTTGCCAACATCATCAGATTTTAAATCTGCTTTAATAGAAGAACCTTTTCCGTTTTCTTTTTCAGCTTCAAGAAGTCTATCATAAATATCAGAAGTTTGTTTGAAATTATCATACATTTTATTCTTATATTCACGATAAGACCTCTTTAAACCAAATTTACTACTTATAATATCTATTGCACCATCTTTTTGGACAACTTTATTATTAATGCTATAAAATACAACATTGGATATTCTTCGAGATATATCACCAAATATTTTTCTTAAATCAGAATTAGTTGTATCTTCATCATAAGAAATGTCTACTCCATTTGCCTTAGCAAAATTTTTGATAGCATCATTATTCAAAAACTTTTTAATACTTTCAATACTTGCAAGTTTAGAATGTCTTTGAACAAATGATGTATTACCATCTTCAAAATAGAATTGAGTAGGATTTTGTTGTATATACCAATCAGCAACTAAATCATAAAGTTCTTCATTATCTACAATAGAATTAAATAATATATCTTGATTAGAACTTATAGAACCATCTTGTTTTCTTGTTAAAGATAATTCTACAGTATAAGGATTATTATAAGAATCGTAATAAGTATTTCTCCTTGTTAAAGTTCTATTATTTTTGTCTTTAGTTATTAAGGCAAGCATACCAAGTTCATAGTATTTACCTTTATAAGTAACACCAAACCCAATAGAAACAGGACCATAATCATTTCTAACAATCTTAATTTCTACTCCATTTTCTCTTGCATAATTAACTAATCTAATTTTATCATCAGCTGATAAATTAGCAACAGTAGCATTGTTTTTACTTTGAAGAGTAGAAGCAAAATGCATAAAAGGAGAAACAATTGTTTTCTCTGTTTTAGCAGCATTTAAATTATTTAGAAAATCATCAAAGTTTTTATTAAGGAAATCTTTGTTTAAGAAAGTATATTCATTACCTTTGTAAGAATTAACAAAAGTTGCCATATCTTTATAAACAGCAAGAAGAGTATTATATGTGTATCCCTCTTGGTCACAAAGATTACTAAGTTCTTTAAATAATTCTCTAAGATTAATTACTATTCTACCATCAAATTCAGATTTACCTATATTAAAAGCTTTTACATAATTATCAAATACTTCTTTAACATTCTTTTGTTTATCATCTTCTGATTGTTGAGAATCAGCAGAAGCATATAAACTATTTAATGTAACAGGGTCTACACCTATAGCTTTACTTATACTATCAAATAAATTTTT
>Ga0247609_10000571_pt1 | contig 50507 bp, 38 predicted proteins | sample 172DNAGHGlowgp2_FD_193487 | JGI IMG/M metagenome (GOLD analysis project Ga0247609, IMG submission 193487) | Sheep rumen microbial communities from Palmerston North, Manawatu-Wanganui, New Zealand - 1728 DNA GHGlow gp2 | ecosystem: Host-associated > Mammals > Digestive system > Stomach > Rumen ... | reverse complement strand
TTTTTGTGGTGCGAGGTCAGTGCAAGCCGAACGCAATCGAATTTATTCGAATTGCTGAGGCGCCGCCTGAACTCGCTGTCGAATCTCGAATTCGACTGCAAAGGTAGGGGATTTAGAAAAATCTACCAAATTTCTTTGATATTTCAGAAAATATACCTAAATTTGCAGCCGAGAAAGAAAATCTCTCCAATAAAGGCTTCTCGAAAGCCCTCAAACAGAATAACATTCTAAATCATGGCAGAAATCCTAGACGAAATCGACCTGCAGATACTCAAAACGCTGCAAAAAAACGCAAAATTAACCACAAAAGAGCTCGCAGATGCCGTTCATCTCACCCCTACCCCGGTATTTGAGCGACAAAAACGACTCGAAAAGCGTGGTTACATCAAGAAGTATGTCGCCATTCTCAATCCCGAGATGCTCGACCAGAGTCTGCTGGTGTTCTGCAAGGTAAAACTCAAGCAGATCAACCACGAGATAGCCGATGCCTTCGTACGTCGCATCCATCGCATCCCCGAGGTCACAGAGTGCTACAACACCTCAGGCGCCTACGATTATCTTTTAAAGGTACGCGCACGTGACATGAAACAATACCAGGAATTCGTGCTCAACAAACTAGGCGAAATCGAGAGTCTCTCCTCCATCGAGTCTACCTTCGTCATGAGCGAAGTCAAACAGAACTATGGCCTCAACATCTAAGGCACATAAGGCACCAAGTCAATGCCGCATGTAAGGAAAATGAGGAAATTTATAGGAGAAATGAAAAATAATTGAGGAAAAATTTGGCGGATTGAAAGAAAATATATACTTTTGCCGCCGAATTGTAATACAAACATAAAAATGATGATTCAGAATAACTATTGGTGGTGGCGTAGCTCAAGATTCGAAAGATCGTGAGAAGATAGCCGCGTACCTATGGTGGAGATATACGAAAAGGCCTGTCGTTCTTGCGACGGGCCTTTTCTTTTAAGAGGCCAACATAAAAATAAAAGAATATAAAAATAAAAAATTAAAATATATGGGAAAGTATCAAGTTGATGAGAATGGATTTTACGGAGAGTTTGGAGGGGCGTATGTGCCTGAGATTCTCTACAAGTGTGTGCACGATCTGCAGGAGGCTTACGGACCTATCATAGAGAGCGACGAGTTTAAGGCAGAGTATCACGCTCTGCTGAAGGATTACGTGGGCAGACCATCACCACTCTATTACGCCAAGCGTATGAGTGAGCAGTATGGTTGTCAGCTCTACCTGAAACGCGAGGACCTGAACCACACGGGTGCCCACAAGATTAACAACACCATCGGACAGATTCTGCTGGCGAAGAAGATGGGTAAGACTCGTATTATCGCCGAAACTGGTGCAGGACAACATGGTGTGGCTACAGCAACAGTTTGTGCGCTGATGAACATGAAGTGCGAGGTGTTTATGGGTGCCACGGATGTGGAACGTCAGCACACCAACGTGGAAAGAATGAAGATGTTGGGTGCTCAGGTGAACCCCGTGCGTACAGGTAACATGACACTCTCCGACGCTTGTAGCGCTGCCATCAGAGACTGGTGCTGTCATCCCAGAGATACGTATTACCTGGTGGGCTCTACGATGGGTCCTCACCCCTACCCCGACCTGGTGGCGAAGATGCAGGCTGTGATCTCGGAGGAGATAAAATGGCAGTTGGAGGAAAAGATTGGTCGCGATTATCCCGACTATCTGATCGCCTGCATCGGAGGCGGTAGTAACGCCGCTGGCACCATCTACCACTACATGGACGATGAGCGCGTAAAGATCGTGCTGGCAGAGGCTGGCGGTCACGGTTGGGAGACTGACTACACGGCGGCTACCATCCACAAGGGTAAGACGGGTATTCTGCACGGTGCGAAGATGCTGGTGATGCAGAACGAGGACGGTCAGATAGAGGAGGCATTTACCATCTCAGCCGGTCTGGATTATCCGGGTGTGGGTCCGATGCACTGCAACATGGCAAAGCAGGGACGTACGCAGGTGGTGAGCATCAACGACGACGAGGCCATCTACGGTGGCTACGAACTGACCCGTATGGAGGGTATCATTCCTGCTATCGAGAGTGCACACGCTATTGCAGCACTAAAGAAGTTGCAGTTTAAGAAGGACGATGTAGTAGTGCTGACGGTAAGCGGTCGTGGCGATAAGGATGTAGAGACCTATCTTAAGAATAAGGCAATGGCTGGTGAATACGGAAAGTTCTAATTGAAAATTGAAAATTGAAGATTGAAATTATGAGTACATTCAATTATACGACTACATCGAAAACCATTCTGGCAGATCTGTATACACCGGTAGGGGTGTATATGAGGCTGAGAGATTTGTATCCTCAGAGTGCACTGATGGAGAGTTCGGACTATCACGAGAAGGACAACTCGCGCTCGTTTATCGGCATTGAGCCGATGGCCAGCGCGGCTATCGGTCACGGGGTGGCTACTATCACCTACCCCGACGGCAACACACTGACCCACGAGGTAAACAAGGCGTATCGCAGCGACAAGGCTATACACGAACTGATAGACCGTATACATGTAGAGGGCGACGATGCCAAGCTGTGCGGACTATTCGGCTATACCAGTTTTAATGCTGTACGCTACTTTGAGGACATCGACGTGAAGGACGAGACACAGGCCAAGAACGATGCACCCGACTTGCTGTATATATTATATAAAGTGGTGATCGTCTTCGACCATTTTAACAATACGCTGAAGGTGGTATCACTCGACGGCGAGGCAAAGATAGACGAGGTGATGAAGGCGATGAACAAGGCCAACGTGAAGGCGTATGATTTCCACCCTATTGGCGATGTACGCTCTACACTGACCGATGATGAGCATCGCGAGAACATACGCAAGGGCATTAAGCACTGTCTGAGGGGCGATGTGTTCCAGATTGTGCTGAGTCGAAGATTCATCCAGAAGTATGAGGGCGACGACTTCAAGCTGTATCGTGCGCTGCGATCGATTAACCCCAGTCCCTATCTGTTCTACTTCGACTTTGGCGGATTCCGCATCTTCGGTTCAAGTCCTGAGACACACTGTCGTATCGAAGGACGTAAGGCTTACATCGACCCAATAGCCGGAACAACCAAGCGTACGGGCGATGCAGAGGCTGACCGCAAGGGCGCTGAGTATCTGCGCAACGATCCCAAGGAGAACGCTGAGCACGTGATGCTGGTGGACCTTGCACGCAACGACCTGTCGAGAAACTGTCACGGTGTGAAGGTGGACTTCTACAAGGATCTGCAGTACTACAGTCATGTGATCCATCTGGTGAGTCGTGTGAGTGGTGAACTAGATAAGGATGCTGATCCTATCAAGGCGTTTATCGACACATTCCCTGCTGGTACACTCTCAGGTGCACCCAAGGTGCGAGCCATGCAACTGATCAGCGAATACGAGCCACACAATCGTGGTGCCTATGGTGGCTGTATCGGCTACATCGGACTGGACGGCAGTCTGAATCAGGCCATCACCATACGTACCTTCGTGAGTCGTAACGGTGAGTTGTGGTTCCAGGCTGGTGGCGGTATAGTGGCCAAGAGCGATGTGGAGTACGAACTGCAGGAAGTGAACAACAAACTGGGAGCCCTGCGTAAGGCAATCATTAAAGCTGAAGAATTATGAAAATCGTTATCATAGACAACTACGACTCGTTTACATACAACTTGAGTCATTTGGTGAAGGAACTGGGTGCAGAGGTAACAGTGCTGCGTAACGACCAGTTTGAACTGCAGGACCTGGAGCCCTATAGCAAAATTATACTGAGTCCGGGACCTGGTATTCCATCAGAGGCAGGACTGCTGCTGGATGTGATCAAGACCTATGCAGGTAAGAAACCTATCCTGGGCGTGTGTCTGGGGCATCAGGCCATCGGCGAGGCATTCGGTGGAAAGTTGGAGAATCTGAGTGACGTTTTCCACGGAGTGGCTACACCATGCCACATCACAGTAGACGATCCCATCTTCAGTGGTATAGAGCGCGACATCACCATAGGTCGCTACCACTCGTGGGTAGTCAGTCGCGAAGGATTGCCCGAGTGTCTGGAGGTGACTGCCGTATCGGACGAGGGACAGATCATGGCACTACGCCACAAGACAATGAACATACGAGGCATACAGTTCCATCCAGAGAGTGTTCTCACCCCCGACGGCAAAAAAATGCTTCAAAACTGGATGTTTCTTTAATTGAAGATTGAAAATTGATAATTGAAATAATATGGCACAGACAATGAAAGACATCCTGAATAGGATGCTGAACCACGAGGAACTGACTCGTGAAGAAATGAAGAATATTCTGATTGGTATCACTCAGAGTGAGTATCCCACGGAGCAGATTACAGCCCTGCTGACAGCCCTGCAGATGAGAGGGGTAACAGTAGATGAGTTGTTGGGTTTCCGTGATGGTATTCTGGAAACAGGTGTTCCAGCCATTCTGGATTGCGATCGTTACATCGACGTAGTTGGAACAGGTGGCGACAGGAAGAACACCTTTAATATCTCGACCACCAGCTGTTTCGTGATTGCAGGAGCTGGCTATAAGGTGGCTAAGCATGGTAACTACGCTGCAACGTCAGTATCGGGTGCAAGCAATGTGATAGCACATCATGGTATCAAGTTCACAGACGATCTGGACAAACTGAATCGTTCATTAAACGAGGCAGGTATCGTTTATCTGCATGCCCAACTCTTCGCCAAGGCCATGAAGTTTGTGGGTCCTATCCGCAAGGCACTGCAGTTCCCCACTATTTTTAACCTTTTAGGTCCGCTGGTGAATCCCTCGCAACCCAAGTGCCAGCTGCTGGGTGTGGCCAACCTCGACCAAATGCGTCTGTACCATCAGGTGTATCAGAAGATTGGCATCGACTATGGTATCGTGAATTCTATAGACGGTTACGACGAAATTTCGCTCACAGGCGATTTCAAGGTGACGACGAAGGACTACGAGCGCATCTTCAAGCCTCAGGACTTAGGCTTCGAGATAGCCAAGCCCGAAGAACTAGTGGGTGGTGCTACGGAAGAGGAGGCTGCTCAGATATTCGACTCAGTGCTTGAGAATCGCGCCCTACCCGCCCAGAAGAACATCGTACTGGCGAATGCTGCCTTTGGCATACAGGTGCTGGAGAAGGGCCAGAAGAGCATTGAGGAGTGTGTAGAGATTGCCCGTGAGAGTATCGACAGCGGAGATGCATTGCGTACCTTCAAGAAGTTTGTAAAACTCAATTCGTAAAGGTTTATGGCTCAACAGAAGGTTAAGGTTTGTGGTATGCGCGAGGCGGAGAACATCCGCGAGGTGGAGGCCTTAGGGGTAGACTTAATGGGCTTCATCTTCTGGCCAAAGTCGAGCCGCTACGTGAGTGAGCGCCCTGACTATCTGCCTACGAAGTGCAAGCGCGTGGGGGTATTTGTAGATGAGAACATCGCACAGGTGAAGGCCATAGCCAACGAGTACAGTCTCGACTATATTCAGTTGCATGGTAAAGAGAATACAGACTATGTAAAGACCCTCGAAGGCTATCATCTTATCAAAGCCTTTAACATCGCCACACCCGAGGACTTTAAAGCCTGCCAGGCGTATGAAGGATTGGTAGATTTTTTTCTCTTTGATACTAAGGGCAAAAGTGTAGGAGGCAATGGCGAGAAGTTCGACTGGAGCGTACTATCAGCCTATCAAGGCGACACACCGTTTCTGTTGAGTGGAGGCATCAGTCCCGATGACGCAGCAAGCGTTCGCGCCATCCATCACCCTAAGTTCGCCGGTGTAGATCTCAACTCGCGCTTCGAGATTGAACCAGCATTGAAGAATGTAGCGAAAATGAAAGATTTTCTTGAAGGATTGAAAGATTGAATATTGAATATTGAAAATTATGAATAAGATTAATCAAATATTTGCCCAGCGTGGCGACAAGAAGTTGTTGAGTCTGTACTTCTGTGCAGGCTGCCCCACCTTGGAAGGAACGGGCGACGTCATCCTCGCGATGCAGCGACGTGGCATCGCCATGATTGAAGTAGGTATCCCCTTCAGCGATCCGTTGGCTGACGGTCCTGTGATCCAGAGTGCTGCCACTCAGGCCATCAAGAATGGTATGACTCTGAAGAAACTTTTTGCACAATTGGCGGAGATTAAGGACCAGGTGCAAATCCCCTTGGTATTGATGGGTTATCTGAATCCCATTATGCACTACGGCATCGAAGAATTTTGCAAGTCGTGTGTGGAGAGTGGTGTGAGTGGCGCCATCATTCCCGATCTGCCCTTTGCAGACTATCAGAATATTGTGAAACCCATAGCCGATAAATACGACCTGCGCATCATCATGCTCATCACCCCTGAGACGAGTGAGGAGCGCATCAGATTCATCGACGACAATACCGATGGTTTCATCTATATGGTATCGAGTGCAGCCATCACAGGAGCACAGAAGAGCTTCGACGAGCAGAAGCAGGAGTATTTCCGCAGAATCAATGCGATGAACCTCCGCAACCCACGTATGATAGGCTTCGGTATCAGCAATGCCCAGACACTGAAAGCTGCTCAGGACAATGCAGCTGGTGCTATTATCGGTTCAAAGTTCGTCACCCTGCTCAGTGAGGCTGAGGGTAATGCAGAAAAGGCGCTCGATAATCTGATGGACGCCTTGGCAAAATAGACCGTTTTCACAAAAAACATTAAATTCCGGAATAGCCCTACAGCTGTTCCGGTTTTTTTTCGTACTTTTGAAGGCTCAAAGATCAGATCAATCATTATCAACAACAAATATGAAAAAGACTCTATTATTACAACTATTCATGGGCATGGCATGTTGGGCCACTGCTCAGAACATCTGTCATGACGACGGAACCGTAACCTTCCAGTACAAGAATGATCAGGCTAAAAGCGTTCAGGTTGACGTGCAGTTTGCTGGGCGTAACGACATGAAGCGCAACGCAGAAACTGGCTTGTGGGAAGTCACCCTCGGACCTGCTGCCCCCGACATGTACCCCTACTGCTTCATTGTTGACGGGGTGAGCGTGATGGATCCTAAGAATCCGCAGTACTTCCCCAACGAGGGCTTCAAGAACTCGCTGCTGGAGATTCCTGCCAAGACGGGAAGTCTGGCACACGACATCAAGGACGTGCCCCATGGACGTATGGAGTATATTCACTACTACTCGAAGAGCCTAGGCGCCACGAACCAGGCCGTCGTGTATCTGCCCCCGAAGTACAAGGAGAATAAGGACAAGAAATACCCTGTGTTCTATTGTATCAGTGGTACTACTGATACTGAGGAGGTGTATTACAAGGTTGGTCGCGTGAACTATATCCTCGACAACTTGTTGGCAGAAGGCAAGGCAAAGGAAATGATTGTGGTATTGCCCTACGGCAATCCCTATAAGTTGCTCGTTACCCCACCGGCATCAGCCTCAGGCGCACCCCAGACCATGTTTGGCAGAGATGTGTTCAGTCAAGATCTGAACGATGATCTGATGCCTTATATCGAGAGTCATTATCGCACCATCAACGATGCCGATCATCGTGCCATCGGCGGATTCTCACGTGGTGGCAACCAGGCTCTGGCCAACGGACTGACACATCTGGATAAGTTTGCCTACCTGTGCAGCTACAGTTCGTTTACAGCTACCACCCTGCCTAACGTTTACGACAACGCCAAGGATACGAACAGCAAGATTCGTCTGTTCTGGTTGGGTGTGGGAACGGATGATTTCCTCTACGGTAATGCCCGAGACTATACGGAGTTCCTCGATAAGCACGGTATCACCTGTGTGAAGGAATACACCCACGACAAGTTCGGCCACACCTGGATGAATGCCAAGTATTTCCTGAGCAAGACCCTGCCCCTGCTCTTCAACCCCGAGGCATCGGCAGAGGCGATGAAGAACGCCCAGCCCACGAAGCCCGCTACAGGTAAGGAGGCACAGTTTACAGCGGGTGTCATGGCCCGTCTCTTCCCCAAGCCCATCATCTCGCCTGAATACAAATACGACAGCGTGATCTTCCGTATGAAGGCCCCTGAGGCCAAGGAAGTGCTATTGGCTGCAGAGATCCTGCCCAAGCCCAAAGCTATGGAGCGCGACAGCGACGGCATCTGGACTGCAGAGCTCGACGAGCACATCTACGAGACATTCACTTATTACTACATTGTTGACGGTACGCCTGTGGCCGATCCGCAGAATATGTATCTCGCCCCCTCGAAGGGTTTCAAGCCCAGCGTCTGCAGCAACCCCGCTGCCACTTTCACCTATGCCACCATGGGCGAGATGGAGCATGGTATCGTGAGCTATGACCTGAATGCGCAGACGGCTTGGTATCGTCCTGCAGAAGGCAAGGCTGAATTCAAAATTGTATTGGTTCCTGGCAAGGACGACACCATTGAGAGCTGGTTTAAGATTGGTGGCGCCGATGTGATGGCCGACAAGTTCATCGCCAACAAGAAACTGCCACCATTCAGCATCGTGGTAGATTGCCACAGATGCGATAAGAGAGCCGAAAAACGTTGTGAGAAGGAAGAGATGTGTGGTGGTAAGAAGGCGTATGTCCTGAAGGCTGACGATTATGCCAACTGGCCCGAGCGTCGTCACGCTTTGGAGTCGCTGCTCGACTCACTGATGCTGCAGCGTGCTGCCAAGGGTGAGATCAGTATGAACCTCCCTTTGTTTCAGACCAAATACACGGCCGTCCCCTCACCATTGGTGGTAGGCGACCGTCTGTTCCTCTTTACTTCGCACGATGCCTCACCTGAGGACATCCCCGATCTAAACGAGAAGAACTCAGCAGGTTTCTTTATGTACGACTGGCTGCTGTGGAGCACCACCGACATGGTGAACTGGACGGAGCATGGTGCTGTGGCTTCGCTGAAGGATATCCCCTGGCGTAGTCGTGAGAACGGTGCCTGGGCCATCCAGACGGTAGAGCGCAACGGGAAGTATTACCTTTATGCCCCACTCCACGGACATGGTATCGCCGTACTCGAGGCCGATTCACCCTATGGCCCTTTCAAAGATCCCATAGGTAAGCCATTGGTATGGGACCAGAGCAACTGGTACGACATCGACCCCTCCGTCTTTACAGATGAAGACGGACAGGCCTATCTCTACTGGGGCAATCCCTATACCTTCTACGCCAAGTTGAACGACGACATGATCTCACTCAAGAGTGAGGTGGTGAAGTTGCCTCATATAAAGCATTATCAAGAGGGACCGTGGTTCTATAAGCGCAATGGTCACTACTATTGCGCCTACGCCTCTACCTGTTGTCCTGAGGCCTTGGGCTATGCTATGAGCAATTCGCCCACTGGTCCTTGGGAGTGGAAGAACTATATCATGCGCCCCACGCTGCGCGATCGTGGTAATCACCCCGGTATCTGCGACTTCAAGGGTCATTCTTATGTATTCGGTCAGAACTACGACCTGATGCACCTCGACACGTTCGTACACCACGAACGCCGTAGTGTATCTGCCGCCGAGATTACCTACAACGAGGACGGAACCATTCAGGAAGTACCCTACTGGCTCGACCAGGAGCCCATCAAACAGCTCTGCTGGTTGAATCCCTACGAACGTGTGGAGGCTGAGACAATGGCTTGGGGCTACGGACTGAAGAGTGCCAAGATGGGCATCGAGAACACGGGTGTGGTAGCCGATATGCCCACATCGACGGGTAAGAAGAACATGTACATCTTCGACATCAACGATGGCGAGTTCATCAAACTGCGTGGTGTAGATTTTGGCGAAGGTGCCAAGAAATTCAATATCACGGCGGCCTCCACAGGAAGCTGCAAGGTTACCCTTCGTATCGATGGTCAGGATGGAGCCGTCATCGGTGAAGCAACTATCGGCAAGACGGGTAACGTGGAGAAGTACAAGACCTTCAGCACGAAGGTAGAGGACGCTCAGGGTGTTCACGATTTGTATCTCTGCTTCAGCAACGTTGAAAACGAAACAAGACTTGACTATTGGAAGTTCCAAAAATAAAAGAATAAAATAAATGTGTCTATGAAGAAGTATAGCCTAAAAAGTTTCGTTTTTGTGTGCTTTGGCACACTATTGGTAGGATGTAATGCCCCTGCGGACATAGAGCAGCAGATTGATGAGCTCTACCAGAAGATGCCTCAGGAGGAGCGCATCGCACAGTTGAGGAGTATGTATATGGACGAACTCTTCGACGAAAATGGAAAGTTGGACACAGCGAAGTGTAAGGAGCTGATACCCTTTGGTATCGGACACTTCTCGCAGTTCTGTATGCAAAAGCCTCGTGAGCCACAGGAGCTTCGCGATCGTGCTATCGCCATCCAGGACTGGCTGATGCACAACACCCCCAACGGCATCCCTGCCCTGTTGCACGAGGAGGTGCTTTCAGGTGTCAACACCCTGGGGGCTACCATCTATCCTCAGCAGATAGGTCAGGCCGGATCGTTCAATCCTGAACTGGCAGAATTGAAGACCCGTCAGACAAGTACCGTGTTGCGTAAGATGGGTGGTATCTTTGCTCTCTCGCCCATGGTAGACGTATGTCGCAATCCCAGTTTCAATCGTCTGGAAGAGTCGTATGGCGAGGATGGTTACTTGTCGGCAGTCATGGGAACAGCCTTTGTGAAGGGACTCCAGCAGGGCGACTTGAAGAAAGGCGTGGGAGCCTGCTCGAAGCACTATCTCGGCTATGGCGGCGGAGGTGATGCTGAGGAGAAGGAGATGATGGAAGAGATTCTGCTGCCTCACGAGGCCATGATCCGCCTGACGGGTAGTGTGGCTGTGATGCCTGGCTATCACGATGTGCACGGAACACGTTGCGTGGCCAATAGCGAGATCCTGCAGGACATTCTGCGTGGCTACGTAGGCTTCGACGGTATGGTGGTGAGCGACTATACGGCCATCGACCAAATTCCTAATATCGAGACAGTGGTAGAAAAAGCCGCTGCTGCCATCAATAATGGTAACGACGTAGACTTCCCCCACGGAGCCAACTACCAATATCTGCAGGAGGCCATCGACAAAGGTCTGGTGAAGCCTGAGGTACTTGAGCGTGCCGTGAAGAATGTGCTTCGTATCAAGTTCCGCATGGGATTATTCGATAAGGATGCTTACCTGTATTCCAAGGAGGACATCCAGCTCGACAGCCCCGAGGAACGTCAGACTGCCTACGACATCGCCAGCCAATCTGTTGTGCTGTTGGAGAACAATGGTGTACTGCCTCTGAAGGAAGTCAAGAACGTATTGTTGACCGGTCCTAATGCCAATAGTATCTGGGCTATGTGTGGCGACTATACCTATCCAGCCATGTCTTACTTCTGGAAGATGGTGGACTACAAGTCAGAGAATCCCCACATCGTCAAACTGCTGGAGGGTATGCAGAATAAGAAGCCCAAGGGTGTTAACGTGATGTATGCTCGTGGTTGCGACTGGACAGAAGAGGTGGAGACTAAGTACAGTGAGCTGGGCGATGCACGTGCTTGGGAGTATGAGCTGCTGCATCGTATGGTTGACTCAGGCGAGAAGGCCGACAAGGCCGAAGCCCTCAAGATGGCCAAGGATGCTGATGTCATCATTGCTGCTGTTGGTGAGAACGTGATGCTCTGTGGCGAGAATCGCGATCGTCAGGGTCTCCGTCTGCCTGGCAAACAAGAGCAGTATATCGAGGAACTCATCAAGACGGGCAAACCTGTTGTATTGGTAATGTTCGGAGGTCGCGCACAGGTTGTCTCTGGTCTCGCAGAGAAGTGTGCAGCCGTAATTCAGGCCTGGTATCCAGGTGAGGAAGGTGGAAACGCTGTGGCTGATATCCTGTATGGCAATGTATCACCTTCAGCCAAGCTCTCTGTGAGCTATCCTAACACGGAGCTCAACGAGCCCATCTGCTATAATTATCTCACCTCAGGCGACTCACCTCTCGCTTCTAAGATAGCATGGCCCTTTGGCTATGGTTTAACCTACACCACGTTTGAGTATCAGAACCTGCAGGTGGCTAATGAGGTTAAGACCACCGACCCATACGTAGAACTGACTTTCCTGGTGAAGAACACGGGTAAGTTCAAGGCCGACGAGGTTGCCCAGATCTACATCTCGCCCACCAGCGAGAATCAGAACATCCGTCCCATCCAGTTGCAAGGTTTCGTCCGTATCTCGTTGGAACCTGGACAGACCAAGACGGTGACCACCCATCTCTATCTGGAGCAGTTTGGTTTCTACACCCATAAAGGCAATGTCCGTGAGTGGAATATCGAACCTGGCACATTCGTAGTGAAGGTGGGTGCCTCTTCGCAGGACATCAAACTCGAACAAAAGGTGGAAGTAAAGGGTCAGAGCTATACCAAGCCGCTTCGCGACTATTATTTCTCAGAAAGTATCGTATCTAAATAAACAATTGTAACAATGAAAAAGACTTTATTGTCAACTATCATGTTGTGCGCAGCCTCCATCGCTATAGCACAACCTGCAGGCGGATTCGGAGGATTCCAGGCTCCGCAGATTAAACTCGAGACCTCCCAGGAATGGAAGGATGTAAACTACGCTGGCGACGATCAGGTTTACCACACCTGCGACATCTACCTGCCCAAGGTGGAGAAGGAGGCCTATCCCGTGGTGATCCACATCTATGGAAGTGCCTGGTTCAACAACAATGGCAAGGGTATGGCCGATTTGGGCACCATCGTCAAGTCACTGTTGGATGCTGGCTATGCTGTGGTTTGTCCGAACCACCGTAGTAGCATGGACGCCAAGTGGCCTGCACAGATTCATGATATCCGTGCCGTCATCCGTTTCGTACGTGGAGAGGCAAAGACCTATAAGTTCGATACCTCGTTCATCGCCACCAGCGGATTCTCTTCTGGCGGACATCTCGCTTCTACGGCTGCTACCACCAGTGGCACCAAGCAGACCAAGGTGGGCTCAGTCGATATCGACCTCGAGGGTAATGTGGGCAACTATCTGCAGGAGTGCAGTGCCGTAAACGCTGCCTGCGACTGGAGTGGTCCAATCGACCTGACGGCCATGGACTGTGGCGAAGGCATGAAGATGGGTGAGAACTCACCTGAGGATGTGCTGCTTAATTCGAAGCTTGCCAAGGAGCCCGACAAGTATATTAGTCTGAGTGCTAACCACTATGTAGACCCCAACGATCCCCCCATCATCATTTTCCATGGTGATAAGGATCGCGTAGTACCCAACTGTCAGGGAAAGATGTTCTTCGAGCAACTGAAGGCTGCTGGTGTAAAGACCGAAGCCACCTTCCCCGCCGAGGGCAATCACGGTGGTCCAGAGATGTACACCGAAGAGAACCTGCAGAAGATGGTACACTTCCTGAACTGCGTCCGCGAGAAAGGCGCTTTCTGCAGTAAAGAGAAGAAGTGCTGCGACAAGGAAAAGGGATGCTGCAAGAAAGACAAGGAGTGCAGCAAGAAGGAAAAGGAATGCAGGCACAAGGAGAAGAAGTTCAACAAAAAGGAAACTAAATGAAAAAAATACAAACTTTAACGCTGTTGATGGCTTTCTGCCTCAACGCCATGGCACAGGCACCCTTCGCTGAGGGGCGCCTCACCATCACGCCTATGACCAAGAATGCCGTCCGTATTCAGTATGCCCAGGGCGATATCAAGAGCTCTCTGCCCGAGTGGCTTTACATCAAGACGGAAGCATTCAAGGGGCAGCAGGACATCTCCGTTGCCATCGACCCTGCACATCGCACACTGAGCATTTCTAACGCCAAAGGCGAACGCATATTTACGGCCACCAACCATCAGTTGAAGGATGGCGAGGCCACCCTCTCGTTCGCCTCTCCTCAGGATGAATACCTCTTCGGACTGGGGCAGTTCCAGGATGGCTATAGCAACGTACGTGGACTCTCGCGAAGACTCACACAGGTCAACACGCAAATCTCCATCCCCATGCTGATCTCAAGTAAGGGTTATGGTATTCTGTGGAACAACTACGGACTCACGGAGTTCAACCCCAGCTCGCAGAATGTTAGTCTGACGAAGGCCGAAGGCCAAGGGAAGAAGGAGGAAGTCGACGTGACAAGTACCGAAGGTAATAAAAAGGAAATTCGCGAGCGCCATATCTTCGAAGCCACCATCAACATCACGGAGGCTGGCGATTATTCGCTTCTTCTCGATGTAGGTCAGAAGATGGCTCGCCGCCATAACCTCTCGATCGATGGCACCACCGTTATCGAGATGCAGAACCTCTGGTTGCCCCCTACAGCCTCTGCCATCGTTCATCTCTCGGCCGGCCAGCATCTGCTCACTGCCGAACTCACCAAGGACGATCAGCCCACCCTCTTTTATAATAAGGTAGAAAATCAAACTACCTTCCGCTCGCCCATCGCTCAGGCCGTGGATTATACTGTCTTCATCGGCACCCCCGATGAGATCATTGCTGCCTATCGTGAGTTGACTGGTCCTTGTCCGCTGATGCCTGAGTGGGCACTGGGCTATATCCATTGTCGCGAGCGTTTCCACTCCTCTGACGAGATTCTGCAAACAGCCCGTCGCTTCCAAGCTGAAGATATGCCCCTGAGCATGATTGTACAAGACTGGCAGTGGTGGGGCAAGCACGGATGGAACGCCATGAAGTTCGATGAGGACTTCTACCCCGATCCCAAGGCGCTCACCGATAGTCTCCACCAAATGGGCGTGAAGCTCATGCTGAGCGTATGGTCCAAGATCGACAAGACCTCCGAGGTGGGTAAGCAGATGGAGCAGGCACAGTATTACATCCCCGAGACCGATTGGATCGACTTCTTCAATCCCGAAGCAGCAGGGGCTTACTGGAAGAATTTCCGTGAGCGCTTGGTGCCCTTAGGCATCGATGCCTGGTGGCAGGATGCTACCGAACCCGAGAACGATGATCTAGCAGGCCGTCGTGTGAACAATGGCAAATGGAGTGGTGAACAGGTCCGCAACGTCTATCCCTTGTTGGTGAACAAGACTGTTTACGAGGGACTCGTCGAGGCTGGCAAGGAGCCTATGATCCTCACCCGTTGCGCCTTCCCGGGCATTCAGCGTTATGGCTCAGCCATGTGGAGTGGCGATGTTGGTAACGACTGGGAGACCTTCCGCCGTCAGATCACAGCCGGTCTGGGTATGCAGGCTGCCGGTATCCCATGGTGGACCTACGATGCAGGTGGATTTTTCCGTCCAATGGATCAGTACACCAATCAGGATTATATCGAGCGTATGTTGCGCTGGATCGAGACGAGTGTCTATCTGCCCCTGATGCGTGTTCATGGTTATATGAGCAACACCGAGCCCTGGAACTATGGCGAGGAGGCCAAGTCAATCATCCGTGAGTGCATCAAGGAGCGCTCGCGCCTGCTGCCTTACATCAAGAAGTGTGCAGAGCGCATCTCTACCGAAGGCTATACGCTGATGCGCCCCCTCGTGTTCGACTTTGCTGACGACCCAGAGGCGCTGAAGCAGAAATACGAATATATGTTCGGCCCCGATCTGCTCATCAGTCCTATCACCGAGCCGGGCGTAACGGAGTGGACCACCTATCTGCCCAAGAACGCAGGCGGCTGGAAAGACCAACGTACAAATAAGCGCTACGATGGTGGACAATACGTTACCACGCCAGTCGACAAGGGCCACATCCCCGTCTTCTTGCGCGAGTAGTTTCGCAATGCGTTGCGTAAAGTTTCTCATCAAAACTTATCGATTATTCATAGAATTTTTGTTACTTTGCAGTACCGGAATTCGAATTTAGTAGTAATATAGTTAAACAGAACCGGTGCACAACACAAAAATTTAATTTATAAAGATTGAATTAGTTTGGAAAAACCATTTGCTTGCGAAAGTCGATGGTTTTTTCTTTCTCATTTTACGCAACGCGTTGCGCAATGTTTCAATAACCATTGCGTTATAAGATAAGACAATAATCGCTATTTTTGTATGGTTTTAACATCATATCATGTCATGAAGAGAATGTCACAACGTGATTTAGCCAGAATGCTCGGGGTTAACGCCTCGACTATATCACGTGCGCTGAAGGGCGAGAACGGCGTTAGTGCCGATCTCCGACAAAAAATCCTTCAGTTGGCTGAAGAACACGGATACCGTCCTAACCCCTTTGCCATGAGTCTGCGCTATGACACCACGCGTACCATTGGCGTGATTGTGCCCGACTTGGCATTCAGCCATTTTGCGCACATTGTCAAGCATATCGAGGCCGAAGCCAGAAAAGCGGGTTATATGTGTATCATATCCGACTCTAACGAGCATTATGAGACCGAGGTAGCATGTGTTGAACTATTGGAGAACCTACATGTGGACGGCATCATCATGTGCCTCTCTCAGGAAACGGTCGATCTCAGCCATCTCACTCGACTGAAGGAGGCCCATATCCCCGTTACACTTTTCGACAGGACTGCCGAGGTGGATTTCCCCTCAGTCACCATCAACGATATAGCCACTGCCAAGCAGATGACACTCCACCTCATTGACGGTGGAGCTAGAAATATCGCCTTCTTAGGAGGACCTAACCACATGAAGCAGACAGCCGATCGTAAGCACGGATACTTGGAAGCCCTGCGCGAACGGGGCTTACCCATCAGGAAAGAGTTGGTCAGATGCACATACGCCACCTTCAACTCCGGCCTCTCCGACACCATCGACCTCCTGAACTTGCCTAAGCCCCCCGATGCCATTCTGGCAACTTATGGTCTTCTGGTCGGTTCGGCATTCCAGGCCATCTTAAGTCAGGGATTACGCATCCCGGAAGACATTGCCATCGCAGGCTATATGAGCGACTGGGTATCTGAGATGAACCGACCCACAGTAACGTTCATCAAGCAGAATCTCAGGGAGATTGGGCGTCAGGCCTTCCGTATGCTCTACGATCAGATGGAAGGCGGCACGAGCGTTCAGCAGCTCATTATCAATGCACATTTGGAAATCAGAGATAGTACCCGAAAGATATGAAACAAGACCTAAAACTACGCGTTGGAATCATCGGCGCTGGATGGATAGCCGAGAAGGCAGCCATCACACTTGGGCCACTCACGGAGTGCGAAGCCTATGCCATCGCCTCACGCTCACTGGATAAGGCAGAAGCCTTTGCCAAGCAATGGAATATTCCGAAAGCCTATGGCTCGTATGCAGAACTCATAGCCGACCCCGATGTCGACTTGGTATATGTGGCCACACCCCACTCCCACCACTACGATGTTACGAAGCAAGCCCTGCTGGCAGGCAAGCCCTGTCTGGTTGAAAAGGCCTTCATGGCCAACTATCGTCAAGCAAAGGAGATAGTCGACCTGGCTCGCGAACGCAAGGTATTCCTCGCTGAGGCCATCTGGACCCGTTACCAGCCAGCCCGACAGATGGTGCTCTCCCTCATCAACAGCGGCCGTATTGGCACACCACGCCTCCTGACGGCCACCTTGGGCTACTCCATGGGCGAGAAGCCTCGCATCATGCGCCCCGATCTCTGTGGTGGTGCCTTGCTCGACCTCGGTGTCTATGCCCTTAACTTCGTGCGTATGTTCTTCGAGCCCGATATCGTGAGTATGGAGAGTCAATGCGTGAAATCTGCAACGGGGATGGACCTCACCAACGCCATCTGTCTCATTCTCTCCGACGGTCTGCTATGCAACCTCCAGTCGAGTGCTGCCTGCGTAGGCGACAACATCGGCGTGATAGCAGGTACCGATGGCAACCTGATCATCGACAACATCAACAACCCACAGAAAATCACCGTCAACACCCACGACCGGGTGTTTGTTGAGGATATCCAAGTGCCCAAGCAAATCACGGGCTACGAATACCAGTTCCTGGCTTGCCGGAAGGCCCTCATCGACGGACTCTTAGAGCCCCGTGAGATGCCACTACACGAAACACTTTACATCATGCAACTCATGGACAGCCTCCGCCAAAAGTGGGGTGTCCGCTACCCGATGGACAACGAATGACAATCATCCAGGAAATACGCAGTTCCTACTCCACACAACTATACTTGTGGGTGTCAGGTTTCGTACTGATCATCTCAGGTGTGGTGCTCATCCTGTTAATGCGATTCTCACAGGGTGTCATCCACGATGAGTCAGTCGATGCCACCCTGCAGGCATTGGAGAACATAGCCCTGCGTATCGACAACACGTTGCGACAGACGGAAATAACAGAGCAACAGGATCAACAGCAATGTCGAGTCGGTCGTTCACGTATTGAGCGCCTCATCGAGGAAAACGGCTACCTGGAACCCCTCAAGGAGTTGTTACCCCATGCCAAGCTCTACGTCACGCGACGTGACAGTAGCCAACTCGCCATCTATTTTGCGGGTAATGAAAGTGGCTACCGACAAATGATCTATGAGGGCGACGAGATCTATATCTTCACGCAACCCGTAGGCCAGCGACAATATAACCTCGCAGTGGTATGTCCTGCCAACGACATCAACGCGAAGTATGCCGATGTGCATTGGTTCCTGCTGTCGAGTGCTGAGATCATCAGTAAGATAGCCAACACTATCACCAAGTAAGAACTAACAAAAATATATAGCCAATTATGCAATACACTTTCCCACGATCATCATGGCACCTGAGAATGCTGATGATACTTTTGGCATTCCACTGTTCGCTGTTCGCTCTGGCTCAGCCCGATCCGGACGACAGACCATTGACCATCCGTGGTCAGCTGCTCGATGCCGACCTGAAGGAACCCATGATACAAGCCACAATTCAACTGTTCCAGGCCTCCGACAGCACCTTTGCCGGCGGCACCGTCAGCAATGAGAGGGGCAGTTTCTATCTGGTGGCACCTTCTCCCGGCACCTATAAGATCCTAATCTCGTCCGTGGGCTATCAGACTATCGAGCGCGAACTTACCCTCCGCCGCTATGAGAATCAGAACTTAGGCAATCTGCTCATGGAGTCTGAAACCGTCATGCTGCAGGAGGCCGTCATTACCGGTCGTGCTGCACAGGTCATCGTGAGGAAAGATACCATCATGTATAACCCCGAAGCCTTCCGCACCCCTGAAGGCTCCCCCATCGAGGAACTCATCAAGCGTATCCCCGGTGCTGAGGTCGACGAGGATGGCAACATCACCATCAACGGTAAGGAGGTAAAGAAGATTCTGCTTGACGGTAAGGAGTTCATGCTGGGCGATGTAGAAACAGCCCTGAAGAACATCCCCGTGAGCATCATCGCCAACATGAAGTTCTACGACCAGCAGAGCGATCAGGCGCGTATCACAGGCATCGAGGATGGTGAGAAGGAAACCGTGCTCGACTTCTCCATCAAGAAAGGCATGAACCGTGGTTATATGACCAATCTCGACCTGGGTGGTGGCACCCAGCATCGTTATGCTTCACGCGGCATGGCAAGCAGCTTTACCGATAAGACCCGCTTTGTTCTTCTTGGCAACTTCAACAACAAGGAAGAGAATGCCGGTTGGTGGAACCGTCGTGGACTCAACTCACGAAAGATGCTGGGTACCAACCTGAACTACGACGACAACAAGAAGCTGAAGTTCGACGCCAGCATCCGATGGAACCACCGTGGAGGCGACAACCAGACGGAGACTGCCGTCCAGAACTTTTATAGCGATGAAACGCGCACCTTCTCAAATACTGACACAAAAAATTACACCCGCAGCAACAACTGGTGGGGCAATATCCGTTTGGAGTGGAAACCCGACTCGCTCACCAACATCCTGTTGCGCGCCAACGGTAGTTACGGCACCAACGATGCCACCAACATCTCCGTCTCGGCCACCTTCAACGACGATCCTTACCTTTACGTCGCTGATCCCTTGGCCTCCATCGACCCCGACGGTCCCTTGGGGGCCTATCTGGTGAACCACAACCTGAACAGCAGCCTCACCTATGGCGAGAACAAGAATGCCTGGGGCATGCTCCAGCTCTATCGCCGGTTGAATCCTCGGGGACGTAACCTCGTCGTCCGACTGGAAGCCAATGGTGGCAGTAGTCAGAACGAGAATGCCTCCGACAGCGAAGTACGACTCTTCCTCGTGAAGGATCAGGCTGGCGAGGACTCCACCTACTACACAGCCCGCTATAACACCACGCCTAGCAGCAACGGCGGCTACGTGGTCAGCGCCACCTACAGCGAACCGCTCTGGAAGGGCGCCCACCTGCAGTTCAACTACGAGCTGCGTTACAGCCAGAACAAGAGCGATCGTCAGACCTTCGACTATAGTCTGATGGATCAGGATCCCTTTGCCGGCATCCATCCCCAGTACCGTGAATGGGAACCGTGGAGCTCATCAGTCGGAGGCAATCTCGAAGCCCCGGCCTACCTCGACAAGAACCTGAGCCGTTTCTCCGAATATAAAAACTACACCCAGAACTTCCGCCTCACACTGCGCCATCGCGAGGAGAAGTACGATTACAACATCGGCTTCCTCATCCAACCCCAGCACTCCAACTTCATTCAGGATTACCGGGGCATCTACGTCGACACCATGCGCAATGTCACCAACCTCACGCCCACGCTCAACTTCCATTATAAGTTCAGCGACCAGAGCAACCTCTGGATCCATTATCGTGGCGACACCCGTCAGCCCGAGATGACACAACTGCTCGACATTACCGACGACTCCAACCGACTCAACATCACCCAGGGTAACCCGGGTCTGAAACCCCAGTTCACAAACTCGCTCAATGCTTATTATAACAACTACATCGTACGCCATAAGCGCAGCATCGTGGTCTATGCCAACTACCGTCATATCCGCAATTCCATCTCCGACCTCGTGCGTTACGATCCAGAAACCGGCGGCAATATCACCCGACCCGAGAACATCAACGGCAACTGGAATGTGAACGGCGGCTTCACATTCAATACAGCCCTCGACTCCACCGCCCACTGGAATATCGGCACCGACACGCGCATACGTTACAACAACTTCGTGAGCTATGTGGCCCAGCAGCAGGCCGACGCCGAAAAGAACACCACCCGTACGATCAATGTCAATGAGCGCTTCACCTTCGGCTACCGCAACGACTGGCTCGAAGTGTCGCTCGACGGTCGCCTCAACTACCAGCACTCACGCAACGAGTTGCAACCCACAGCCAACCTCGACACTTGGCAGTTCGAGTACGGAGGGCAGTTCCTCATCCGCCTGCCCCTCGACTTCGAAATCAGCATGAACATGCACGAGCGCAGCCGTCGTGGCTATAACGACAATTCCATGAACACCAACGAGTTCATCTGGAACGGTCAGATCTCCAAGCCCTTCCTCCGAAACAAGTCGCTCATCGTGGCCCTCAACTTCTACGACCTGCTCGGTCAGCAGAGCAACTACGACCGTTGGGTGAATGCCACGAGTCGTAGCGATACCCGCTATAACAGCGTCAACTCCTACGCCATGCTTCATGTGCGTTACCGTCTCAACATGTTCGGCGGCAAGATCGATACCGAAGGCCGCTACGACAAGAAATGGGGCAACCGCGATAATCAGAACCGCAATCGTAACCGCGGAGGCTGGCGCCGATAATGGCATACTTAACAACATAATAACTTAAAGCATATGAAGGATTTTAATTACTACGCACCTACAGAGGTTGCATTTGGCGAACAGAGTGAAGAGCAAGTTGCTTTTCTGGTGAAGAAATACGGTGGCACCAAGGTCTTGGTACACTATGGCGGCCAGAGTGCTGTGCGCTCCGGGTTGCTGGATAAGATCTGCGGGCTGCTCCGCGAGGGTGGCATCGCCTACGTCACTTTAGGCGGTGTCGTTCCCAATCCCCGTCTGTCACTGGCTCAGGAGGGCATCACGCTGTGTCGTAAAGAGGGCGTCGACTTCATCCTCGCCGTAGGCGGAGGTAGTGTCATCGACTCTTCCAAGTGCATTGCATATGGTGTTCCTTATGAGGGCGATGTGTGGGACTTCTATCTCGGCAAGGCCGAGCCCAAGACCATGCTGCCCGTCGCCTCCGTGCTCACCATCCCCGCTGCAGGCAGTGAGATGAGCGAGGCCTCCGTCATCACCAACACCAATGGCGATGTGAAGCTAGGTTACTCCAACAACATATCGCGCCCCAAGTTCGCCATCATGAACCCCCGTCGCACCATGACGCTGCCGCCTTACCAGACGGCCGCAGGCGTTACCGATATGATGATGCACACCATGGAACGTTACTTCACCAAGGACGATGACATGGACTTCACCACCAATCTGGCCGAAGCCGCCTTGCGCAGCATCAAGAATGCCGTCTTCGCCGTTCTGAAGAATCCCGAGGATTATCGCTACCGTGCCCAGATCATGTGGGGCGGCAGCGTCATGCACAACGGACTCACCGGCTGTGGCATCAGCGACGACTGGGCTACCCATCAGCTTGAACACGAACTCAGTGGCATGTTCGACGTGACACATGGCGCCGGCCTGGCAGCCATCTGGCCTAGTTGGGCACGCTACGTCATGCACGAGAATCTGAGCCGCTTCGTGCGCTTTGCCGTCAACGTGATGGATGTACCCAACGACTTTACCGATCCCGAAGCTACCGCCGAGAAAGGCATTCAGGCCATGGAGCGTTTCTACCACGCCATCGGCATGCCCATCAACATTAAGGAGCTCATCGGCAAGGACATTTCTGATGAGGAAATCCAGGAAATGACCCGCAAGTGCAGCCGCGACTACACCGCCACCTGCGGCTGTCTGAAGGTTCTCAACGCCGCCGACATGGAAGCCATCTACAAAATGGCAAGAGGGTAAGTAGAATCAAGAAATAAAACGCTTTCAAGCAAAAAAAGCAAAAATAGTTGGCTAATATCGAAAAATCGTCGTATCTTTGCATTCTATATCACAAACGGAATGCATATGACAAAGAAGATTTTTGTATGGATGTTGGCCGCTACCCTGATTTGCGGCTTACCAGTATCAATCACATCGTGTAGCAAGAACGATGCTGAAGCAGTCATTACGAAGAACTACTTCCCATCGTGGAACAACTGCGAGGCACTGACGGCCCTGCAGGAGTACGTGGAGGATGTGACCAACCCGAAGTCGACCAACTTTATTAAGGAGGAGGACCGTATTGCCACCTTCGACATGGACGGCACGTTCGTGGGCGAGCTCTATCCCACGTATTTTGAATACAACATGCTGGAATATCGTGTGCTCGACGATGCCGCATATAAAGACAAGGCGCCCGAGGATGTTCGCGAGGCAGCTCAGGCCATCAGGGACTTTGTACGCACCGGTAAGGCGCTGCCAGCCCACTTCGACATGATTCATGCCCGTGCTGCTGCCAAGGCCTATGCCGGCATGACCATCGCTGAGTTCGATGCTTATGTAAAAGCTTATGCTGCCAAGCCCGCCAACGGTTTCAAGGGCATGACTTACGGACAGAGCTTCTATCAGCCAATGCTGGAGGTATTCGAGTATCTAAAGGCCAAAGGCTTTACTTACTATGTGGTATCGGGTTCGGACCGCTTCATCTGCCGTGCACTGGTGGAGCCAATAAACATTGCGCCTAACAGGGTGATTGGTATGGACGTAAGGCTGGAATCGAACAAAATGGGCGAGAATCCGGGCGTAGACTACACCATGGGCAAAGAGGAGTACCTGGTGCGTACGGACAGTCTGCTGATCAAGAACCTGAAGACCAACAAGGTGTTGCAGATTTTGCAAGAGATTGGTAAGGTGCCCGTGTTGACATTCGGCAACAGTGGTGGCGACTGCTCGATGCATAACTACTGCCAAGGCAACCACTATCGCAACGCTCAGTTCATGCTGATAGCTGACGATGAGGATCGCGACCACGCTAACCGCGAGAAGGCCTTAGGTCTGGGCGAGAAGTGGCGCCAGTCAGGGTACCACGTCATCTCGATGCGCGATGACTTTAAAACGATTTATGGAACCAACGTACAGAAGGTGGAGTTCACCTTTTAAGAAGGAATAAAGGAGTAAGCCCCCAACGGCGCTAACAAGAAGCTTATCAGCGACAGCAAGAGCGTCATCGGTTCTATCATCGACAACCCTTCGACCGGCGAGCGCCGCATCTCTATCGATGTTCACAAGATGGCCCAGCATAAGCTCGAGGCCACCAGAAGAAGTTCAATGAGCTTTTCAAGGCGGATAGTGGAGACTAAGAGGTGAGTGGTTGGAGGTTAGTGGTTAGAGATTTGTTGGATAAACGCAGAATTAAATAATGAGAAAGGCAATAATTACCCTGATGCTGGGGGCGACGCTACAGGCGATGGCCCAGCAGACAACCGTAACGACACCCCAAATGGTGTTTGTGCAAAAACCCACTGACCCGCTGGAAGCTCCAGCCTTCCTCAGCGAAAAGGAATTGCCCGACCATTCGAAATACATCCCTGCTCCTCCAGAAGTGGGCACGGAGGCATTCCAGAACGATGTCTATTACTACAAATGGGGTAAGGAACAGCGCCTAACGCCTAGAGCTGCGCAGGCTGCACTCGACGAGACACAGTGGACATCGAAGGCTTTCAGTGCGGCTGCCGGATTCACCATTAGTCCCAAGGACTGTCCCGAGATATTCAAGTTGGTGGATGGGTCCCAGAAAGATGCCAAGAAAGCCAACAGTAAGGCCAAGAACCACTACAAAAGGACACGCCCCTTTGTGCAGTTCGAGGAGCCCTCGCTGATACCCGAGGCCGACAAATCGTATGCCGACTCATACAGCTACCCCTCCGGCCACAGCGTAAGAGGTTGGGTATATGCGCTGACACTGTCTCTGGTGGTGCCCGACTCTACCGAGGCACTCATACATCGCGCCACGGAGTATGCCATGAACCGATTGATCTGCGGTCGCCACTATAAGAGCGACATCGACGCCTCGCTGGTGGAGGCAACTGCCGTGATGAGCCGTCTGCTGTCGAACGAGGCCTTCCAAGCCCAACTGGCACGAGCCCGCAAGGAATATGCCCTCATAAAAGAACAGCAAGAACAAGAGGAAATAGCCAATTGATTGAAACGCTGAGAAGCACTAATCATAGAAATAGCCTCGCCGGTTGGCGAGGCTATTTTCTTTTTGTTTAGTCGTTGACTATCGTGATGCGACCCTCAACGTCTTTGTACTTATCGGGTCCTGCATGCGAGGCATACTTACCATGCGAGATGGCACCAGCCAAATCGCCCTGCAGGAAATCGCCCGCCTTTACTTGAGGGCAACCACCTTAGCTTTCTTGGCTTCCTTGGCCTTCTTGGCCTGAGCCTTCTGATAAGCCTTCATCTCGACAATCGTGGCCAGACCCATCTTTACACGGAACTCCTGACGGGCCAATCGCATCTGCTCGAGGAAACGCTCGCTGGTGTGCAGACGGGCATAAGCAGCTGCAGCAGCCAATCGGGCAGCATCCACATCGCTCTGCCAGTGGGCACCCACGATGAGTCGGCTGTCGCCATACATCAAACCACGAGCCAAAAGGGTGTCGGCACGATCGGGATTGATCTCAGAAAGCAACAGGGCAGAACTCCAACCCAGCAGGGTGTGACCAGAGGGATAGCTGCCGTTCTTGCGCAGTGCAGGCTCATCCTCAGGATAGAGTGTGGGCTCGTTGAAGCGCATGAAGGGGCGCTTGCGCATGTAGTAACGCTTAGGGATGGTGCAAATGCTGTCGCAAGTGGCTGTTCCCTCGCGCAATACCTTATAAATCTCTGGAGTCTCTTCCTTAGAAATCTGGAGTCCAAAGGGCTCGCTGAACTCACGGATGATGCAGTCGAGTCCATAAACGGCATCGCGGATGGCGATATCGGCACGCTCCTTACAGTTGCGCATCTGTTTGCCCCAGAAGTAACGCATAATGTCGTAGGCAAAGGCCGGACCAATGGTGTCGGGAGGAGCCGGACACCATTTCAACATGTCGGGCATCTCGCTCTTAGTGAAATACGCATCGACTGGAGTTTTGTCACTCTGTGCCTGAGCACATACTGCTGCCATCATCATGACGGCGATCATCATTAGTTTTTTCATAATCGTAATATTTAATGTTTAAATTTTTAATCTTTAATGTATCAGAACTTCACCTGAAGGCGGGTTTCGAGGATGCTCACCTCGTTATCCTCGAAGCCACTACGGTTGGTGACCTTGGTGTAAGAGGCACGCACACGCCATATCATGTACTTATTGGGATAGTAGTTGAAGCAAAGTGCCCAGTCGTTCAGGTAACCACCATGAATGCCGGCCTTCGCATCGGAGAGGGCCGTGTAGTTGTACTGCAGACAGAGCTCCATGTTACCCGGATCGGGAGTGGCGATACCACCATCGCCCATGTTGGGCGCATAGCTGCGACCCTTCAGGAGTCCACGCAGCGTAACATAAGCGCCACTGCCTGTGAAGCTGTGCAGGTCGTTATCGCGTGTAATCTGATTCCAGAAGTACTGGCCTATCACCGCTAGGCGGCCCTGTGAGTACATCACCTCAGGCGAGAACTTATACATGGTCTTGGCATCGGTGACCACAGCCTGCTGGCTATTCACCTTGGCCACACGTGTAGGCCAACGCGTAGAGAGCGTGAACTGCTTGTGATTCAACTCGTCATTGCTGCTGTAACGGGCGCCCTCGATGCCGGCACTGATACCCACCTGGAACATCTTGCCACGCTCGGCATAAGGACGATAGAGCAGACGAGTCATAGCACCTATGGCCTGATTGCCCGTCTGGTCGGTAGTATTCTTCATGGCGTCGGTCTCCACCACCACACTTCCGGTGCCAAGGAATTTATCGCCATCGTACTCATACATCAAACCGATCATTCGGTCGTTGTTGAACACAGCATTGCTCTGGGGCTCCTCCATGGTTTCCTTGAACGATGAACTGGTGCTGCTCTGGAAACCATATTGGTGGATGAAATAACCACCACGCAGGAAATTCTTCTTGTCGAAGTTGTACTGCAGCCACACATCCTTCAGGTTCACCTTACCATAGGCGTAGCCCATATCGACCTTACCTTTCCACTGACCATAAGAGAAGCCGACACCCACACGCATATCGGGGATGCCGACACCACTCTTCAAGTCGTCCTCCTGATGCTGCGGATTGATGTAGGCAGCATCCATGAGGATACGTCCCGACGGCTTAGCCGTAAACTTAGGCTCATCCTGTGCATTGGCTGATACACAGGTGAGACCTAAAGCGAAGATAATTAGTAGTTTTTTCATAAGCTATTGCATTTCGTTAATTAAGATTATCTTGATTTAGGTTGATTCTTCCACCAATCCGTGATGTCAATGTTGTCCTTCACGTATTCAGGGAACTTGGGATATACCGTCTTCAGACTGACACGCTCGTCGGGCCATACGAAGTCGGTGGCCACAGCTATCTTACTGGCAGCTCGCGCCACAGGGGCCGTAAGTTCCATCCACTTTTCCTGACGGAACACATGGATCTTCACATCCTGTGCCGTCTGGAACGGACCGTCGAGCGTAAACTCCACAGGCGGTTTACTAGCGCCCTTCATGCCACGTTTCTCGGCATTGGTGTTCACCATCACACTCTGTTCAACGCCAAAGAGTTTATGCACCTCCAGGTTCTCATCGTTGTTAATCTTGATTTTCAATGTGGCTCCGGCAGCCTGCAGAATGCAGTGGGCCTTACCTATCTGATCGATGGCGATATCGATCACGATGTCGTTGAAGTCAAAGTCGGTATCATCCACTTCGCCATCCTTATCAAGATCGTGGGCATTCAAGTCCTCGGCTATGATGCGATACCATTCCAGCGAAGGCGGAATAATCACCGTGGGTGTCTTGACAAGCGAGAGAATGAGTTCACTGCCTTCAACACCGTCGTCACTCAATCCTACCACATACGAGTTCTTCAGATCGTCGTCGATCGTACGATCCTTACCTACCAGACCAGCAGCAGGCTTCTGCTTCTCGTTCAGGTTAGCATTGGTGTAATAGGTCTTGTCGCCGTTCTTCACATAGAAACCGAAATAGTACGTCGACTCCATCTCTACCTTATAAGGATTCGTCTGAATCTTCTGCACACCTTCATCCCATACGGTGTAGCCATCAGTGGGTGATGGATCTACCCATACGTCATCCACGATCGTCTTCTGATAATAGGGGCCCAGACCTTTCTGCACATCATCAATCAGCGCGAACGTCTTAGCCTGAGCCGGCGTTTCCGTGGCAGGATCGTAATAGTAGAGTCCCACCTCGTCGTGTGCCGTGGTATTCGAATAAATCAACGAGACGGTAAACGACGGCATCGTTGCACTCGGCTGGAACTCCCACGATGTCACATCGGTATTCAGCGTCGTTGGCTTCTTGTTATTATCCTCAGGGAAATACCCTCTTACCAAGTTCATATACCCTTTCGAGAACAGCAACGGATAGCCCGTCATCGGGGTGATGGTGGCATCCTTGGCACGCGTCATGGCCCGAGACTTGAACACCTGGTCGAAGCCCCACTTCTGGTTAGGATGGATATTACCACCCACATAAGCCTTGAAGTTGGCCTCATAGAGTGCGTGGGCATCCTTCTCCGGCTGGTCAGGATCGTAGAGATCGGTCTTGCAACTGGTAAAGGTCGAAGCGAACACGACCGCCAGCATACCCATCATCAAATACTTTTTCATAAATGGCTATTATTAGTTGTTATTGTTTCATCAATTGACTTCTTCATCCTGCTGCCCCATACGCATGGAGTGGGCAACCTCTTCGCCACGGGCAGCCTCCATCTCCTCTTGCTGCAGGTCGCGTTCGGCCTTCTCAGCGAGCCACTTGTTGTGGGCATCCTCAATCTCCTGAAGCTTCTCGTTGTAGAGCTCTTCGCGCTTGCCATTCCACTGGGCGTTCAGCTCGTCGCGCTTGGCCTTAATGAGGTCGATGTTTTCCTTGTCCTCACCAACGGTAAGCTCAGCAAATTTCACGTCGGCACTCGTGTTGGACATTTCCATCTGGGTCTTGCACTCCTCGTGCAGGGCCTTGACCGCATTCTTCAGCAGATCGTAGCGATCATCATCCACCTTGGGCATTGTGACCAGCACATAACGGGCTTCCTTCTCGGTAGTCTTATTATCCTTACCCGATACATCAACAGTCATCGACTCAATCTTCTGCTTGAACTCTGGATGAGCACGAAACAGTCCCTGTTGCAGGGCTGGCATATCCTCATCGTAATTGGGGAAGATCATGAAGTTGTAATCGTCCTTCTTACCGATGATGGTACACTTATCCAGATTCTGCATCTCTCCCTCTACCTGCATTTTAACAGACAGTAGGGCTACTTCTTCAGCCTTCACACAGAACTCCTTCATGCGGAAGTTGAACATGGCTACAAAATTGCTGAGATTATCAGCGAGCTTATCAAACTCTTTTATTATAACTCTTCTCATAACTATTCACTATTCATTATTCACTATTAACTATTCACTTTTAGGAGCATCCTCCGTCTTCAGCTTGGCACTCAGGCTACCACCGCCTCCGCCACCGCCGGCAGCCATACCATCGCTGATGTTGGGCGACTTAAAGGCGCTCTTAGCTTCAACGCTATCGGCCGATACCTTCGGAGCCTTGACTTCGCCCTTAACTTCGGCCTTGTCGTTGATGGTGGTGGGTCCGAATACGTCGGTCTTGCTACCACCCACAGCGGCATTGCCGCCATCCAACTGCACAACGGCCTTGCCTTCGCCCTGCTGCGCCTCGAAGGTCTTGTCGGCAAAGAGTCCCATCTCTTCGGATACAGCCTGGAACTTCTTGCTCTTCACGTCCTTCGACTTCGCGCCTACGTACATCTTCTCTGATACCAGCGTCATGGTGCTACCCTCGGCCAGCTTGTCGTCGGTGAGTTTCTCCTTGTCCACATCCATCGACTTCACATCGACAGCCTTCGCGTTCACGCTGAAGCTACCAGCAGACTTTCCTTCGGCATCGGCAGCGAGGAAGGCGGTCTTCTCGGCACGTACTGATACGCTACCGTCCTTGGTCAGGGCCTTCGTAGCCAACTTGCCATCCTTCACCTCGTAGTCGAGACTCTCAACGGTGAAGTTCTTCGACTTGAAGATCACATCGCCCTCGGCTGTGTATTCACCCTTGGTGATCTGGCCCTTATCATCGCGTTCGATATCCTTCGGATTGGTGGTAGCCACCTCAATGGTCTGGGCTGTCATCGTAATCTTGCTGTCCTTAGTGAGTTCTTTCTCCTTCACACCCTTGTCGTCAGCCTGGTAGTCGATGGCCTCCATACTGATTTCCTTCGACCTGATCTTGACATTGCCAATGGCTGGCAATTCCTTACCATCGTCGGAAACTGAGCCAGTAGAAAGTGAAATATTCTGAGATGTAACAGCAAACGTGCTATTCTCCACAAGTTTACCCTTAGTTTCTATCATATTGACGCCCATTCTCGGGGTGTGGACTCTGATGCCTGCCTCTTCATTTGTGTGGAAATTACCATCACCATCCATGGTGTCGACCTTGATGGCCTCAGCCACAATGTTCATCGAGGCACCAGTGGTATTCTTCTTGAAATCATCGCCAGTCTTAATCTCACCCTTTTCAGTCTCAAGGGCCTTCTTACGGCGATTTACCTCAGCCAGACTCGACACGGTATGAATAAAGGAGGCAGTGGTGCTATAAAGGGCCGGCAACACTTGTTCCATCTGGTCGTGAACTTCCTGAATATTTGCCAGATAAACACGCGACACAAAGAAGTCTGATTTATTGGTCTTTTCCTCTATTTCCATCAGTTTCGACATATTCGCAAAGAAGCCATCGATGGTCTTCTTCTGGTCGTCCACCTGCTTCTTCAGGTCTTTTGCCTGATTAGTTAAAGCCTTCACTTCGTCCTCAATAGACTGTTTGCGTTTTTCGGCTGAAACGGCAGCCTCTAACTGCAAGCTATTGTCGGCATGGATACGTACGCCACCCTTTCCTGCAGAAACAGGTATCTGAGAGAAGGCATCAGTGGCCTCACTACTATGGAGCACGATATCCGTGGCCTGAGATACGATCTCAGAGGTTTCGCATACCACATTCTCAAGTCCGTCGACACCCGGGTCGACAGCAATTTGGCGGATGCTGGGAGCTCGGCTGGTGATTTTACCATCCACACCGACACCTTCCTGAGAGATTTCATTACCCTTCACGATGATGCGACCATAACCCTGCAAATCGCCAGTCTGGTCGACGTTGCCAATCACTATCTCAGGAGCAGAGATCACGATACGCTGATCATCGCGATAGAAGAGTCCGTTGCTGACCTTCTCATAGATATCAGTCTTGATCTGCTGAACCTCAGCCTTCTGCTTGTGGATCTCCTCAAGATCCTTCTCTACACATTTCTGGAAGTCTTCTAACAGTTTCTTCCAATCGTCATATATATATCCCATAATTTATGCCTCTTCTAATTTTTTTAACATATCCTTGACATTTGTCAGGTAGCTTGTGAAATCTTCACCATTATCCCAATCCGACTCCAAATTCTCTCTACCGTGAGTAGGAACCTCCTTGATCTCATTATTGATCAGGTTGAATACCTTCGCATCGCTTGAGAACAAGATGCCTCCCTTCTTGGCGTTGCCCCAGGCTTTGTTCTCGGAAGGAATATCCCAGAACATACCGCTGGCTAGGGATTGGAGGGCTTGATCCTTTACCTTTCTAGCTTCCGTAGTAATCTTCCATTCGTCGGCCTTCATGTCAGGAACCGCTACAAGCGACTCCACATAATTAGTCCAGTAGCCAGTAGTCAACTTGGCAGAATCGAATTCGCGTGGAACCTCTAAAGCCGGAACCGGGGGAGCGGGCGGTACAAGAGGTACGACGACTTCCGTGCCAGCAACATTCGTAACAGTAGCAGTGGTGGGAGGAACAGGGGCACCGGGAGCAGGTGCAGCAGGTGCGACCTTCTTACGCCATTCATCCTTGAATCCCATGCCCTCGAGCAGCAATATGGCTGCCTTGCGCTTCAGAACTGCTCGGTGTTCCTTCGTTGCATCTTTATTCAATTTCCCTGCCAAATTTTTCAAATCCTTACGGGCATCGCTAGTGATATCCGAGAAATAATATGTATCACCCAGATTTGCTTTCTTAAAGGCATTTACAAGTGCCTCCATAAACTCCTTAGGCATCTTTCTGTCTTTAAAGGAGCGGGCCGTCGTCTTGATATCATTATCAGCATTCAATTCATTGAACAACAGGAATCTAAGAATACTTTCGCGCAGATTATTGGCAGCATTAACGATATCCCGTACACATTTTTTTCGCCTATTCAAAACGATACCTTTAACTTTTGCTGGAGTATTACCAGCTTGAGTCATATCAATACCTTCACTCGCTGCAAATATAGTAGTAGCAAATACTTCATTAACGTTATTCGCATCATCGAACTTGAAATTTTCTTTAAATCCCAAATCCTCAGGCTTGATTCTATTCCTATTTGTAGTAGGTGCCCAAAATCTGTCTATCAGTTCGGCATAAGGTTTGCAAATGACCAGATCAGGATTGTAGAGAGGATTGTAATCATCTGCATAGGGGAATGCCGTAGCGATCACATCTTTAAGCAAATTCAGTTGATCAATACACTTATTATAGGCATTACGATAACGGCTATCCATCAAGTCGCCCAAAGTCTTTACTCTGGAAACCATCTCTACCACACCCGAGGAGAGAATCAGGCCTTTTCGGACGGGGCTTTGTTTCTCCAGGTATTTCTTGTATGAATTAGCGTCGACAAAAGCATTCTCAGGATAAGCACAGTCGCCCTTGCCGGCATCAAGCATCAGGTATCTGTTGGACTTGATGCGCAGCTGTCCCTCAGCCGGACGGAAGATGATCTCCGTAGCCGATCTTACCAACGACAGGTCGACGATATTGACGACTTTCTGAGCCAGCTTCTTAGCAACGGCACCGGTTAAATCATCGAAGAAGCCGGCACCGCCTCCTTCGCCCATAATCTTTTGCTTGATATTCGTACCAGAGACAATCTCAATATTATTGCCAGCCTCCAACTTGATGTTCTTACCCGTGATACATACATCACCGTTGGGGGCTTCAATATTGATACCTGTGAAGGCGTTGATATTCACATTACCCCAAGGCGAAGCAATGCCAACCTCACGTCCGTTGGTAGAACCGGTAATCTTGTAGATACCATATTTATCCGATATCTCAAAGCCGCCACCCATGGCGATATTATTCTTATAGCCTCTGGCCGGTTTCAGGACGTAATCTTTCACCAATTTAGAAAATCCCGGAATAGCATTGAAGAACGGAGCAAAGGTACCGACACAAGGCAAGAACATACCTGTGAGGAAGCTCTTGACGCCATCCTCATCGTCCATCATCTGGAACTGGTGGCCTCCAGGCGTAGACTGGTAACAGTCGGCGCTTTCACCCTTTGATGAAAGGCCACCCAATACATAGGGACGTTCAATATTACCATCAATATAGCCAATAAGAACACTATCCATTTCGTAATGTTTTCCTACCACCGGAGAACCCGAGGAACTAGTAGCAAATGTAAGCCACGGCGACGATTTTTTCTTTGATTCATCCTCCACGCCTAACTTTTTAGGCTTTTTCTTCTTCTTTTTGGAATCTTGGACATTTTCCTCATCCTTTTTCTCTTCTTTTACCTCTTCAAGTTTATATTTAATATCCTCCCAGTTGTACATCACCCTGACGCGATTCTTGCCGCTGGGATCGTTAGCATCGGTAATAGTGGCTATCTGAGGATCGGAATATCTCACGTGTCCTGCAGGAATAACTGTAGGATAGAATCGATTATCGCCATTCTGAGCCAATGCAATCACCTTGAAGTTCAGATTCTGGGTAGGCGTCTTGACCACACGGACATAGTCTTCTACCTTACAGTTAATGCCCTTTTCAGTTTGCGAGGTAATCTCCACCACGATAAAGTTCTTATTATGGACAGTGATCACATCACCGAGCTTCAGTTTCGGGCAGGTGGTATCGAAGTCTATACAGATAGCATCCTTTGTGGCTGCATACTCCTTTTTCAGAATACCCTCATAAACATCTGACTTAAAAGTGGAATTAATTTCAGAGAACGGGTTAAAACCGTCGTCCTTATCTTCTTCATCATCCTTACCGAAATCATATTCGCCATACTGTGCTTCCACTCCAGGTTTATTACTGTCGGGGAAATATTTATCGTTAAATGCAGTGTTAGCACTACTTACTTCTGCAGCTTTCACAGCAGCATCCCATGCGCCCTGGAAAAGACGGTTACCAATCCAAGTGGGAACATTCTTATCGTGTTTAAGCAAGGATGTAATCTCCTTCATCAGCACCTTATCCCATTTAACAACAGTAGGATAGAACAGGATGCCCGAGATTGAATTAGGACTCTTTCTCAGCGTATCGTTGAGGAATCCCTTCTCTTCGCTACCTGCAAAGTCAAACTTCTGGCCATCGGGAACACTCATACTCTCATTATCAAGATCAACGTACGTAATAGTGTAATCGTCGCCAATAGACTTCTCTTTGCCTACTGTATGATTGTAACCAATATTCAGTTTATTATCCTCGTAGTACATGAACTCACCCCAACGGTTGGTGGTACGGGCCAGGAAATCGTAGAAGCTCTCATTATACTGCACCAGATAAGGGAAAATATGCTCCATATTCTCCTTATAGAACAGCTGCTTGGCTCCATCATATTTCAGCTTAATCGAGTCGTTCTGGTCGTAAGGTAAAGGATACTTATACTTTTTTATTACTTTACCGTCGGTAGTTTTTTTATCAGTATCCTCACCTTTTAACTCTCCATCGAGAATATCGGTAACCAGTTTCTTAGCTACAAACGAACGGCTGTAATGATGAAGCTTCAACAGATTGTCGACACTATAGATCTTCAGCGTCATATAAAACGCATCCTTCTTGTAACGCGGCTTTACCTCCTGAACATAGTAGTCATTACCAATCGTCTGAAGGGGGTTCTGATTTGTAGTACCCAGGGAAGGCATCTCCACGAGCGATACCTTCTTATTCAGGAACAGAGTAACGAGACTACCCTTATCAATGACTTGTAAGGTGCCGGATATCATGGATATCTGTATATCGGCAGTCACCTCTGTGGGCTGATACATCTTCTTTTTGAAGTTAAAGTCTACCAACGTGAGCTTATAACCATACTTATTGGTGCCCACCTGGAAGAAAGCTTCGGCTGTCTCTTTCTCAGTAGAGACTGAAAGAGCGGCCTTCTTTGACTCGGTTGCTGTAGTATTTTCGAAACAAACTACGTCATGTAATGTTAATCTTAATCTTGCCATACTATTTAAGATTTACTGAATGAATATACTCTTGTAATTATTATCGGCACCCAGATAAGTCACTGAGCGCGACAAAAGTTTCACGCTAAGTTCAATCTGCGTGTTGCTGCCATCCTGCTGAGCAGCAGTGGTGTAGTTTTCCTCGATGTGCACAATGTAACCGTTTACCACCATACCATCCTCGTAGGTGCTCAGACGCTGGTTCTCGTTGTAAGTTACATTGAAGAGGAACGAGTAGTTGGAATGCTCGTTGGATACAAGCTCCTTATAGAATGCACGGGCCTGACGTGGTGAGTTCACGCGAACGGTAAACTCAAGCATCACGGGATTGATGGCTCCGTAAATCTCGCCGGCCTCATTACGCTTATGCTCGCACTCGTAGTTGAAGTGCTGCACGGTCATGCAGTTCTCCTTCATCACGTTCAGGGGGTTCTCCAGGAAGTTCTCCATCACCACCACTGCCTTCAGTTCGTTTGAATATAATGTTGCCATAACTCTTAAATGCATTTAAATTCCACATCCTCTATCTCTATCGAATCGGCAATGATGGCCAACTTAATGAGTCGGCGACGAGAGTTGTCGATGTCGTACATCTCAGAGAGCGCCAAGCACTTGGCACTCTCAAAGTAAACTACCTGAGGTTCTGCTGCATTCTGCATCATATCACCTATCAGACTGATGGCAATACGACCATCCCTCGTTTCCTGATTCGAGAACCACTGAAACAGATTCAAGTCGCTCTTACCCGGAGCAATCACCACCAACTCCAGACGCTCACAACGGGCAGGACGCTCAGGGCTGAACGAATTGTAGGGGCGATCAAAAACAAAGCGACAATCGGCAAGCAGATACTGCTTGGTATAACGCTGAACGTTGTTGTCGCCGAATTCTAAAGCTGCTATTAATGCCATAACTTTTAATTTTTATATTCGAAACTTTTTGCAAAAGTATGGAATATTCTCTTTGCTGCAAAGTTCTTGTTAGTATTTTAGGATAATTGATTGCGACAGAGGGGTTCATATGCGACAAAAGAGCGATGCGGTCTTTAGTTTTGTCGTATCAGGGGGCATCCGAGACCCATTTTTCAGTCTCGGCCCCACCCTATCCGAACCAGTGCTGATCGGTAGTCTCGTTCTTGGCCTGAAGCTTCTTGGCCAGATCCTGATTACGGTCGGTCAGATGACGGTTAAGCGACTTCAGGCGCTCCACCTCCTTGATGAGCTCCTCCTTCTCAGGATCCACCTTTTCCTCCTTATAGCGGCGTGAGGCAATAGTGGCACGCCATATCACGATGCCCAGCAGCACCATGCCCAGCAGCTGTACGGCGAGTACAATCATGCCGTTGTCCTTCACGTCGGCGAACATGTCCTCGGCCAGCAGCGACACATCCTCCAAGGGCACGTCGGCGTAGAACACAGCTACGGGATAATTATTCTTGTTGCGAATCACCTCGCAATAGGTACACATCACGATGTGCGTGCCGCCCTGATCCATGTAAGGCTCCGTCCAGAGACTCTTACCGTCCTCCATGGGCTGCATGTACCATTCACGCGTGGTGTAGTCGAACGGCAGCAGTGTCGTACGCATCTGGGGCTTCGCCGTCTTACGTTTCTCGAGACTGGCCTCCACGCCCTCCTCGTAGGCATAAGGCGAATAGAGATACTCCTTGCCAAGCTCCTTATAATAATCGGGCTTAAAGGCCACACCTGCGCCAACGATATGGGGATTGTCCATCACCAGTCGCGTCATGATGCCGTAATACTGATCGGGAGTGCCTGCATTCACTACCTGCTGTACCTGCAGTTTTACGTTACGCACGGCCGTCTCCACTTCGGCCTTCACGGCTGCCACTCGTTGACTCTGATCCATGTCGCGCGAAGCCTTCTGCAACAGTTCTTGTTTCAGGCCGCGCTGAGCCAGGTAATACTGTACCACAACCACCATTTCTATCATGATGGCTGCTACGAGGATGATTGCCAATGTATACTTTTTCATCTTGTTTTACGCGCGTATAGTTATAGTTGTAAATTTACATTTCGTTTTATGTTGCAAAGATACATATTTTTATCCTTTTATAAGGAATTAACTTGGTTAATAATTGTAAACAACATAAAAGCCCCGCCAAATTGTGCGGGGCTATTCTTGTGTTTAGTCGTTGACGATCGTGATGCGACCCTCTACGTCTTTGTACTTATCGGGCACTACGCCTTTGAGGTTGGTCGCCAGATATTCGGCCAGAGCATCGCGACTGAGGACATCCGTGAGGCTCATGAGCTTACAATTCTGCAGTGTGCGATAGAAGCCACCCGACAAGGCATAGTCGATAGTGGCAACGATGTACTTGCCGTTAGGATCAATCGGCTGATAGGTATCAGCACCCTTGTCCTGCACCATCACATCGGTCACCTTATGACTGGCGGTGTGTATGGTGAACTTAAGGCCTGACACCTGAGGGAACGAGCCGTCGGCCTCAGGACACTTGGCGGTACACTTGCTAAGCATGGTCAGCAACTCAGTGCCCGTCACCTCGAGGATAATCATATTATTATCGTTAGGCTGTACGGCAATCACATCGCCTAGAGTGATAGTGCCGGCCTTGATGCTGGAGCGCAGACCTCCACCATTGGCAATACCGATCTGGGTATCCATCTTGGCACGATAGGCATCGGCCACCAGATTGCCCAGCGGCATCTCCTTGACGCGTACGGGCCATGAAGAGCCCTCGATGGCTATGAGGTCGAAAGCGGTAGTACCTATTTCTTTGCCAGCCAACTTTTGCAACAGCGTCTTGATGCTATCGGTAGTAGCCGTGATGGCATCATTCACAAAGGGGTTTTCATCCTTCGACACCAGCATTGGTATGAACTTACCCTCAGGACTGAGCCACAGTTTGCCCACATTGGCGAACTTCGTGCCCGTCTGGGTAATAGGAATCTTCTCTCCGTCAAGGTTTTCCACCCAGTCGCAGGGAATCACCGAATGGGTATGACCATCGAGCACGGCATCGATGCCACGCGTCTTAGCGATCATCGTGTGAGAGTCGACACCCGTTTCGCTGGTAGCCTCGCCTAAGTGAGAAAGCAGCACCACATGGTCAGCACCCTCCTTTCGGGCCTTGTCGACAGCCTTCTGCACCATCGTAAAGCACTCGTCGGTATGCAAGTCGTATATCTGAGTGCCATCCTTTTCAAAGAAGGAATAGGCCTCCGAACGCATGGTCTCGGGGGTGCAGATGCCCACGAAGGCGATGCGCTTCTTGCCATACTGCTTGATGACGTAACCGGGATACATGGGCGTGGGATCGCCATACTTGGTAAGGTTGACGCATACCACATTGGTATTGATCTGGGGTAGCAACTCCTGCATGCGAGGCACACCGTAGTCGAACTCATGATTACCCAGGGTCACAGCATCGTAGCCCATGTTCTTCATGATGTCGACCACGTACTTACCTTGCGAGATGGCACCGGCCAAGTCGCCCTGCAGAAAATCGCCCGCACTCACCATTCCCACCACACTGGTGTCGCTACGCACAATGGCGTCGCGCAAACCACGCATCTGGGTATAGCCGTCGATGCCGCAATGCACGTCGTTCTCATAGAGAATCACCACCGACTTTTTAATGTCATTAGGATCGAAAGCATGGTTATTGTCGGTTTCACACGAGGACAGCACCGACAGCGTAATAGTTGCAATCGCAACGTAGCAGAATCGTTTCATCATACTTTATTTGATGATAATAATCGCTATTGTCAAAGTTTGAATGTCTTCTTTTTCCAGTCAGTCCATGATACGCTGTAGCCGTTTTCCTTGTTGTCCTGCACATAGTCGTAGAGCAGCGGTACCATCCAGCTGGTCTCGGTGAAGAGTTCCACGCGCCAAGCCTGTTCATTGGGGCGGTCGCCCTTGTAGTACAAACTGGTGCCGCCGAGCTCTGTCTGGCGGTAGAGGATATCCTTCAGGGGCACATCAGGATTCTTCAGCATATCGTAGAAACTCATGAACGTCGTGGTGCGTCCGCGGCCTGCCTGACAGTGGAAATGTACCCAGCAGTCCTTCGGCAGCGAGCGATAGGTCTCGATGAACTGGTCGATGATCTCGTCGCAAGGAAACACATGATCGAGAGCCGTCACACGACGATACTCCCAGCCGTAACGCTCCACCACCTGCTTCTCGGTCAGGGCGCTGTCGGCATCCACCAGGATCCATGTGCTGTCGGTCATCAAGTAATTGTTCGCCGAACTGATCTTACCTGCCACGATGGTCTTACCCTTCACGTTGTTGAGAAGCTGCTCTTCCTCGGCCAGGATCTGGTCGCGCTTCTTGCCGATGTTCGACCAGTTGATATAGCCGTACCACGACATATGATGTCCGTGGATGAAGCCGTGACACTCACTACGCAGGTCCATCATCACCTTCGTCCTGCCACCGGCCTTCTTGTTGATTTCGTCGGTGAGCACCTTCAGTTGCTTCTCAGAGAAGCGGCCACTACCGGAAATGTTCAGGCCTTCGAGTCCCTGACGAGAGGGCTCATAGCTGGGCTCTGGCAGTTCCTTGTTCAGACCGTTCACATTAAACTCACTCTCACAGGTACGGAAATTGTCGGGCAAGCCCTGTTTGGTATTCTTCACCTCCAAACGCCACTCTTTGGCTGTATAGCCTTTGGCACCGACAGGCTCGATGTTCTCGCGCTGGTTGGCCTTGTTCAGATAGACGTACACCTCGCTGGAATAAGTCCGGCCACTAGGATTTTCACCATTATTACTATGGGCGTGATTGTCGTCGGTTTCACACGATACAAAGCCTGTTAAGCCACCCAGCACAAAGGCGAGCAGCAACAACCAGTTTAGAATTCTTTTGTTCACCAAATCTTTCATTTCTTTCATTGCTATATTGCATTTCGTTTTTCTCGGCTGCAAAGGTACTCATTTTTATCTGTTTATAAAGAATTAACTTTGTTAATTATTGTAAACAATAACACTTGTCGGATTCCTAATCGTTTTTGCAGTAATAATTTGGAGAAATAAAAAAAAGATAGTACCTTTGCAGCCCAGAAACGAAATGCAATAATCATTTTTAATTATGATTCAATTTTTCAGATTACAGTATGTGCTGTTGTTGGGTGCCGTGCTCAGTCTGTGCGCCTGCTCAAACGATGATAACGAGAGTGATTCGAAGCCTTTCGACGCCAAGAAGTATGCCTTGGTGGATCTTCACCTACACCTGAACGGCTCGCTCAGTCCTGAAGAGGTCATTGAGATGTGCAAGATGGACGGTCGTACCGATGTGCCCGATGATCCCGCTGAAGTACTTAAGATGATCAGTTGCCCCGAGACGGTAGAGAGTCTGGCGGAGTATCTGCAGTGTACCAAACTGCCCAGTTCGGTGAATCAGACCCGCGAGGCGCTGATCTACAGTGTGTCGAGCATCATCAAGCGTCTGGATAAGGACGGACTCATCTATATAGAGTTGCGCTACGCCCCCTCTCACCACCTGAAGAAGACGCTGACCACACAGGAAGAGGCTGTGCTGGCAGGCATCGAGGGACTGGAGAAAGGACTGCGTGAGAGTACCAACGGCATCAAGGCCAACCTAATACTCTGTTGCATGCGTAACGATCCTGAGGACATGAACCGCGAGACGGTAAGACTGGCTAAGAAATATCTGGGCAAGGGCGTATGTGCCATCGACCTGGCAGGCGACGAGGCCGCCTACCCCACCGAGAACTTCCGCAGCCTGTTTGCCTATGCCAAGGAGCTGGGCGTACCCTTCACCATCCATGCCGGTGAGGCTGCCGGCGTAGAGAGCATGAAGGCCGCCATCTCGTTTGGTACCAGCCGTATCGGTCATGGCGTGCGTGCTGCCCACGATGCCGAGACGAAGGCGCTGCTGAAGCAGTATGACATCTGCCTCACCAACTGTCCTACCAGTAACCGCCAGACAAAGGCACTCGACATCTCATCGTATGCCGAGTATCCCCTGCCTTACTTCCTGCAGGACGGTGTGGCCGTAGCCATCAGTACCGACAATATGACCATCTCGAACACCACGGTTGAAAAGGAGTTCCAGAAGCTATACGACGGTGGTATCCTCAACACGAAGGATGCCGAGACACTAGTGATGAACGCCATTGATCACGCGTTCATATCACAAGCCGAGAAAGAGGAACTGAAGGCCAAAGCCCGTCAGCGCATGAAATAAGAACGAAGCCCTCTTCGTTACTTATTTGGCCATGTATTTCTTGCCGTCCTGGATATAGACGCCATTGTCAGGTTTTGTATTGAGCTGACGACCGTTCATGTCGTAGATGGCGGCACGCGAGCCTGCTTCAGCAGCTGGCGTATCGATACGGGTGCCACCGTCTTTAATACTCTTATACTCAGCAATGGCCTTCTTCAGCTGTGCCTGATAGGCTTCGGTACATACAACGTTGGCAAACATCGTAGCCGCCAACAGCAGAGAAGCGTCGGTATCAGTCTTCCAGTGGTGACCACAGATTACACGGTTGAGGGCATATTGCTGAGCACGCAGCATAATCTGTGTGGTGCATTCTGGAGCTACCGTACACAGTGCCAATGCGAACATATAGCCTCTGGAAGAGTGACCCGAAGGATAACTCAAGGTCTTGCCTTCTTCCTCGTCAGTCCATGGCTTTAGCGACTCTTCCTTGAAGGTAAAGAACGGGCGATAGCGCTGGTATTTATTCTTCACATCCGTATTAGCCTTACTGGCATCCGACACGGCACGCTCGCACAGCAGAACAATCTCTGGAGCATTTTCACGAGTCATTTCGAATCCGATAATACTGTCCGAGCCAAACACCTCGTAGAGTTCTGCAGACTCGTCCCAGAGTGCCTGCGTGCTAATATTATTATCGTCACGCTGCTCACGTCCCCACTGATAGTAGTAGAAATCATAGGCAAAAGCACCACTGGTCAATTGTGGGTATGGCTTGATGAAATCACAATCCTTTGGGAATGTCTCATCGGTGAGATAACCGTCGGGATATTTCTGTCCCAACACGCTCGATGTAGCCATGACGGCGGCTATAACCGTTAATAATACCTTTTTCATTGTCTCTATTCTATAGTTTTATATTTTTAGTCTGATTTTCCGTTGCATATTTACATTATATTTTTTAATTAATCGCATAATGGCACAAAAAAAAGGTTAATTGAATCATAGAAAATCCCCACCAGAGTTTTTGTCTGATGGGGATTATTCTGTCTCCGTGCCAGGTTCTGTTCTACTTCAGCAAATCTGTTATCTTTGGAACAATCTGCTTACGGGATAAATTATCTTTGGTGTAGGTGACTCCCTCGCGAAGAGAAGTGCCAAAAATAGTCTCTGCAACAGTCTTCGTCCCTTCACCATAAAAGATAAAGTAAGTTCCCTCCGATACATAAAGCGAAGCCCCGCTGCCAGTATCAGTATTAGGCACCAGATTGTCGATTTTCGCAAAGATCATATCGCGTCCTTTCAGCTTCATCACCTCAGGCATCACAGCCAACATACGGGTGATGAAGGCATCCATCTCTGTTTTTTTGCAAGCCAGACTGCCGAAACCTATCAGATGATTGCCAATCTCATAATCCTTATAGTCCGAGAGCATGATCTCACTGTCAGTCATACCGTCATAATTATAAGCGGCCTCTTCCATATCACGGCTAATCTGAGCTACCTGATCCTCCAGGCCCAGTTGACTCACAAGTGCCTTCCAGGCGGTAAAATCAGCGCCCTTCGTCGTGGTCGTACTGAGGTTTCGCGTATCAGAAAGGATACCAGCCAGCATAATCTTTGCCGACTCGTCGTCGATGGGCACACCCAGCTCATTGAAGCAGCCATAAATGATGGTACACGTAGAACCGACCATTTCACGTCGTACGTAAGGAATAATGGCATCGCGGATATCGCCCTCGATGTGATGGTCAATTTTCTGCAGTATCTTTGCCTCCTTGGCCCCGTCCACACACTGGGCATAGTCGCTGTGATCGGTAATGATCAGACGCGTGCCGGCAGCCACCGAACTCTTCAGTTCGGGCAGTGCGAAACCAAGACGTTTGGAGATATAAGCCGATTCCCTGTTGTTCGCCGACGATATCTTAGCCTTACAGTTATATCCTAAAGCACGCATGAGCGAGGCATACGAAAGCGACGAAGTGACAGCATCCACGTCAGGCGACTTATGACCATACACAAAGGTGGTATCGGTGCCCCAGTCCAGTCCTGCCAGGATATTCCTATACGAAGAGCCCTGACCATCGGAGGGGGTTACCGGATTGTCAACACTACACGAACTGACCATCCATATAGCCAGCACTCCTATCAATAATTGCTTCAGTTTCATATCAAATCAGTTATTTGTCTTAATCATCTAATATTGTGATACGCCCTTGGCCGCTCTTATAGCCATCACCCAGTTTCCCGTTGAGTGTTATATTCAGATAATTCACCAGTGCATCACGGGTTGTCGTCGTTTCAAACTTAATGACCTTGCAGTCTTTCAGCATGCCGTAAAAACCCAAGGATGAATAGAACACGCCCAGTGCCACCTGGTAATTCCTTTCCGAGTCGAGCGGCTTGTATTCGCCACTTGCCTGGTCGAGCACCATCACGTCGGTTACCGTATTACTTTTCGTGTGTATCGTATATTTCAGGCCCGAACACTGGGGAAAGAAGTTATCTGGCAGACTCTTTGTACATCTGGCCAGCGTGTTCAGGAGCAAATCGCCTTTTACCTCGATCAGATACAACTGATCCTCGAAAGGCAAAAGATTAAACATATCCTGCATCGTGATATCACCGGCAGCAATGTCTTTCGATAGCGACATGCCATGCTGCAGACCGATTTCGGCATGATAATAATCACGGTAAGCGTCGGTTACCAAGTCACCTATGGCCGTCTCCTGCAGCTTCGACAATGTTTTTCCATCCCCAAGGGATAACAGAGGATAGTCGCTATGGCATAACACCTTGCTGGTCATGCTCTTCACCTGGGCATTCACGGTTTCTACGACTTCGCTAACGGATTTGCTCTCTTCAGCCACGTCTTCCGTTTTGAGGAGCGTAGTCGATATCTCTCCGTTGCTCTTGATCACCAGTTTACCGATATTTTTGAGCTTATCGCCAGACTGGGCCACCAGAACAGGCTTACCGTCAAGGTTGTTCACATAAGCAGAAGGTACTGAAGTGTGAGTATGGCCGTCAAGCACCACGTCGATACCACGCGTGCCCTTGATCAGGTCATAAGACGTCTGTGCGATATCCGACTTCTCACCTACATGGGAGAGGCAGACTACATAGTCGGCCCCCTCTGCCCTAGCCTCGTCGATGGTCTGCTGTAACAGTCCTGTGAGTCCATCCCCCGTCAGGTCGTAGAGTTGTTTACCATCACTGTCAAAAAAGGCAAAGCGCTGCGTAGTGATCGTCTCTGGCGTCAAAACACCTATGAAAGCCACGCGCTTGTTGCCATACTGGCGGATCGTATAAGCCGGAAATAATGGTTTTGACTCACCGTATCTGAAAAAATTGGCGCAAACCACAGGGACACCCAGCTGACTGAGTAAACTCTCCATATTCGCACCGCCGAATTCAAACTCATGATTGCCCACAGTAACAACATCGTAACCCACGGCTTTCATAATATCTGTGATGTACTTTCCCTTTGATACAGCCCCTATAGGGCCACCCTGAAGGAAGTCACCACAACATACTACGCCAGCCCGGGCAGTGTCACTCTGATTGATGGCATCACGCAGTCCCGCAAGTTTCGGGTAGCCTGACACCTCGCAATGAGAATCGCTCTCAAAAAGAATAACAATGCTTTTCTGCGACTCCACAGGAGTGGTTGGATTGTCCTCCTCAAACGTACACGACGTCAATACTGTGGAGCCACAGAAAAGCAAACTTAGGATTGCTCGATTATTCATTCTTAATCTTGGCGGGGTCCTGGATAGTCACCTCACCGCATGTACCACCCACACCAGCACCGATGTGTTTCGTGCACTCATCGCCGGCTATGGCAACAACCTCCGTCACTGTGCTCTTGATGGCAATATCGCCACACTGACCTTCCTGACCGCTGCCGATACCTGCAGCCTGGTCACCACCTTTAGCCGTGATCTTACCACCATTAATCGTGATATCGCCACACGGTGAGTGCATCTCGCTGCCGATACCGGCACCATACTGACCGCCATAGGCATTGATCGTACCGTTATTGATAACGATATTACCATTACCACCGATGCCGGCACCTTCCTGGCCACCGAAAGCAACCAGTGCACCCTCACCATTGATGGTCAGCGTCTTGCCAGCCTTTGTCAAAATAGCACTGCCATAGTGCTCACTGTTATCGATAATGTTTGTGGTACCCTTTGAAAGGATGATCTCTGCATCGCCCATACATACAATGGCTTCCAGCGTACCAGCGTTCTCCAGGGTGATGGTTACACCGTCAGGAATGATCAGTCCATGCTCAGAGATACCTGTCAGGATTTCTCCATCCTTCACTGTGTAATCTGCTTCCATATTGTCAAGGTCGGTGCTTGTGGGCAGATCCTTGTTCCATTCGTCGGCGTATTTCTTCAGACTGGAATCATACAGAGCCATACCATTGAGCAACATCAGACTGCTCTTGAACGTAAACTCCTTTCTGAGACTGTTCACCAGCGCAGCATCCTTCATGGTCGCGTCGCTGGTCATCAGTCGGTAATTCTTCCAGATAAGCATCGGGTCTTTCTTCGTATAGCGGTAGTCCTCCAGCCAGAAGAGCTTGTCCTGACCACTGCCCTGCTCCAGTTTGTCGAAGGCTGCTGTGATATTATCCATGGTAGGCTCCTTGTCGCCAAGTTCCTTCATCACAGGAGGCATGAAGAGGATACAATAGGCCAGACTAGCTTCCATGGCTTTCTGAGAATCCACGTAGTCGAACACGGTCTTCAGATAGCTCTCGTAGTCAGCATTGCCGATATAGTCCTTCAGCATCGGGCACAGATAGCCCAGAATGCCGTATTTCACGTTGTACTGATAGGTACGGAAAGCGCACTTGTCACAGAAGCCCTTCATCACCACGTAACGGCGGAGCGAAGGTCTGATTTCCTCAATCTTCGGCAGATTGGCCTCGATGGCCTTAGCCGTATTCTCCTCGACGGTGAACTCATAGCGGGCTGCAAAGCGCACGGCGCGGAGCATTGACTGCGGATCGATCGTAAAGGCCAGGTTTGGCTCGAATGGAGGACGGATGATCTTCTCGCGGATGTCACGCAGACCACCGTGATAGTCCACGATGTCGCCAGTCTTGTAGTCATAGTAGACGGCATTGATGGTGAGGTCGCGTCCGTAAGAGTCGTCAATCAGATTCTTACTGTAAGTCTGACCGAAATATTCACTCTCGGGAACACCCGGCTGACCCTTCAGGCGTATGTCCATAGCCTGATAAGGCACCATGTCCGTACGTATGCCGCCCTCATGCTCAGCCTGGGCAATCTCCACTTTACCAGCCTGTGTCTTGTGAGAGTTAGGCACGATAGCCACCAGCTCGTCGGCTGTAGCATCGGTAGAGAAGTCCACGTCGTGGAGCTCCTTGCCCATCACACCGTCACGCACGGCACCACCGTTGACGTAAGCCGTATGGCCTGACTTTACCACATAGTCCATGGCCTCCATATCGGCAGCAGGCATCTTGATCATACCTTTCGGATAGAGCGTAGCAGGGATAACGAGCTCAGCATAGCCGTTAGCCTTGACCTTCTCATAGTTCTCGTCAATCATCTTATTGACGGTCTCATTGTAGAACTCGGTAATAACACCTGTCTCTGTGTCAACATGAACTACTGGATTGTCATCATCAAAACATGCAGTAACCAGACACATGCTCATTAAGAGCAGCCACACATTAAAAAACTTTGAGTATTTCATTATACCTAATTAGTTATTGTTATATAATATAATGGATATCATGACCAGTAATCCACGATGCTGTTGAGCGACGCATCGAGAGCGGCACGTGCCTCAAGCAGTCTGAGGGCTTCGGCAAAGTGGTCGGCCTTGCGTATCTGGGCAGCCTTGTCGGCTGTCTGGTTGGCACTGTCGGCCATCTGCAGCTGCAGATACCACACATCCTGAATGAACTGAGGGATATAGGTATAGTCCTTGTAGTCGAACTTGTAGTTGTCGCGGTTCTCCTTGTCGATGGTTTCCCAGACGGCCTTTACGTCAGCGGCAGTGGGGTTCGCCTTCGACTTGATGTCATCGGCAAATCGGGGCCAGAAGATGGCAGCCAGCGGCAGTGCCATATCGGCCTTGCCCTGACGGTCCAGTTGGCCGAGCAGACCCCTTACCAGGTTGTCATAGCTACTGGTGCCGAAGCGGTCCTTGAGCGAAGTCCAGAAGAACTGGGCCACCTTATATTCATATAGCAGATCATAATACTTCTGGGCGAAGCCACCGTTGAATCCGCTCTCCATATTATAGACAGCGTTGTAGGTGTCGATCGTGGCAAGCGATGCCTCTGAGTGTGCCCTGAGGGCCTTGTCGAACGCCTCACCCACCTTGAAGTCATACTTGGCGGCAAAGCGCAGGCCACGCAGGATGGCACGGGGATCGGTGCTCACCTTCAGGTCGGCATCGACAACGGTGTTTACCAATCCCTCACGCAGGTCGTGCAGACCACCGTGGTAGTCAATGATATCGCCATTGCCGTAATCGTAGTAGAGCGAGTTGAAGGTGAAGTCGCGGCTGTAAGTGTCTTCGAGCAGGTCCTGAGAATAGGGCGAATCCGGATCATTTGGCACAGGCACGTTGGCCTTGCCGGCCAGCTCGGGGAAGATGGCGAAGATCGGGGCAATGTCGGTCTCTATGTCGCCGTCGTGATAGGCCTTGACCACCCAGATGTTTCTGAAGGCGTTGAACGACTTGGCATTAGGCACCGTGGCAACAATCTGTTCGATAGAGGCATTCGTGGAGAAGTCTACGTCGTGAGAAGGCTTTCCGAGAATGGCATCGCGTACGGTTCCACCGTTCACGTAGGCCTTAAAACCTGCATCGACCATGTATTTCATATCGTTTGCGGCATTGGTGGGAAAACTGAAGAGGCCCTCCTTATACATCGTCTTCGGGATGATCAGCTTGGCATAGCCATTGGCCACCACATCGGGATAATTAGCGTCGATCAGTTTGTTGATTTCCGTAGTAAAGAAACCTTCAGTGGTCTTTGAAAAATCCGAAGTCGAAGGATTGTCTTTATTATCAGAACAAGCATTAAATGATAGGGTGCAGAATAGGATGGCAACCCACATCCATAGTAATTTGTAGCGTTTCATTTTTGCATTTCGTTAAATTAACGGTGCAAAATTAAGTATTTTTTTCAAATCATCAAAATTTAAGCCGTTTTTTTTACTTAAATTTGGTCATTTAATAATATTGATGTAATTTTGCCGCCAGAAATAATTACTAATAAATACAATAACTATTATGAAGAGATTTCTGAATTCCATTCTGGCCCTTATGCTCTTGGCGAGCATTAGTATCCTACCTACATCCTGCATCTTCGATGGCAACGATGACAACCCCGTGCAGACCCCAACCGGACAGCAGGGCTTCTTCAGCGATGCCATCAACAAGCTGATCGACGCTAATTATGCCTTGGTAGAAAAAGACGGCTATGCTGAGCTGATCATCCCCGCCTCGCTCTACGACAGGAGTATCTTTACGATTGCCCAGGAGCATAAGAACGCCATGGACGCCATATCGGCTGCCGGCTATATGACCTATGTGAACGGTGGTGCCGTGCGCGACGGTATCCTGGGAACGCCCCTCCACGACGTAGACTTCTCAACCGACGCCACACCCGAGCAGATGGTGGCCGTCAGCATCCCCGATGCCGAGGTGGTCAAAGTCACTACCGGTGGCGGCGAGATTGCCCAGGCCAAGCACACCAGCGGTGAGGTGACCGACATGGTGCCCATCCGTGGCATCAGCAAGGATCTCGTGGGAAAGCCCACCGTGCCCACCGACGCAACAGTAGGCACCTACAGCAAACGTCTGCTCGACGACACCTACAGTCGCGACCTCACTATCAACTCCATCTACTACGACTATAAGACGGGCGACATCATCGACTATCACGGCGGTTTGCGCGACCTGCGCGAACACATCATCCGTACGGTCTACGATCCCAACGTGATGTTCCCCATCAACAGTTCGGCGCTCATCCGCACCGTACGCTTTGCAGCCCGCTACGGCTTCGATATCGACGACTACACCTCGAAGGCCATTCAGGAACACATGCACTATTGCGACGACCTGAGCGCCAGTCTGCTTAACTTCTATGTCACCAAGGGATTCACCGACGGCTGCGGCCAGCGCACTTACAAGTACTATCTCGACAACGGCATCCTCGGTCGCTATGTGCTGATGCTGAAGGACTACATGAATAAGAAGGCTTACACCGACCGCCTCTTCCCTGCCCTCGACTATTTCGACGAGCAGCATGCCGGCTCCATCTCCCTGGCCATCGCAGCCCTCTTCCTGCCCTGCATCGAGGATAACATCGGCAGCACCGAGCCCACACAGGCTAACATTACCGCCCTCTGGGACAAGTTGGAAACGGAAAGCAAGCAGAAGGATCACTTCGAACTCGACGACTTCAGCGGCACCAAGACCGAGACGATGACCATCTGGTATCTCTATAAGCAGATGACCGCCGACGCCACGCTCACCGACGCCGAGAAGACGGCCGCCGTCAAGTCGAACGCCAAGTTCAAACTTGCCCTTATGCTGCTCAATGGCTATGCCAAGACCGACAGCTCGCTGAGCAAGTACACTGACTACTGGAAATAAGGCTCCTTAAAGACCTTATTTCACATAGTCTGGATCGAAGTGGCTGTGGTATGATTCCAATTTCCCAAAGTTTTTTGCCATTTTTTATCACTTTCCCTCTCATTTTCATGCAAACCACAAGCCAAATCCCTGTCAGTACCATAAAAACAGCCCCGCCGGTTCACTCCAGCGGGGCTTGCGTTACATCATCGCCTGTGCGTAGGCGGAGCCTCCAACGGCTCCTAACAATGCGGTGAGTACCGCAATCGCGATCTTCACGACCGTCTTCCAGTTTTTCATAATACCTCCTTTCCTTGATTAATTGGTTAAACATTGTTCCCACCCGTCGCGGGCGGGAACACTCTTAATCTCCCGTACCAGTGCCACTGTTCTCCTTGGGCTTGCTGGTGTCCACATCGTTCTTCGGTGCCTCCTGAACGCTACATCCGCTGATGAACGTCTTCTGGCGCAGACCGCTCGAGTCGGTCTTTACCTCAGGCTGGAACAGCACGTGC
>Ga0247609_10000570_pt1 | contig 50536 bp, 36 predicted proteins | sample 172DNAGHGlowgp2_FD_193487 | JGI IMG/M metagenome (GOLD analysis project Ga0247609, IMG submission 193487) | Sheep rumen microbial communities from Palmerston North, Manawatu-Wanganui, New Zealand - 1728 DNA GHGlow gp2 | ecosystem: Host-associated > Mammals > Digestive system > Stomach > Rumen ... | reverse complement strand
GCACGCTCAGAGCCTTCTCCTCGCGACCTGCCATCACCAGATAGCGTGGTGTCTCGGGTACTAAGCAGATGAGCAGGGTGAACAGTCCGGCAGGTACTGCCTCACTTCCAAACATATAGCGCCACCCGGTGGTAATGGTCCATGGGTCGCTGTTGGGAGCCACGGCATTCACCCCCTGTCCTATCGACTCGATGACGGGATTAGTGTGTTCGCCCAAGATGAGGAAGTTGACGAAGTAGACCACTAACTGTCCGAAGATGATGGCAAACTGGTTCCACGACACGAGCATGCCACGGATGTTAGAGGGTGCCACCTCACCGATATACATTGGACAGATGGCAGAGGCGAGACCTACACCGATGCCTCCGATGACACGGTAGATATTAAATACTACAAGCAGTGAGTAGGAAGGCTTGCCATGTTCGAAGAGCAGGAACTCAGGGTTCATCGAACCAAGAGCAGACACAAAGAACAGGATACCAGCTACCATCAGCGAGCGCTTACGTCCCAGACGGGAGGCCAACAGGCCTGAAAGGGCTGAACCGATGATACAGCCAATGAGTGCCGACGACGAGGTGAAACCATGCATCATGTCGGTGTACTGGAAATCCTGGGCACCGATGAAGAAGGCCTGCAGACCTTTCTCGGCACCTGAAATGACCGCTGTGTCGTAACCAAACAGCAGACCGCCTAAAACAGCCACCATCACAATGCTGATGAGGTAGCTCTTACTTCCTTGTTGTTCTTTCATTTTCTATTTTATCACTTAACACTTAACACTTAACACTTATCACTTATCACTTAACACTTCCCATATGATTCCACCCCTGCGCCTTGAGTTCGAACTCCTGGTTGTCGCGGGTGACGAGAACCTGTCCATATTTCTCCTCGGTAATATGTCCGATGAGGCGTACGTCGTCAATCTCCTTCACCTTCTCCAGGTCGCCGATGGGCACGGTGAAGAGTAGTTCGTAGTCTTCACCACCATTAAGTGCGCAGGTGGTGAGGTTCATGTTCATCTCCTCTGCCATCACTGCCGTCTGGTAGTCGATGGGTATCTCCTTCTCGTAGATGCGGCAGCCTACGTGCGACTGTCGGCAGATGTGCATCAGTTCCGACGAGAGACCGTCGCTGATGTCCATCATCGCCGTGGGATGGATGTCAGCCTCGCGCAGTCGTTTGATGATGTCGCCCCGTGCCTCTGTCTGCAACTGTCGCTGCAACAGGTACTCCTTGCCGCTGAAGTCGGGTTGTGCGATGGTAGAAAGTTGGGCGTTGAGCGTGGCGACCTTCTGTTGGTCGCCAGCAGCCTTAGCCTCTGCCATCTTCTTCTGAAGGTCGTTTACTTGACTATAGTAGACGCTCTTCTCGCGTTCCAGCAGTTGCAGTCCCATATAGGCAGCTCCCAGGTCTCCGCTGACGCAGATGAGGTCGGTGTTCTTCGCACCGTTGCGATAGACGATGTCCTCCTGTCGTGCCTCTCCGATGCAGGTGATGCTGATGGCCATTCCGGTATAGGATGACGTGGTGTCGCCCCCCACGATGTCGACATTCCACTTCTCGCAGGCCAGACGCAGTCCGCTGTAGAAGAGTTCTATGTCCTCCACGGTGAAACGTTTTGAGAGTGCCAGCGAGATGGTCATCTGTCGTGGTGTGCCGTTCATGGCGAAGATGTCGCTGATGTTGACCATCGCAGCCTTGTAGCCCAGGTGTTTCAGGTCGATATAGGTGAGGTCGAAGTGTACCCCCTCCATGAGGAGGTCGGTGGTCACCAGTACCTCCTTGTCGGGATAGTGGAGTACGGCGCAGTCGTCGCCCACGCCGTACTTCGTTGACTCATTCTTGTTGACGAGGTCCTTGGTCAGTCGTTCTATGAGACCAAACTCGCCCAGTTTAGCTATTTCCATTGATATCAGATACGTGATAGGTACGTATTACTTCTTCCATTCCTCCGTTGGGTGGTCGGTATTGAACTTAGCCGTCTTCTGGCTCTCAATCTTCTCTGAGCGCACTATCATCTCGCGCATAATCTCAGTCATGATGGGTTGAGCCTTGTCGGCAGCCTCCTGTACCTCTTCATGGCTTACCTCTACCGGCTGGTCGAAGCCGCCTAGGTCGGTGACCACTGAGATGCCGAAGACACGGATGCCGCAGTGGTGGGCCACGATGACCTCGGGCACTGTCGACATGCCTACGGTGTCGCCACCCATCGTGCGATACATCTTATACTCGGCAGGTGTCTCGAAGGTGGGACCCTGCACACCCATATACACACCATACTGCAGGCGGATCTTCTTCTCACGTGCAATCTTGCTGGCCAGTTGGATGAGTTTGGGGTCGTAGGTCTCGTGCATGTCGGGGAAGCGCGGACCCGTAGGGAAGTTCTTGCCACGCAGCGGGTGCTCAGGGAACATGTTGATGTGGTCGGTAATTACCATTAGGTCGCCAATCTTAAAACCCGGGTTCATGCCGCCAGCAGCATTAGAAACGAAGAGTGTCTTGATGCCCAGTTCGTACATCACACGTACGGGGAAGGTCACCTCCTTCATCGAGTAACCCTCGTAATAGTGGAAGCGGCCTTTCATTGCCATAATGTCAACACCTCCCAGTTTGCCGAAGATGAGTTTTCCGCTGTGTCCTTCCACTGTCGATACCGGGAAGTTAGGGATTTCTGCGTATGGGAACTCTGTGGTATCGGTAATCTCCGATGCCAGTTGTCCAAGACCAGTACCAAGTACGATGGCCGTTTTAGGACTTGTTGTCATCCTTGCTTTTAGCCAGGATGCTGTTTCTTGAATTTTTTCGTACATAGCCTATAATGTGATTGTTAAACAATTCTTCTTTCTCTTTGCCGATGAATCTGATGCGGATGGGTAAGGCGTAGATGTTCTGTCGGACATCGATGCTCAGTCCTGTGGTGTTCTGTATGCGCACGGCATCCTTCTCCGTCGTGATGATACACTTGGGTGAGGGTAGGGTTGCAAAGGTCTGGTTGATGCGCTCTACATCCTTCTCGCTGAAGTCGTGATGGTCGGGGAAGGCGAGTGACGTGATGTTGTCAGTGTAGGGTTTCAGGTCTTCGATCATCTGTCGTGGCGAGGCGATGCCTGTGAGCAGGAGCACGTTAGTGTCCTTTAATGATTGCAGCGTCTCAATGGTCTTCAGTGACTCTCCTTCAAAGACCGGCACCGGCTGCTCGTAGTCGAGCATGGTGAAGTAGAGTTGTTGGTATGGGAAGAGGTTCATCGCCTTGGTGACGACGCGATAGTCCATTGGCTTTAGTTTTTTCGGACACTTGGTGATGATCACGATGTCGGCACGGTCCTTGCCTGAGAGCGGCTCGCGCAGTCTGCCGGCCGGCAACAGCCGGTCGTAGATGACGAGGCGGTGGTAGTCGACGAGTAGTATGTTGATGCCAGGTGTCACGTAGCGATGTTGGAAGGCATCATCGAGGAGGATGACATCGGTGTCTCTCTTCTCTTCGGTGAGCCGTTGTATACCCCTGACGCGTTTCCTGTCGACAGCCACATAAACCTTCGGAAACTTCCGTTTCATCTGATAGGGCTCGTCGCCTATCTCACGAGCGGTAGTGTGCTCGTTGGCAAGCAGGAACCCCTTGGTCTTGCGCTTATAGCCGCGACTGAGCACTGCCACCTGGAAGTTGCCCGGCAACCGCTTGTCGCCCATATAGTTTTGCAGAAGGCGGATGAGATATTCCACATGAGGTGTCTTGCCCGTGCCCCCCACGGTGATATTGCCCACCGAGATGACGGGCACATCAAAGGAGTGACTTCTCAGGATGCCCACGTCGAAGCAGAAGTTCCTGATGCATACCCCCATGCCATAGAGACAGCTCAGAGGCAAGAGGCTCTTGTTGATCTTGATAAAATCGCCTTCCATTTATAATAACAAGGTAATTGGCCTGCCCTATTTGATACTGACACTGAAGGGTAGACGTGCCTGCATACGATTGCGCAACTGCTCCTTACGCAGTTCCATCACCGGTTCGTAGAGGTCGCCAAGAACCATTCTCAACTGGTTGTCAGTGAGGTAGTTGTTGGGCCTCTCATCGCTGTTGAACATCTGGTCAAACCAGTCCACCTTCTCGGGATAGGCAACCATGTGGTATTCCTTTAGTTTTGCCAGTGCAGCAGCCTTCTTGACGGCATCGTTGAGTGAACCCAACTGATCGACCAGTTTAATCTCGACAGCATCCTTAGCCAGCCATACACGACCCTGTGCAATCTCGTTGACCTCTTCCTTGGTCATGCCACGTCCGTCGGCCACTATGCTCAGGAAACTCTCGTAGCCACGGTCTACGTAGCCCTGCATTTTCTGCATCACGGAGTCGTTGTCCTCGGCAAAGATCAGACTGTTCTCGTAGTCGGTGAAGGTGTTGGTGGTGACGCCGTCCCAGGTAATGCCCAGTTTCTCTGTCACTAAACCACTGAAGTTGGGTATCAGTCCGAAGATACCGATAGAACCGGTGATGGTGGTAGGCTCGGCAAAGACATAGTCGGCACCACAGCTTATCATATAGCCGCCCGAGGCAGCCACACCACCCATGGAGACGACCACTGGTTTCTTGGTCTTCAACTGTTTGATGGCATGCCATATCTGTTCGCTGGCGAAGGCGCTGCCGCCACCAGAGTTCACACGGAGGACTACCGCCTTCACGTTCTCATCGCTTGCCAATGCGTTCAGGTCGTCAACGGTGTTTTTGCCCACGATGGCATGTCCACCTGATAGTCCGCTCAGTGCCTGATCGATAATCTCGCCATAGGCATAATAGACGGCAATCTCGTCGCCCTTCTCCTTGGCTTTCTTGCCATTCACCTTCAGTGTAGCCATTTGGTCGAGCGATAACTGGTTCAACTCGTCCTTCTCGCCCACCTTCAACTTGCCACGTACGAGCTTCTTCACCTCGTCGGGATACATCAGTTTGTCTACTAGTTTAGCATTGACATAGTCCTCCTGGTTGGCAAAGATCATGACGCTGTCGTTGGCCAGCTGGTTCAGGGCATCGATGGTGGTCTTACGGCTGTCGGCTATCTCAGTGGTCCAATGGTTCCAGATGCCTTCCAGGTAAGCCTGGCGCTGTTCACGGTCGTTGTCGCTCATGTCGGTACGGGTGACACTCTCCACATAACTCTTATATTTTCCCACACGCGCAGCCTGGTACTTGATGCCCAGCTTGTCGTAGAGTCCTTTCAGGTAATAGCTCTTTCCGCCAAGACCCTTGAAGTCGATCATGCCGCCCTTGTTCAGATAGAGTTCGTTGGCAGCCGTACAAATATAGTAAGCCCCCTGCATGTACTGGTCGGCAAAAGCCACCACCCACTTGCCACTCTTGCGGAAGTCCACGAGTGCGTCGCGGATCTGCTGGGCAGAGGCAGGTGCGTCAAATTCCACCATGCCACTCTCGATGTAGATACCCTTGATGTTCTGGTCTTCCTTTGCTTTCTTGATGGCACTCAGTATGTCGTCGAGTCCTAATTCTTCGGTACCTGCCATTCCTAAGATGGAGGCAAAAGGACCTGCGTCTTCAGCGCGCTCAGACACGATGCCTTGCAGTTTCAACACAAAGACGGAGTTCTCCTTGGCCGTAACAGAACTGTTACCGCTTGCCAGGATGCCGGTGAGGATAACAGCGAAGATGATGATGCCAATAATCGACATGGCGATGATTCCGCACATCGTGGCTAACATGTATTTAAAAAACTGTTTCATAAAATAATGGTTGAATAAATGAGTTTCATGTGCAAAAGTACAAAAAAAAATGAAACATCGTACAATTTTCCGATTTTTTGTATGATTTTCTATGGTTTGTTAGTATGGAATATACTAATTTTGCAGCATCAAAAGAAAAACGGACTACTTATTGATTATATAGTTTTAGTTAGTATATTTTATGGTAAAGAGGTTGAGCCGGACTGTGAAGTTCGGCTTTTTCTATCCTTTTTTTTATAAGAATAATAAGAAAATCATGTTATTCTTTTGTGTTTCTCTCGTTTTTTTCGTAACTTTGCGACATAAAACTAATCTAAACAAAAATATCAATGAAACAAAAGTTGCTGATAAGCCTGCTGCTGGTAATGTCCTGCACGCTGGCTATGGGAAAGAAAAAAGTGGTGAAACAGGAACTGTGGCCCAATGGCGAGGTGATGTCTGAATGGTTCAAAGATACTACCAAGGTGAAGCTCAGTGACCTGGGCAAGCAGTATGACATCACTGTGTATGGCGTGCGACAGGGTACCACTGACATCCAGACCAAACAGATACAAGCCGTCATCGACCGTGCTGCGCAAGAGGGTGGTGGTGTCATTGTCATCCCACAGGGCACGTTCTATAGCGGTAGCCTCTTCTTCCGTCAGGGTACCCATCTTTATATAAAAGAAGGTGGCGTGCTAAAAGGTTCGGAACGCATCCACGACTTCGAGATCCGTGAGACCCGTATTGAGGGTCAGACCTGTAAGTACTTCACTGCGCTGGTCAATGCCGACGGTGTGGATGGCTTTACCATAGCCGGCAAGGGCACCATTGACGGAAACGGCGAACCTTACTGGGAGGAGTTCTGGATTCGCAGACAGTGGAACCGTCAGTGCACCAACAAGGATGCACAGCGTCCGCGACTGACCTATATCAGTAACTCGAAGAATGTCACCATCCAGGATGTGAGACTCATCAACTCACCCTTCTGGACCAACCATATCTATCGTTGCGATCATGTGAGATATATCGACCTCTACATCTACTCATCAACACAAGGTATCAAGGGCCCGTCGACTGATGCCATAGATATCGACGTATGCCATGATGTGGTGGTGCGTGGCTGTTATATGAACGTCAACGACGATGCCGTGGTGCTGAAAGGCGGCAAGGGCACGTTTGCTGACAAAGCCCCTGAGAATGGACCCTGTTATAACGTGCTGGTGGAAGACTGTCATTATGGCACAGTGCATGGTTGTATGACTCTCGGCTCAGAGTCACTCCATGACTGGAACGTCATCATGCGACGCTGTCACGCCGACAACACCAACAACGTACTCTGGTTGAAGATGCGCCCTGATACCCCCCAGCACTACGAATATGTAAGGGTGGAGGACTTTACAGGTAACTGTCGCAACTGTCTGCTCATCCGACCCTGGACACAGTTCTACGAGAAACAGGAACGTGAGGATATGCCCCTCAGCCAGTGTAATAACGTGGCGTTCAAGAATATCCGCATGGACTGTGGCAACTTCTTTGCTGTAGAGGGCTCGGATAAGTATGTCTTGAAAGATTTCTCGTTTGAGGATGTTGACGTGAAGGATGCTGCCAAGGTGAAGGCGTTCGCACAGAGACCCATTGAGAGGTTGTCGTTGAAGAATGTCATCGTCAACGGTGAGAAGATTGAACCATGAACTTTGAAGATTGAACATTGAGAATGAAACGACAGATTCTTTTGACAATAGTGATGCTTACGATGGCAGTGACGATACAGGCCATGGAGCGTCAGAAATTGAATTTCAACGCCGACTGGCTGTTGAAGGTAGGTGATGTCAAGGAGGCCTCACAACCAAAGTATGAAGATGGGCATTGGCAGCACGTCACCTTGCCATACGCCTTCAACGGCGACGAGGCTTTCAAAAAAGATATCGTGGACCTTACTGATACCGTCTGCTGGTATCGTAAGCACTTCACACTGACTACTGAGGACTTGAAAGGCAAGGTCTTCGTGGAGTTCGAGGGTGCCCGACAGGGAGCTGACGTGTGGCTTAATGGCCATAAGGTGGGCTTCTCGGATAATGGCGTGATGGCCTTCGGCTTCGACCTTACACCATATATTTTAAAAGGAGAGAATGTGATGGCAGTGCGCTGCGACAACTCGTGGCAGTATCGCGACCGCGTGCTCGACAGCCGTTACCAGTGGAACGACAAGAATTTCAATGCCAACTACGGCGGACTGCCGAAGAATGTGTATCTGCACAAGACCGACAGACTCTATCAGACGCTGCCCATCTACAGCAATCTGGGTACCACAGGCACATACGTCTATGCCACCGACTTCGACATCGCTGCTCATAAAGCCACAATTCATGTGGAGAGTCAGGTGAAGAACGATGACACTGTAGAACACCGTTTCTTTCTTACTGTTGTCATTAAGGATGTCGATGGCAACAAGGTGGCAGGTTTTAATGGAGATCAGATGATGACCTTGAAACCTGGTGAGACGGCTATTGCCAAGGCTCAGCAGGAAGTGCAGGGACTCCATTTCTGGTCGTGGGGCTATGGCTATCTCTATACCGTAGAGACTTATTTGCGCAAGAATCTAGATACAGCCTCTGCAGCTAACGATGTTGTCACAACCCGTACCGGCTTCCGCAAAACGGCGTTCAAGGACGGTAAGTTCTACCTGAACGACCGCTGTATGATGGTGCATGGCTATGCCCAGCGCACCAGCAACGAATGGCCGGGCGTAGGACTGAGTGTCCCTGCGTGGCTGAGCGACTATAGCAACGGCCTCGTGGTGGAGTCGGGAGGTAATCTCGTGCGTTGGATGCACGTGTGTCCCTGGAAACAGGACATTGAATCGTGCGACCGTGTAGGACTGCTTCAGGCCATGCCTGCCGGCGATGCTGAAAAAGATGTGGAAGGCGCCCGTTGGCAACAACGTACGCAGGTGATGCGTGATGCTATCATATATAATAGGAACAACCCGTCGGTAGTGTTCTATGAGTGTGGCAACTATCGCATCTCGAAAGAACATATGGAAGAGATGAAGGCCATCCGTGACCAGTATGACCCCAATGGCGGACGTGCCATCGGTTCGCGTGAGATGCTGAACCGTCCAGAGGCGGAATACGGCGGTGAGATGCTCTATATCAACAAAAGTGCCACAAAACCCATGTGGGCGATGGAGTACTATCGTGACGAGGGACTACGCAAGTACTGGGATGAGTATTCATACCCCTACCACAAAGAGGGCGACGGACCACTCTATCGCGGGGCACCAGCACACGACTATAACCATAACATGGACAAGCTCGCTTGCGGCATGGTGGAGCGCTGGTATGAGTATTGGCTCGAACGTCCTGGCACAGGCCGACGCGTCTCAAGTGGTGGTGTAAACATTGTCTTCTCTGATACCAATACCCACCATCGAGGGGAGTCCAACTATCGCACTAGTGGTGTTACCGATGCCATGCGTCTGCCTAAGGATGCTTTCTTCGCCCATCAGGTGATGTGGGACGGATGGGTGTCGCCAGAACATCCACGTACTTATATCATAGGACATTGGAACTATGAACCCGCAACAGTGAAACCGGTCTATGTGGTATCTACTGCCGACTCAGTGGAACTGTTTGTCAATGGTAAGAGCCAAGGCTATGGTATACGCTCATTCCAGTGGCTTCATACCTTTGAGAACGTGACATTCGAGGCTGGTACTATAGAGGCTAAGGGAAGTGACGGCTCTTCTTATAAGATAGAGACTGCTGGCGCTCCTTTCCAACTGAAACTGTCGGCCATTGAGAATCCGGAGGGCTTCAAAGCAGATGGCGCTGATATGGCACTCGTACAGGTGGAGGTGGTTGACAAGCAGGGCCGACGCTGTCCTCTTGACAACCGCATGGTCAACTTCCAAATGTGGGGCGAAGGAAAGTGGATAGGAGGTATCGGTGTCGGACGTAGTGACAACTACGTAGGTCACATGTTGCTCCCTGTGGAGTGTGGCGTCAATCGCATCCTCGTGCGCTCTACAACCAATGAAGGCGAGATAGGCCTCTCGGTCGTCGCAGAAGGTGTGCGCCCTGCTTATCTCACGTTGAAGACAAAGGCTGTTAATAAGGAGAACGACTTGCCGATGCTGACGCTGAAACCCTCACTGAGGCGTGGGGAGACACCTGCCACGGTGTCATATACCGACCAGTTTGTCAGTGTGGGTGTTAAGAGGGTAAAGGCAGGTAGCAACCAGACTGACATGATGAACACCATCGATGACAACGAGCTGACAGAATGGAAGAGTGATGGCAAACGTGAGAATGCCTGGGTGACCTATACCTTCGACCGTAAGGCTGTCATCGATGAGGTGGTCATGAAATTATCCGGCTTCCGTCAGAAATGCTATCCCTTGGAGGTCTATGCCGGCAAGACAAAGATATGGGCAGGCATCACGGATGCTACACTGGGGTATGTCCATCTGAAGATTGAAAAACCAGTGGCTGCCAAAGAGTTAACTATCAAGATGATAGGTCCGGCACAGAGCAACTCGAAGTATGGTCAGATTAAAGAACTGGCAGGTGGCGTGGCGAACGAGTTGGATCGCATCGCATCGGCCAAGGGCAAGACAGAACTACGTATTATCGAGGTCGACGTGCTTGAAAAAGTGAAATAACTGGCAGTCGCAATCTGTCATAGTGCCGTGTCAAAATGTCAGTCCTGACGTTTTGGCACGGTTTTCGCTTGAAAAGAAATGAAGGCTTGGAATCCTGAATAATCGACATAACGACATAACGAAAAAATTAAAACAAAAGACTATGAACATTAAACCATTAGGAGACCGTGTGCTGGTATTGCCTGCACCGGCTGAAGAGAAAATCGGTGGAATCATTATTCCCGACACTGCGAAAGAGAAGCCTCTGCGTGGCATCGTAAAGGCTGTTGGTAAGGGCTCCAAAGATGAAGAGATGATCCTTAAGGAGGGCGACGAAGTGCTCTATGGCAAGTACTCTGGCACAGAACTGGAGTTTGATGGAGAGAAATATCTGATGATGCGTCAGAGTGATGTGTTAGCAGTACTCTCTTAATTATTCACTCATTAATTATTAAATACTATGGCAAAAGAAATTAAATTCAATATTGACGCCCGCGAGATGATGAAGCAGGGCGTAGACCAGTTGGCAAATGCTGTCAAGGTGACACTCGGTCCTAAAGGACGTAATGTGGTGATTGAGAAGAAGTTTGGCGCTCCACAGATTACAAAAGACGGTGTAACCGTTGCTAAGGAGATTGAACTGGAGGACCACTTCGAGAATACTGGTGCTCAGCTGGTGAAGAGCGTTGCTTCTAAGACCGGTGATGATGCTGGTGATGGTACCACTACAGCTACGCTGCTTGCTCAGGCTATCGTCAGCGAGGGCTTGAAGAACGTTACCGCTGGTGCTAATCCTATGGATCTGAAGCGTGGTATCGACAAGGCCGTGAAGTGCGTGACCGACTTCATTGCCAAGAATGCTGAGCAGGTCGGTGACAACTACGACAAGATTGAGCAGGTGGCTACTGTCAGTGCCAACAACGATAAGGAGATTGGCGAACTGTTGGCTGAGGCTATGCGCAAGGTGTCTAAGGATGGCGTTATCACCATTGAGGAGTCAAAGAGCCGCGACACCCATATCGGTGTGGTAGAGGGTATGCAGTTCGACCGTGGTTATCTGTCAGCTTACTTCGTTACCGATTCTGAGAAGATGGAGTGCGCTATGGAGAATCCTTATATCCTCATCTACGACAAGAAGATTTCAAATATCAAGGAGTTCCTGCCTATTCTGCAGCCTGCTGCTGAGAGCGGACGTCCCTTGCTAATCATTGCTGAGGATGTAGACTCAGAGGCACTCACCACACTCGTGGTCAACCGTCTGCGTGGTGGTCTGAAGATCTGCGCTGTGAAGGCTCCTGGCTTTGGCGACCGTCGTAAGGCCATGTTGGAGGATATCGCTGTGTTGACAGGTGGTACCGTAATCAGTGAGGAGAAAGGCTTGAAACTCGAACAGGCTACCCTTGAGATGCTGGGTACTTGTGAGAAGCTGACTGTCACCAAGGACAACACCACCATCGTCAATGGTGCTGGTGACTCAAAGGCCATCAAGGATCGTATCAACCAGATTAAAGCTGAGATTGAGAATACCACCAGCTCTTACGACAAGGAGAAGCTGCAGGAGCGTCTGGCTAAGTTGGCAGGTGGCGTAGCAGTGCTCTACGTAGGTGCCAACAGTGAGGTAGAGATGAAGGAGAAGAAAGACCGCGTCGATGATGCTCTCTGCGCTACTCGCGCTGCTATCGAAGAGGGTGTCGTAGCCGGCGGCGGTACTACCTACATCCGTGCTCAGGAGGCTTTGGCTTCTGTGAAGGGTGACAATGCCGATGAGCAGACTGGTGTGAACATCGTATGCCGTGCTATTGAGGAGCCCCTCCGTCAGATCGTCACCAACGCCGGTGGTGAGGGTGCCGTCGTAGTACAGAAGGTGCGCGAGGGTAAGGGCGACTTCGGTTACAATGCTCGTACCGATGCATACGAGGACCTGCGCAAAGCTGGTATCATTGATCCTGCCAAGGTGGCTCGTGTAGCTTTGGAGAATGCCGCTTCTATCGCCGGTATGTTCCTTACCACTGAGTGTCTCATTGTAGACAAACCGGAAAAGGAACCTGCCATGCCAATGGGTAACCCAGGTATGGGTGGCATGATGTAAGCAACAGTATTACAACGTTTTGTAAACTTAAGTTGACAAATAAGAGGCAAACGATGGTTTGCCTCTTATTTTATATCAATTTGTTATAATAAGACTAGTTTTTTTTGTGAATTATATTTGTTGATATTCTTAAAAAATAGTAATTTTGCATCGTGAAAAGATGTTTATGTCAGCGTGATGCTGAATACAAGAGATATTTTTTTGATTTGTTTTAGTAGATTAGTTTTTAAGTAGTTTGTTTTTAAAGCCGGTTGTCGTGAGACAATCGGCTTTTTATTTTATATCTTTTCTTGTGAGATTAAAAAAAATAAATTACCTTTGCAACCAATTATGAACTGGAGATTTATTTGCAAATGGGTTGTTACTTTTTCAGTGGCAACATTCGTCTACAACCTGACTCTTCGTTTGACTAATGGAGGCAGATGGACAGCATTCTTTATGGCACTTGGCGTGATGATTCTGTTGGCTGTGGCTGTAGGGTATGTCATTGACTGGATTGAAGCCAGAAAAGAGAAGCGCCATGAAGAATCAACCCATAATGAAGGCGAAGAATGAGAAAATTACTTCAACTCTATAAGGAATGGCGGGGAGCCGAACCTGTAGCCATAGAAAATCTGGCAGGAGCGGGAAGCAACCGTATGTATTATCGCATGACCGATAGTGAAGGTCAGAACGTCATAGGTTGTATCGGCACAAGTCGTGATGAAAACCATGCCTTTATCTACTTGGCCGCTCATTTCCAGAAAAGGATGCTGGCTGTACCCAAGATGCTCTACGTCAGTAAGGATGAGATGCGATATCTGCAGAGCGACCTGGGAACGTTGTCCTTGTTTGATGCCATCAAAGGAGGACGCGAGGCAGGTGGCCGATATACGCTGAAGGAACAGGAACTGCTGAAGGCTACCATCCGTGAACTGCCTAATGTGCAGTTCCGTGGTGCTCGTGACCTCGACTTCTCCCAATGCTATCCTCAGCCGGCTTTTGATGCCGAGGGTGTACAGTTTGACCTTAACTACTTCAAATACTGTTTTCTGAAAGCCACACAGTTGGATTTCCATGAGCTGAAGTTGGAAGCTGACTTCCGTTTGATGACCAAGGACCTGACGGCTGAACACAGTGAGAGCTTTATGTATCGTGACTTTCAAGCTCGCAATGTGATGTTGTGTCCATCGCTTTCCTCGGAAGGGAAGGATGAGTTGCGTCCTTATTTCATTGACTTCCAAGGAGGACGCCGCGGACCGTTCTATTACGATTTGGCATCGTTCCTGTGGCAGGCATCCGCCAAGTATCCTGACAAACTCCGCAGTGAACTGTTGGATGAATACTACGTTGCTGCCCAGCAATATATGGAGATGCCTCAACGAGAGGTCTTCGACAAGCGACTGAGCCTGTTCGTGCTGTTCCGCACGATGCAGGTGCTGGGTGCCTATGGCTTCCGTGGCTATTTCGAGCGTAAGCCCCACTTCATCCAGTCTATTCCTGCTGCTATCCAGAACCTTCGTAACCTGTTGGCAACGGGTGATTATCCTTATCCTTACCTTATAGAGATACTTACGAAGTTGACCGAACTGCCGCAGTACCAGCAACAAGAAGAGTCGCCACAGAAGCGTGCTGACGGTTTTAAGACGACAGAGATCAATCCCTATAACGCTCACCCGAAAGATGGTCCTGCAACCTTCTCTAAATACGATGGAAAAGGACCGCTGGTGGTCAAGGTGTTCAGCTTCAGTTATGGCAAAGGTATTCCTGAGGATGAGAGCGGCAACGGCGGTGGTTATGTGTTCGACTGCCGAAGTACCCACAACCCCGGTCGTTATGAGCCTTATAAGTTGTTGACGGGACTTGACGAGCCGGTCATCCGTTTCTTGGAGGACGACGGTGAGATACTGACGTTCCTCGATAGCGTTTACAAGTTGGCTGACGCTCATGTATCCCGTTATATCCAACGTGGCTTCACCTCGCTGATGTTCTGCTTCGGCTGTACTGGCGGACAGCATCGCTCTGTCTATAGCGCCCAACATCTGGCGGAACATATCCACGAGAAATACGGGGTGGAGGTGCGCATCTGCCATCGTGAACAAAAGATAACCCAGGTATTGTCGCCCGCATGAATGACATTGTGATGAGTACTCATGGCATCAATATCTCAGCATTCTTTGCGGGTGCCTCCACTTCTTTTTATACTATCTTTGCACTTTATATCCTGAGCTGTCGCGAGCGCACACGCTTTCAGTCGGTCTTAGGATGGCTTCTCGCCGTATGGGCGGTATGGAGCATGAAGGATATCATCATCACTTTCCCACATTTACACACCTACAGTACTTAACTACATTGCTCTCATTGACGGATGGTCGGCAGTATCATACGTGGTCTTCATCTTTGAAGTGACAATGCCTGGCTGGACTACGTGGCGACGAGTTCTGCTGACACTGTTGCCCTTCATAGCGTTTACCATTCTCTATGCGGTAGTCCCTGAACGTGCTGTCATGTATAGCTATTATGGCTTCTTGTGGTTTTTTGCGTGGGCTGTTGTCATCTTCGCCTATTTCAAGGTGAAGACCTATTTACGCTATATCCGTTCCAACTATTCTAATATTGACCAGATTGACGTGACGTGGCTGAAACCGGTGTTCTTCTTCGCCATTGTCAGTCAGTTTCTCGTAGTCAGCTTTGCGCTCATCGCCCAACTTTGACAACTGTTCCTTGTCTTCTACTTTGCTGTATTCATCTTTGTAATAGGAGTCGAGGTTGTTTCTGGCCTCTTTCTGCTGAGAGCACAGGAAAGGCAGCTTGCCCAGGCTGGCTGATTCCTCAATCTTCACCGCTTCCTCCACCTTAGCGATAGCATCATCAACAGGCCCGGAGCCCGTACCAGCTGAACCACCACAAGCAGTCAACAAAGCTGCAGTTGTAAACATCATTGCGAAAATACTTTTTTTCATTGTTCTTGTTTTTTGTTAATAATAAAAAAGTGGGTGTTTATCGCCTGCAAAGATAGATTATTTGCCTGAAAATGGTCTTGAATACATCGTTCGAAAAAACACCATTCAAACAAAATCGACGTTCAACGAGTAAAAAAGTTGGTGTTTTCAGGGAAAAGTATTACCTTTGCAGCATGAAACAGGCTATGATTTTTGCAGCGGGTCTCGGTACCCGCTTGAAGCCACTTACAGATAGCATGCCCAAGGCCTTGGTGCCAGTGGGGGGGCGTCCCCTCTTGGACATCGTAGTGTCGCGGCTGTTGGCCACGGGGCTCTATAATCGTTTCGTCATCAACGTGCATCATTTTCCCCAACAGATTATTGACTATGTCGCTACACGCGACTATGCCTCGATAGTCACTTTCAGCGACGAGTCAGAGCAGTTGCTTGAGACGGGTGGGGGACTGAAGAAGGCTGCACCGCTCTTCACCACCGATGAACCTATCCTGATACATAATGTGGATATCCTTGATAATATCGACTACGAATGGTTTTCCCGTCAGCACCTTGACGACGAGGATGCTGTACTGTTGGTGAGCAAGCGCCAGACGAAACGCTACCTGCTCTTTGACAACAGCATGCGTCTCATGGGATGGAAAAATATCGAGACCGGTGAAATCAAGAGTCCTTATGAGTACGTGCGACGTACCGGCCTTTCCCAGTATGGCGAACCGTTAAATGAGTATGCCTTCTCTGGTATTCATTCCTTCTCGCCACGTCTGTTCCCGTTGATGGAGCGTTTCCCAGACCGCTTCGGCATCATTGACTTCTATCTCAGCGTCTGTCACCGCTCGCGTATTGTTGGTTGTGTGAAGGACGACCTCCGCTTGCTCGATGTCGGCAAGCTCGATTCATTACAAGAAGCAGAAAAATTCATTTTATAACTTATGCAAAAGATCATTATCCTCGATTTCGGTTCCCAGACCACGCAGCTCATTGGCCGTCGTGTCCGTGAACTCGACACGTTCTGTGAGATTCTGCCCTACAACAAGTTCCCTAAGGATGACCCCTCGGTCATTGGCGTGATTCTCTCAGGTTCGCCTTTCAGCGTCCATGATCCAGAGGCCTTTAAGGTTGATCTCAATCAGTTTGTAGGTCGTGTACCTGTCCTTGGCATCTGCTATGGAGCCCAGTTTATCAGTCATACTCTTGGTGGTAAGGTGGAGAAAGCCGATAGCCGTGAGTACGGACGTGCTCACTTGGAGACCATCGACCTCGATAATCCGCTCTTCAAAGGATTTGAGAAAGGCTCGCAGGTGTGGATGAGTCATGGTGATACCATCACCGCCATTCCCGAGGACTTCCAGGTCATCGGCAGTACCAAGGATGTGCGTAATGCCGCTTTCTATTCTCCCTCTCCTTCTGGGAGGGCAGGAAATGGGTCTCCTATCTTCGCCGTTCAGTTCCATCCCGAGGTGTTCCACACTGTTCAGGGTAGTCTGCTGCTGAAGAACTTCGTGGTCGACATCTGTGGCTCTTGTCAGGAATGGAGCGCTGCCTCCTTTGTCGATACTACTGTTGCTGAACTGAAACAGCAGGTGGGTAACGACCGCGTCATCCTAGGACTTTCAGGCGGTGTTGATTCCAGTGTGGCTGCCGTACTACTTAATAAAGCCATTGGCGATCGTCTGACATGTATCTTTGTAGACCACGGCATGTTGCGCAAGAACGAGTTCCAACAGGTGATGGACGATTACAAGGTGTTGGGACTCAACGTCATCGGCGTAGATGCCAGTGAGAAGTTCTTTGCCGACCTTGAAGGCGTTTCCGAACCCGAGAAGAAACGTAAGATTATCGGTCGCGACTTCGTGGAGGTGTTCAATGCTGAGGCTAAGAAAATAACCGACGCTAAGTGGCTTGCTCAGGGCACTATCTATCCCGACCGTATCGAGTCGCTGAACATAACGGGTAAAGTCATCAAGAGCCATCATAACGTAGGCGGTCTGCCCGAGGAGATGCACTTGCAACTCTGCGAACCCCTGAAATGGTTGTTCAAGGACGAAGTGCGTCGAGTGGGACGACAGTTGGGCATGCCCGAACATCTGATTACCCGTCACCCCTTCCCAGGTCCTGGGCTCGCCGTCCGCATTCTGGGCGATATCACACGTGAGAAAGTGCGCATCCTGCAAGATGCCGATGATATCTATATCCGTGGCCTGCGCGACTATAAGGTGCGTCTCTCCGGCGAGGAGGCCCGTAAGGTACTGGCTGCCGGTGTACCTACTGAGATGACTGACGGCGAGATAGAAGTGTCGCTTTATGACCAGGTATGGCAGGCAGGCGCCATCCTCCTCTCCACTGTACGATCGGTGGGTGTGATGGGTGATGAGCGTACCTATGAGAATCCTGTCGCCCTTCGTGCCGTTACCTCCAGTGATGCTATGACCGCTGACTGGGCGCATCTGCCCTACGACTTCATGGCTAAGGTCTCCAATGAGATTATAAATAAGGTGCGTGGCGTCAATCGTGTCTGCTACGACATTTCTTCAAAGCCACCCGCAACTATCGAGTGGGAGTAGGTCATTCCGAGACAATGCTGAAAGATATCATGACAGCTGAGCAGTGCGCGCTGATGCAGCAGTTGCTCAAAGAGAGTGAGACCATTGTGCTCACGTGCCATGTGAACCCAGACGGTGATGCGCTGGGATCGTGTCTGGCGTGGGCTGAGGTTATCCGTTCTCAGTATGGCAAGGAGCCCCAGATTATCATACCCGACCAGTATCCCGACTTCCTGCAGTGGATGCCTAATACGGAGCGCATCATCCGATACGACAAGCACAAGGAAGGCTGCGACTGGACGTTTAAGCACTGCGATCTCATCTTCTGTCTCGACTACAACACGGCGAGTAGGGTAGATGCCATGCAGGAGTCGCTGAGCAGTTCGCCTGCCAAGAAGGTGATGATCGATCATCATCTGAACCCAGATATCGACACGGTGCTTACTATCTCGCACCCTGAGGCCTGCAGCACATGTGAACTGGTGTTCAGGGTCGTCTGGCAGATGGGCTGTTTCGAACAGTTGACCAGGCATTTCGCTGTTCCCCTCTATTGTGGTATGATGACCGATACTGGCGGCTTCACGTATAACTCCAGTGACTGTGACGTTTACTTTATTATCTCGCAATTGCTCACCAAGCATATCGACAAGGATAAAATCTACCGCAACGTCTATAACACCTTCTCAGAGAACCGTTTGAGGATGACGGGTTACGTGCTCTACGAGAAACTAGTGGTGAAACCGAAGTTGCACGCCTCTTATTTCACGCTGACCCGTGAGGATCTGAAGCGTTTTAAGTTTATCAAGGGCGATGCTGAAGGCTTGGTCAATATGCCGTTGCAGATGAAAGGACACAAGTTGAGCATCTCACTCCGCGAGGATACCGAAAAGGAAAACCTCGTCTGGGTGTCGTTGCGCTCGGTCGATGACTTCCCATGCAACCAGGTGGCAGCCCGTTACTTCAATGGCGGAGGTCATCTGAATGCCTCTGGCGGACGCCTCTACTGCTCTATCGAGGAGGCTGTCAAAGTGACAGAGCAAGCCATTGATGCCTTCGCCACGTTGTTAAAGTAGTGAAAACGTGCGACTGTTTACGTTTTTTTTCGTAATTTTGCCGCCTGAAAAAGAATAAGTATATTGTAAGGAATATGAAGAAAGTAATGATTGCCCTCATGTCGCTGCTGTGCTTAGCCTCGGTGGTTGCCTGTAATGACTATGAGACCTATGGCGAGAAGAAGGATAAAGAGCGCGAGGCCATTAAGCGGTTTATAGCCGACTCTAGTATCGTGGTGATTGATGAGAGCAGGTTCCATGAACAGGGCAATATGACCGATGTGTCAAAGAACGAGTTCGTCTATCTGAACAACTCGGGCGTTTATATGCAGATTATACACAAAGGTTGCGGAACGCCCTTGCAGGATGGAGAGAACACCGACCTTATCGTCCGTTTTGTAGAGATTTGTCTGCTCGACTCTATGGCCCTTTACAACGACACCTACCCCTACGACCCCGACATCATGAACGTCAAGAAGTCGGGAAGTACCTATACAGCCACCTTTGTAGAAGGCACGATGTATAACTCGTACAACAACTCTGTACCTAACGGTTGGTTGGCTGCTTTCCCCTATATCAACGTAGGTCGTCCCCGCTCAGCCGATGATCATATTGCTAAGATAAGACTTATCGTGCCCCATTCCCAGGGTCACGCCACGGCGAGCAACTATGTCTATCCCTATTATTATGAATTATCCATTCAAAGAACAATAGATACAAATGACGCTGATTAAATCTATTTCTGGCATCCGCGGTACGATTGGCGGACGCACGGGAGATACACTCAATCCCCTTGATATTGTGAAGTTTACAACGGCGTATGCCACCTTTATCGGCGGCAAGCGCATAGTCGTAGGTCGTGACGGCCGTATATCAGGTCCTATGGTGCGCGACGTGGTCTGTGGCACCCTCGTCGGCATGGGTTATGAAGTCATCGATATCGGCTTTGCTACCACACCTACCACTGAGTTGGCAGTGACCATGCATCAGGCTGATGGCGGTATCATCATCACCGCTTCGCACAATCCCCGTCAGTGGAACGCTCTGAAGTTGTTGAACCGCAATGGTGAGTTTCTCACAGCCGAAGATGGTGCCAAAGTGCTTGACATCGCTAACCGTGAGGATTTTGAATATGCTGAGGTAGGTGCTCTGGGACATGTCATATTGGATGATACGATGAACCGTCGTCATATCGAGAGCGTGCTCAACCTGAAGTTGGCTGATCTGGAAGCTATCAAGCAACGTAAATTCCGTGTCTGTGTTGATACCATCAACTCTGTGGGAGGCATTATCCTACCCGAGTTCTTCAAAGCAATGGGTGTGGATTATGAGATACTGAATGGCGAGTGCACAGGTGAGTTTGCCCACAATCCGGAACCCTTGGAGAAGAACCTGCAAGGCATCATGGACAAGATGCGACAGGGCGGCTTTGACCTCGGCATCGTCGTTGATCCCGATGTGGACCGTCTTGCCTTCATCTGCGAAGATGGCAAGATGTTTGGCGAAGAGTACACGTTGGTTTCTGTAGCCGATTATGTGCTTTCAAACCTTTCATCTTCTACCTCTAATCTCTCAACCGTCAGCAACCTCTCTTCTACACGTGCGCTGCGCGATGTCACGGAGAAATATGGCGGGAAGTATACTGCCGCTGCTGTGGGCGAGGTCAATGTGACCACGAAGATGAAAGAAGTGGGTGCCGTGATAGGCGGCGAAGGCAATGGTGGTGTCATCTATCCCGAGAGCCACTATGGACGTGACGCCCTGGTAGGCATTGTACTGTTCCTTTCAAGTTTAGCACAGAAAGGCATGAAGGCGAGCGAACTGCGTCGCACCTTCCCCGACTATCAGATTGCTAAGAACCGCATCGACCTGACAGCCGACACCGATGTGGATGCTATCCTCGTGAAGGTCAAGGAGATGTTCGCTGCCGATCCTGAGGCTGTGGTCAACGACATCGACGGTGTGAAGATTGACTTTCCCACCAAGTGGGTTCATCTTCGTAAGTCAAACACAGAACCTATCATCCGTGTCTACAGTGAGGCTCAGACGATGGAAGAGGCCGATGCACTGGGTAAGAAACTCATGCAGGTGGTCTACGATTTTCAATAGTTATTATCGTACCTATAGTAATATATAAATAGGGGGGTGCAAACGATTCACATCGGTTGCACCCCTTTGTCATGTACTAAAAGCAAACAATAACCTAAAAAACAAATCTATGGAAAATACACTAATCAAATCTAAATCCTCTGATTTATGCTGCAAAGATATACCAAAAACCATGGCTACGCAACAGATAATCCCTAAACCATAAGGAGGAAATCCCTAAAAGTGAAAGGAAAAACCCTATCATCACTTTTTTTGATTCAAAAACTTGCAAATTTCTGAGAAAATATTTACTTTTGTCGGCTGAAAGTGAATTAATAACCCGAAAACTAAATAATTATGCAAGAAAACCAATTAAAGGCAATGACACTTGCCATGTTCATGGCAGTGTTAAGTAGTACAGCAGCCATGGGACAATCAGCAGTCGACAATAATACCGACTGGCTGCAGAATTTTACAAAACGCATCACGTTCAACGGCTATGCACAAGGCGGTTGGGCCTTCCAGGATGCCAATGGTAAACAGACCAATTCCTACAATCTGAAACGCACACTTTTATGGGCAAAGGCCCGCATCACCGACCGTTGGTCGTTTCTTTTTATGCACGACTTCTCTAGTGTGGTTCAGGAATTCTATACCGATTTTAGAGTGACACGCGATGAGGCCCTGACAATTCGTCTGGGACAGTTTAAACATGCTTATACACTTGAGAACCCGTTGTCACCCACACAGTTGGAACTTATCGATGTCTATTCTCAGGCAGTGCTTTACTTGGCAGGTGAGGGTCCCGATCCGCTTCACGGTGTGAACTACGGTCGCGATCAGGGATTGATGATTTTTGGTCATTTTGCGAAAAGCAAAATACACTATGCGCTGGCATTGATGAGCGGACAGGGTGTCAACCGTAAGGACTTGAACAACCAGAAGGACGTGATTGCCCGTCTGGAGGTGCGCCCTCTTGATGGCTTACGACTGGTAGCATCTGGACAGTTGGGCACCGGCTGCGCTGTGGGAACAGCAGCATGGAACCCCACTATTGAGGTAGGTGATAACTACAAGCGCAACCGATATAGCGTTGGCGCTGAATGGAAGATAGGCGCTTTTGCACCCGGGGAATATAAAGAAGCACGTCCTTTCAGTCTGCGAGCAGAGTGGTTGGGTGGCAAGGATGGTGACGTCACCAGCCGAGGCGGTTATCTGACAGCCTGTGTACCCTTGGTGAGCGGCCTTGACATGGTGGCATCTGTTGATTATTACGACCGTAATATCGATATGGCATACGACCAGACGCAAGCCACCCTTGGACTGCAGTATTGGTTCTATAAGAAGTGTCGTTTACAGGTCCAGTACACCCGAACGTGGAGTCAGTTCCAAGACGATTATAACTGGTTGCAGGCTCAGGTGCAGGTGGCATTTTAAAAATGATTCGGAATATCGATATTTCGATATAACGATATATCGTCATAACGTCATAACGACATAACGACATAACGAAAAAATGATAATAAAAATTTTATTAACGATTGTTTTCCTGGCCGTGATGATTGGTGTGGGTCTATATACCCGCAAGCAGGCCAGCAGTGTGGATGGTTTTGTGCTGGGTGGTCGTGCCGTAGGCCCTTGGCTGACAGCTTTTGCCTTTGGCACCAGTTATTTCTCGGCGGTGGTCTTTGTGGGCTATGCCGGACAGTTCGGATGGAAGTATGGTCTGTCGTCTACTTGGATTGGTATAGGCAATGCTGTGATAGGCTCGCTCTTGGCATGGTTGCTATTGGGCCGTCGCACCAAACTTATGACGCAACATATCGAGAGTCGCACGATGCCCGATTTCTTTGGTACCCGTTATCAGGATCAGGGCTTACGCGTGGCAGCCTCCATCATTGCCTTTGTTTTTCTCATTCCTTATACCGCAGGTGTCTATAAGGGCATCTCCACCCTTTTTGAGATGGGGTTTGGCATCCCTTACGAGTATTGTGTCATCCTCATGGCAGTGCTTACTGCCATCTATGTTATTCTTGGAGGTTATAAAGCGACGGCCATGAACGACTTCATCCAAGGCATCATCATGCTCTTCGGTATCGTGGCTGTCATCGTAGCAGTGCTCAATGCGCAGGGAGGCTTTTCGGCTGCTGTCGATAAGTTGGCAGCCCTGCCAGCCGATGGTTCTGCTGAGGCAGGCAGTGGCATGTTTGCCACCCTTTTCGGACCAGACCCGTGGGGCTTGCTTGGTGTCGTAGTACTCACTTCGCTGGGTACGATGGGACTGCCCCAGATGGTAGGCAAGTTCTATTCTATCACTGATGAAAGTGCTATCCGTCGTGGTACGGTTATCTCCACCATCTTTGCCCTTGTTGTAGCAGGCGGCTGCTATTTCCTTGGTGGTTTTGGCCGACTCTATGACCCTGTCATTGCAGCCGACGGTAAGATAGCCTTTGATAGTATCGTTCCCGCTATGCTCGTCAAGCTGTCGCCGGCACTTATAGCCCTGGTGGTACTATTGGTTCTTTCTGCCTCTATGTCGACATTAGCCTCACTGGTGCTCACGTCGTCGAGCACTATGACCCTTGACCTCATCTATCGCGACAAGAAGTCGCTTCCCGGTGAGGTAGAGGAGGGTAGTATTGACGATATTGTCTCTGAGAAGATAGAACGGCGCAAGGTGGTAGTGATGCGTGTGCTCATCGTGTTCTTTATCGCTCTGTCGCTGATGATAGCCCTTAATCCCCCCACGTTTATCGCTCAACTGATGGGCATCTCGTGGGGTGCATTGGCAGGTGCTTTCCTTGCTCCCTTTATGTTGGGTCTTTATTGGAAACGTGTCAGCACCATCAGCGTATGGGCTTGTTTTATCTGGGGTGTCGGACTTACGGTAGTCAACATGTTGCTAGGCAATCCCATCAACCCCATCAACTGTGGCGCTATCGCCATGGTGGGCGGCTTCCCCGTGGTCTTCCTTATCAGTCTGCTGACGCCGCAGATGCCGCGCCAGCAGGTAGACAAGATGTTTGAGTGCTACAAATAACTACATCCTTGAAGTCTCGGAGATGATGCTTCCTTTTCTCAAGAAGTGGATAGCCTTGTCGATAAGTGGGTACATCACTACATCATCGGAGATGAACGGCACCTCCTTGCGGAAGTCCTCGTGAATCTTCATGATGACAGGCGATGACTTCTTGGGGAAGCGGAATTCCAGTGCCTGGGCTGCGTTGAACAGTTCGATGGCCAGTACACGTTCAGTGTTGAGGATGACCTTCTGCAGTTTGATGGCAGCGTTGGCACCCATGGATACGAGGTCTTCTTGATCCTGACAAGAGGGGATGGAGTCGACCGACGACGGCATGGCGAGACTCTTGTTGAGTGAGACACACGATGCTGCCGTATATTGAGTAATCATGAAACCGCTGTTCAGTCCTGGTGTGGCCACGAGGAAGTCGGGCAGTCCGCGCAGTCCTGATACGAGTCGGTAGATACGACGTTCTGATATATTAGCCAGTTCGCTCATAGCTATCGATAGAAAGTCGATAGGCAGGGCGATAGGCTCTCCGTGGAAGTTGCCTGCTGAGATGATCAGGTCTTCTTCGGGACATACGGTAGGGTTGTCGGTGGCAGAGTTGATCTCTATGTCGAGAACAGACTTTACATAGCGCAGTGTATCTTTCACTGCACCGTGTACTTGTGGTACACAGCGGAAGGAGTATGGGTCCTGTACGTGAATCTTGTGCGCCTGAATCAGTTCGCTACCCTCCAGTATCTCGCGTATGTTCTTGGCAGTCTCTATCTGTCCTAAGTGTGGGCGTACGGCATGCACCACATGCGTGAACGGTTCGATACGTCCGTCGAAGGCATCGAGGCTCATGGCAGCAATCTTGTCGGCCCACGTGCTCAGCCGTTGTGCCTCGAAGATAGACCACACAGCGTATGCACTCATGTTCTGTGTGCCATTGAGCAGTGCCAGTCCTTCCTTGGAAGCCATGTGGATAGGTTCCCATCCCATGCGCTTCAGCATCTCTGCTCCCGTCATTATCTCACCGTTCATCTCCACTTCACCTTCACCGACAAGTGGCAGACAGAGATGAGCCAGTGGTACCAGGTCACCCGAGGCACCCAGTGAGCCTTGACGGTAGACCAGTGGTATGATATCATTGTTGAAGAAGTCGATGAGGCGTTCCACGGTGTCTAGTTTACAGCCTGAATAGCCATAGCTGAGTGACTGCACCTTCAACAGGAGCATGATGCGCACGATGTCGCGTGGCGCACGTTCGCCCACGCCGCAGGCATGACTCTTTATGAGGTTTACTTGCAACTGTGACAGTTGGTCTTCATCGATGCTGACGTTGCATAACGAACCGAACCCCGTGGTCACGCCATAGACGGGTTCTGTCTGTTTGGCTATCTTTTCGTCAAGATACTGGCGACACTTCACGATGCGCAGACGGGCATCGTCAGAAAGAGCCAGTTTGTAGTTGTCCTTGATAATCTCGCCGATGCGCTCTATAGTAAGATGCTCGGCGGAAATGAGATGTGTATTCATAGAAATTTTTATTGAAATGTGATTGCTAATACAGGGGCGATATCATTGAGGTGTACATCGGGAAGTGTGATATGAAGTCCTTCCATGTCGTAGTTGTAGTTCACGGGGCCATAGCCCATTAGTGTGACACTCTTAATGCTACCGATATAATAAGGTGAAGCAGGTGCCAGACTCCGTAAGGTTGTTGTGGTACCTGTTTTCGGCCATTCCATGATTGTGGCATAGAGCGTGCGACTCTTCTCTTTGTAGTTGAATCGGATGTCATCGGCGGTGTATTTTAGTCCTTCGTTGAAGCCTTGATCCTTCAGCGGATTAGCTTTCTCTGCCAACGGCCCCTCGCCGAAGGTCTTCCATGGCCGTGTACCGTAGATACTCTCTTTGTTGATGTCCATCCACGCCTTAATGCCAGCGATGATGGCTTGTTCCTTATCATCGATAGTGCCATCGGCCTTGATGGGTACGCTCAGCAACAGACAACCGTTCTTACTCACCACATCGACCAACATGCGTATGACGGTGGCAGCCGATTTATAGCGGTTGCGATCGTAGGTTCCTTGGTCATAGTGCCAATGTCCTAGACATGTGCACGTCTGCCAAGGCAGTGGCTGTGCACGGTCGGGTATGCCACGCTCCACGTCCCAAAGCATCAGTTGCTTCTGTTCGTCGTTCAGAATCTTGCCCATCGGCACCACGTTGGCACGTCCTCCGTTGCGATTGGCACTGTGATTATAATAGTGTGCCAGGATATTCTGTCCTATCTGGTTGTCTGCCCCGTAGAATGGCAGTACGGTGTCATCGAAGTAGATAAGTTGTGGGTCATAGCTGTTGATGAGTTGTAGCACACGGTTCTGTAGGTTCATCTTGAAGGCCTCCGAGGGTTGTGAAGCACCGTTGCCCCAGTCCCAGTGGCTGCCCATCTTACCCTCGTCGTCCCAGTCTTCACTGGGCTTATGTAGTTGGGCATAAAGCTTCTGCGGATCCATGCCCTTCCACCATTTATCACTGCCGTCGGCATTAGGTATATATCCATCCTCCTTGGTCAGGTTGCCGTCGTACTTCTGCGCAATCTCCAGCCATGTCCAGGTATGGCTGCCGTGAATGCTGACGCCTAAGGGCAGACCGTACTTCTTACAAGCCTCTGCCCATCCCTTGACGATGTCGCGATGGGGCCCTACGTTGACGGCATTCCATTCTTGATAAGGAGAGTCCCACAAGTCGAAATTATCATGGTGCTGACCCAGCGTGAAGAAGAACTGCGCACCGGCGTCTTTGTAGAGTTTTACCAGCGCATCGGGATCCCATCGCTCAGCCTTCCAGTCGCGACACAACTCTTTCAGTCCGTATTCCGACGGATCACCGAAGCGCTTGCGGTGGTTCTTACCCTGTCGGCTGTTTTCAAAGTACATAGCACGGGCATACCAGTCTCCATCCTCAGCCTGGCACTGCGGTCCCCAGTGTGCCCAGATGCCAAACTTAGCATCGCGGAACCATTCTGGACACTCCCATTGCTTTAGGCTCTCCCAATTGGCTTCGTATGGGCCTTGCTCAATAGGCACATTGTCCTGAGCGTCAGCATTATGACAGATAGTAGGCAACAAGATGCTGAGTACAAGTACTCTCGCACGAAAGATGTGAAGAATCATTTTGTTTCTTAGTTTTAGATTTCCGTTGCGAAGTTACTAATATTTTCTCAACTGACAAAAAAAGGGGCAGTAAAAATGACAATCCATGATTGAGAATGTTAAATAATAGTAATAAGAAACGTGATTTTTATTATATTTTCAATGAAAATACGTAACTTTGCAGTATGAAAACGAATGTGATGCGCCGAAAACTCTCAAGATTATTATTGGTAGTCTACCTGCCAATCATGTTGTTGGCGTCGCATCACGTCCATCATTTCCAACAGGCCATCGATGACGACTGTACCCAGTGCGTGAGCCATCAGCCTCACGATGGACACTTCCGCACTGCTCAGGTGTGTATGCACGACTGTGTGCTCTGCCAGTTGATGCAGATGTCTTTTGTGCCGGCCGTCGTGGGCGCTTTGCCGTTTGCCCCGTTGGTAGTCTATGCTTTTCGCCGTCGTGAAGACCATAGTATTGTTTCTCTGGCGAAAGGCCCTCATCAGCTTCGTGCTCCTCCGTTCTGTTTGATGTATTGAAATGAAGGGCCCGTAGCGGTCATATCTTACATCAAACAAATCCTTAATCAAAAACAGACAATGACAATAAGTATGTTGGCTGCCGCACTAATGGCGTGTGCAGCCTCTGACAGTACGATAACGCTTGAGGGCGTGAACGTCACTGGTCGTGCCCGTCATGACGTACAGATGAAGTCGTCACAGACCAGTATCCAGATTTCGCAAGACTTTCTTCAGGAAAACTTCTCGGGCAGTTTGATGCAGACGCTCGAAGGTATTCCCGGCGTGAAAGCCATGAGCATTGGCAGCGGACAGTCGAAACCCACCATCCGTGGCTTGGGCTTCAACCGTATGGCTGTTACCGAAGACGGTATCAAGCACGAGGGACAGCAGTGGGGCGATGACCACGGGTTGGAGATTGATCAGTTTGCTATAGACAGGGCTGAGGTCATCAAGGGGCCTGCAGCTCTGCTCTATGGCTCCGATGCCATTGGCGGTGTGCTCAATCTCTATACCAACCACGTACCCACTGAAGCGTTCAGCGGACAGATGCAGCTTTTCGGACGCAGTAATAACGAGCAAATAGGAGCGTCAGCCAAGGTTGAGGGCCGACAGGGTAAGTTCTTTTATCGTGCCAACGCCACGTATATTGACTATGCCGATTACAGCGTGCCTACCGACGGTGTGCAGTATTACTCGTACAGAATACCCCTCTATGACCGTAGCCTCCGTAATACCGCCGGTATGGAGCGTGACGGTAGCCTGTCGCTGGGATATGCTGGATATAACTTCCATACCGACCTGCGCGTCTCTGATTCCTTTTCCAAAAGTGGTTTCTTTGCCAATGCTCACGGCTTTGAGGTAGTCAATCTCGACAAGAACTACGATGACTCCCGCCGCGACATCGACTTGCCCTATCAGCAGGTGAATCATCTAAAGGTAATCAGCCATACCACATGGCGCACGGAGTTATGGGCGCTCGAAGCTAATCTGGCCTATCAGAACAACCTGCGCGAAGAACACTCGAAAGCTGTGGCTCATGGCTATATGCCGCAACCGGAGAATACATTGGAGCGCCGTTTCAATAAGAGCACGTTCACAGGTGGCTTAGGGGCTCAGTTGCAACCCGATGACCATCATACGCTGAAGGCGGGCATCAGTACGGAGTATCAGCATAACCGCCGCGGGGGATGGGGCTTCGTATTGCCCGATTTTGAGACCTTCACCATTGGCGGCTATTGTTTCGACCGCTATGCAGTCAACGATGGGGTGGTATTGAATGGTGGTGTTCGCTATGATTTCGCCCGTACTCATATTCATGGCTACCATGACTGGTATGCTACGCCCGTCGACGGAACAGATACCTATGTTGAAAGGGCACAGGCCCTCCATCGTCATTTCAGTAGCATCACCTGGTCGGCAGGTGTCAACTATGCCGTGGGTGAATGGTTGCTGAAGGCCAATGTGGGAAAGAGCTTCCGCGTACCTATCTCGAAAGAGTTGGCCGCCAACGGACTGAACTATCACATCTTCCGTTACGAACAGGGCAATGCCGACTTGTCACCGGAAGAGTCCTATCAGATAGATGCCGGTATCAGCTGGGCCAATGATGTGCTATCGGTACAGGTGGATCCTTATCTGAACTATTTCCCCAACTATATTTTTCTGAACCCCAGTGCCACTTATGTCGAGGGCCTGCAGTTGTATTACTACACTCAGGCACGTGTGTTTCGCTATGGTTTTGAGGCACAGATGAACTATACCATCAACAACCATTGGGAGACTGCCATAAAGGGCGAATACCTCTATGCTCGACAACTGTCGGGCGAGAAGAAAGGTTACTCACTTCCTTTTTCGACCCCATGGTCTGTAGATGCCGACGTGAAGTATTCCTTCGCCAGGAATGGAAAAGGTTTCGCTGCCGTGAATGTACATGTGGTGGGTGCACAACATGAGATAGTGCCTCCTGAGAAACCTACCGACGGCTATTTCACTTTGAATGCCTCGGCAGGCAAGGAATTTGAATGGGGAAAGAAGGTGTTCAAAGTGGCGCTTCATGCGAATAACCTGTTGAACCGCCGCTACTATGATCATACCAGCTACTATCGTCTGATTGACGTGCCCGAACCGGGCCGTAATGTGGCAGTAATGGTTGGATTGGAGTTCTAATTAACAATTAACAATGAAAACAATGAAAAAGAATATGTTTTTTGGCCTGATGATGACCATGATAATTGTGTGTGTACTGGGTTTTGTTGCCTGTGGCGATGATGACGACAAGGATATGACGGCTCCGAAGATTACGGATAAGTCGGCTGCTAATCCGTCGTTCGTGGCTAATCCCATCAACTGTCAGGAATATCAGCCTGGCGAGGTCATCCCCTTCAGGTATTTATTCGAGGACGATGTGGAACTGGGAAGTTTCAACATCGAGGTGCACAGTAATTTCGACCACCACAGCCACAGCACAGAGGCCGATGATCATGACCACGAAGGTGCAGAATGTGAAGAGCATAATCATGAACATGGTGGGGGAGAGCCCGAAGGAGATGGTGAGGTATGGTATTTCAATAAGGACTATAGCATTCCTGCTGGTCAAAAGACCTACGAGGCCCGTTTGGACATTCCCATTCCTGCCAATGCCAAGCATGGTGCCTACCACTTTATGGTAAAACTTACCGATAAGGCAGGTTTCTCCACGCATAAAGCGCTCTCAATTATCATTGAAGAAGAATAAAATAAAAAAGTCCGGACAAACGAGTTGCTTGTCCGGACTTTTTTTGCTTTATTCTACCAGTTAATGTGGTTTAGGATGTCATCGTCAACCAGATTGGGCAGGGTGACCTTCAACTCAGGCGTACGTTCCATCTCACGCCGGATGGCATCCATCGACCCTTTGTTGCGTGCCCATGAGCGACGGGCAATACCATTGTTCACATCCCAGAACAGCATGTTCCTGATGCGGCGGTCGGCCTCTTCGCTACCGTCGATGACCATGCCGAAGCCACCATTGATGACCTCGCCCCAACCGACACCGCCACCATTGTGGATAGATACCCATGTGGCTCCGCGGAAGGCATCGCCGATGACGTTCTGTACTGCCATGTCAGCGCATTTATTGGAACCGTCATAGATGTTTGATGTCTCGCGGAAGGGTGAGTCGGTACCCGACACGTCGTGGTGGTCGCGACCTAAGACGATGGGACGGCTGATCTCGCCACGACGGATGGCGTCATTGAAAGCCAACGCTATCTTCGTGCGCCCCTCAGCATCGGCATAGAGGATGCGTGCTTGTGAACCCACGACAAGTTTGTTGGGACCTGCCTCACGAATCCAGTGCAGGTTGTCTAAGAGCTGTCCCTTGATGTCATCGGTCACATGGTGGCTCATCTCCTCCAATACTTCGGCAGCCAGACGGTCGCTGGTCTCCAGGTCCTTGGGGTCGCCCGAGGAGCACACCCAGCGGAAGGGACCGAAACCGTAGTCAAAGAACAATGGACCCATGATGTCCTGTACGTAGCTGGGATAGCGGAAGACTCTCTCCCCGCCCTCTCCAAGTGGAGATGGAGCCCATACGTCGGCACCTGCACGACCGGCCTCCAGGAGGAAGGCGTTGCCGTAGTCGAAGAAATACGTGCCGCGGTCAGCCAGTTTATTGATGGCAGCCACCTGTCGGCGCAACGATGTCTGAACGGCCTCCTTGAAACGTGCGGGCTCTTCCGCCATCATGCGCTGCGACTCCTCCAGTGAGTAGCCCACAGGATAGTAACCGCCAGCCCATGGGTTGTGCAGTGAAGTCTGGTCGCTGCCCAAGTCTACTACGATATCTTCTTCTGCCAGACGCTCCCACAGGTCGACCACATTGCCCACATAGGCCATGGAGACGATTTTCTTCTCGTTGACGGCATTGCGGATGGCAGGTATCAGTTCATCAAGGCTCTCGTGGAGTTCGTCAACCCATCCCTGCTCATAGCGCTTGCGGGCTGCAAGCGGGTTGATCTCAGCGGTGACAGAGACCACGCCGGCGATATTGCCCGCCTTGGGTTGTGCACCACTCATGCCTCCCAGTCCGGCAGTGACAAAGAGTGTGCTGCGGCGGTCGCCAGCCTTGGAGTGCAGGCGTTTGGCGTTGAGCACGGTAATTGTGGTGCCGTGTACGATGCCTTGCGGTCCGATATACATATATGAGCCAGCTGTCATCTGTCCATACTGGCTGACGCCTAATGCGTTATCACGCTCCCAGTCATCGGGCTTGGAGTAGTTGGGAATCACCATGCCATTGGTGACCACGACGCGGGGAGCCTCCTTATGTGAGGGGAACAGACCGAGCGGATGCCCACTGTACATCACCAGTGTCTGTTCGTCGGTCATCTCGCTCAGATACTTCATCACCAGACGATACTGCGCCCAGTTCTGGAACACGGCACCATTGCCACCGTATGTTATCAACTCATGGGGATGCTGGGCTACACGTGGATCCAGATTATTCTGAATCATCATCATAATGGCGGCAGCCTGACGGCTACGGGCGGGATACTCGTCGATGCTGCGGGCGTACATGGGGTAAGTGGGACGCAGACGGTACATATAGATACGTCCGTACTTCCTTAACTCCTCAGCAAACTCTGGCGCCAGTTGGGCATGCAAGTGCTTGGGGAAGTAGCGCAGCGCATTGCGCAAGGCGAGTTTTTTCTCTTCGGGTGTGAGGATATCCTTGCGTTTAGGCGCATGGTTGATGTTGGTATCATAAGCAGGCATCTCAGGGAGAACCTCGGGAATGCCTGTCTGTAGCTCTTTGCGGAATTCTTCTTGTGTCATTTTTTTTTTTTTTTTATAGTACCTATAGTTCCTATAGTGACTGTAGTTCTTATAGTTTGCTTTCTACTATTGCCATGATCTCTTTCTCGGCCTGGTTAGCCTTGGCAATGAGCTCATTGGCTTCAGCAACAAGGCGGTCGGCTACGGTGCGGTCGTTCAGCGAACCGGCATTGATCTTCACGTTGAGACCGGCGCCCAGTACGGCAGCGCGGGCAGCGAGTGCGCCTACACCGGCATCGCTGACGCTGTTGGGATTGCCATCAGCAGCCATGGCGCGGCAGATGTCGAAGGCAGCATAACTGGCCTTCATCGTATGGAGAGGCACCTCGGTGGCATAGAGCGTGGCAGCCTGGATAGCCGCTGAACGCGCCGCTTTCTCTTCCTCGGTCTTCTTTGGCAGTCCAAAGGCTGCCATGATACGGTTGAAGGCTGCGGTATCCTCATCGACGAGATGTAGGAGCTCGGTGATGAGTGCCTGGCCTTTGTCTGCCCACTCAGAGAACTCCTTCCAGCGGTTGTCCCATCCGGGCTTGTGTGCCGACAGGTTGGCTACCATCGTACCAAGGGCAGCACCCAGTGCACCCATATAGGCTGAGATGGTGCCACCGCCCGGGGCAGGACTCTCACGAGAGGTCTCCTCGGCAAAGGCCCTGACGGTGAGGTCTATGAGTTTTTTGGAAGCAGCAACGCTGTCCTCCATCAGATATTCGATGACCTTCTCACGTGCATTGAATGGCTTCAGGTCATCCAGTCCCATGGAGTGGATGGCGATGTTGATGATATCTGCTTCAGGGATGCCCGTTGAGCGTTGTTGTTTCTCTAGGAAGTACTTTCCTGCTTCGATGAGTACCCGTTTGGGTACCAGTCCTACAATCTCAGTACCGGTAACCCGCAGTCCGCGGTTCTGGGCACAACGGCAAACCTCGTCGAAGCAGATGTGCAGTGGCGAGACATTGATATCGGTGATGTTCATCGACACTTGCGCAATACCGTATTCATCGATAAACCAACCGATGGCCTTGGTACCTTTCAGCGTACCGGGAATCATGATGGTATTGCCGTTCTCGTCCTTCATCGGTGTGCCGGTGATGGGGTTGCCTTCACGCTTGGGACGTCCCTTCTCTCTTACGTCGAAGGCAATGGCGTTGGCACGACGGGTAGAGGTGGTGTTCAGGTTATAGTTCACGGCGATGAGGAAGTCGCGTGCGCCCACGGCTGTGCACCCTGAGCGTAGAACGCTTTCTGGGATGGCTGTAGCTGAGGCATTTGCCATTGAGGGCGGCATGAAGTCGGGCTGCTTCCCGGGTACGGTGAGTTTCTCCACGATGGCTTCGTATTCTCCGGCACGGCAGACGGCCAGGTTCTTACGTTCGGGCTTGAATGCTGAGGCTTCGTAGGCATAGCAGGGGATGCCAGCCTCGCGCGCCATGCGGTCGGCCAACTGACGGGCCAGTTCTGCGCACTCTTCGAGTGTGATTCCTGCTACAGGGATAAGGGGCAATACGTCGGTGGCTCCCATGCGCGGATGGGCACCATGATGCTTGCGCATGTCAATGACCTCAGCGGCTTTCTTGGCACCACGGAAGGCGGCCTCCACCACGGCAGAGGGTTCGCCTACGAAAGTAACTACCGTGCGGTTGGTGGCTTCGCCTGGGTCTACGTCCAACAACTTGACTCCCTCTACCGATTCTATCTCATCGGTAATTTGCTTGATAATACTCATGTCGCGTCCTTCACTGTAATTGGGAACGCACTCAATGATTTGTTTTTCCTTAGCCATATTAATTTCAGGTTATACATTATGATTTGGTGGCAAAGTTACGAATAAAAACTGAAACCACAAATCTTTTTGGAATTATTTCTAAGCTTGGCACACTGTGTTTCTATGGCAGAAACAGAGCGTGCCTACCATAAGTACAGAGTGTTTTTTCCAAAGAAACAGAGTGTGCCAAATCCATTTTACAAATGAAACACTTTTTGCCTCCGGTTATCTAGTGAACACTTGTTCTGTTTTGCATTTTTTTAAGAGCTATTGTGCAGAAGTGTCAGAAAAATGTTGTAACTTTGCATGCAAAATCAGCAATCATATTTATGGACTCTTTACAAACATACTCTTATGAGGAGGCTTACCAGGCCTCGTTAGCTTATTTTGGCGGTGATGAACTGGCCGCTCGCGTGTGGGTGAACAAGTATGCGATGAAAGATAGCGTAGGCAATATCTACGAGAAATCACCGCAGGACATGCATTGGCGTATTGCCAACGAGATAGCCCGTATCGAACAGAAATACGAGAATCCGATGTCGGCTCAGCAGATCTTCGACCTCTTGGATCACTTCCGTTATATCGTGCCGGCAGGCAGTCCGATGACTGGTATCGGCAATAACCATCAAGTGGCTTCGTTGAGCAACTGCTTCGTGGTAGGGCTCGACGGCGATGCCGACTCCTACGGCGCCATCCTGCGCATCGACGAGGAACAGGTGCAGTTGATGAAGCGTCGTGGCGGTGTGGGCCACGACCTCAGCCATATCCGTCCGAAAGGTTCGCCGGTGCACAACTCAGCGCTGACCTCTACCGGTTTGGTGCCTTTCATGGAGCGATACAGTAATAGTACGCGTGAGGTGGCACAGGACGGTCGTCGTGGCGCGTTGATGCTCTCGGTGAGCATCAAGCATCCCGATTCTGAGGCATTTATTGATGCCAAGATGGAAGAGGGTAAGGTGACGGGCGCCAACGTGTCAGTGAAGATTGACGATGAGTTTATGGAGGCAGCTGTCAACGATAAGCCCTATACCCAGCAGTTCCCCATCGACAGCGACCATCCCGATTATAAGAAAGAAATCTCTGCCAAAGAGCTTTGGGAGAAGATAGTACACAACGCGTGGAAGAGTGCCGAACCCGGCGTGCTGTTCTGGGATACCATCCTGCGCGAGAGCCTGCCCGACTGCTATGCCGACTTGGGCTTCCGCACCGTATCTACCAACCCCTGCGGCGAAATACCGCTTTGCCCCTACGATTCATGCCGTTTGCTCTCAGTGAATCTCTATTCCTATGTTGACAACCCTTTCACGGCTCAGGCTACGTTCAATTTCGATAAGTTCCGTGAACATATCCGTGCGGCACAGCGACTGATGGACGACATCGTGGATCTGGAACTCGAGAAGATCGACCTCATCATGGAGAAGATCAAGGAAGACCCACAGTCGCAGGAGGTGAAAGGCGCTGAGTATCATCTGTGGGAGAAGATCAAGCGTAAGAGTAGCATGGGACGTCGTACCGGCGTCGGTATCACGGCAGAAGGCGATATGTTGGCCGCCCTCGGACTGCGCTACGGCACTCAGGAGGCAACAGACTTCTCGGTCAACGTACATAAGACGCTGGCTCTGACGGCATATCGCTCCAGCGTGGAGATGGCTCGCGAGCGTGGCGCCTTTGAGATATACGATGCGAAGCGCGAGGAGAAGAACCCATTTATGCTACGTATCAAGGAGGCCGATGCAGAGCTCTATCAGGAGATGGTGAAGTATGGCCGTCGTAACATAGCCTGTCTGACCATCGCTCCTACCGGTACTACCTCGCTGATGACTCAGACCACCAGTGGTATTGAACCTGTGTTCCTGCCCTTCTATAAGCGTCGCCGTAAGGTGAATCCCAACGATACCGACGTGCATGTAGACTTCGTCGATGAGGTGGGTGATTCCTTCGAGGAGTATATTGTCTACCATCCTAAGTTCCTGACGTGGATGCAGGTGAACGGATACGACCCCAACAAACATTATACACAGGCGGAGGTCGACGAACTCGTGGCGAAGTCGCCTTACTACAAAGCAACGGCTAATGATGTGGACTGGCTGATGAAGGTGCGCATGCAGGGTGCTATCCAGAAATGGGTCGACCATAGCATCAGCGTCACGGTCAATCTGCCGAATGACGTCGATGAAGAACTGGTCAACCGACTCTATGTCGAGGCATGGCGCTCGGGTTGCAAGGGCTGCACCATCTATCGTGACGGTTCACGTGCCGGTGTGATGGTCTCTGTCTCTAAGAAAGACAAGAAAGAAGACAAAGAGGATAATACCAAGGATAATAATATGGAAGAGGCTCCCAAGCAGGAGGCTCCCTGCAAACATCCGCAGGTGACGGAGGTGCGCCCCGATGTCTTGGAGTGCGACGTGGTACGCTTCCAGAACAACAAGGAGAAATGGGTGGCTCTGGTAGGCTTGCTCGACGGCTATCCTTATGAGATCTTCACTGGTCTGCAAGACGACGAGGAGGGTATCATACTGCCTAAGTCGGTAACCAAGGGAAAGATCGTGAAACAGGTTGCCCCCGATGGTACCAAGCGCTACGACTTCCAGTTTGTCAACACACGTGGCTACAAGATCACCGTGGAGGGACTGTCGGAGAAGTTCAATCCTGAGTATTGGAACTATGCCAAGTTGATCTCAGGCGTATTGCGCTATCGCATGCCAATAGAGCATGTCATCAAACTGGTCAGCTCATTGCAACTGAAGTCGGAAAGCATCAACACCTGGAAGAATGGTGTGGAGAGAGCACTGAAGAAATACGTACAGGACGGCACAGAAGCGAAAGGACAGGTCTGCCCACATTGTGGACATGAGTCGCTGGTCTATCAGGAGGGCTGTCTCATCTGTAAGAACTGCGGAGCATCACGATGCGGATAAAGAGTAGTATATTCATTGACAACTTGCGACTGCATGCCTTTCATGGCGTGATGGAGCAGGAGGGTAGGGTAGGGGCCGACTTTGCCGTTAGTCTTCGCGTACATTATAATATATATAAGGCAATGACTTCCGACGAGGTGGCCGACACCATCAGCTATGCCGAACTCTATGAGTTGGTGAAGCGTGAGATGGTAAAACCATCAGCCCTGCTGGAACATGTAGCCGGACGCATGGCACAGGCAGTCATATCTGCCTTCCCGCAAACTGAAGCCGTAGATATCCGTCTTACCAAAGTCAATCCGCCAATGGGCGCTCTATGCGATGGTGCCGGTGTCGAACTTCATGTAGTCAATGAACAGGAATAAGTTGGAAATATGTTGAAACGAATCATCCTTTTCCTTTCCATGATCTTCTGTGTCTCAGGCATCCTGGGGGCAGAGAAACATAAGTTTACCCTCGTCATTGATGCCGGTCATGGCGGCAAAGACTCAGGAGCGAAGGGGAAAGGCAAAATTTATGAGAAGCATATCAATCTGAATGTGGCATTGGCCTTCGGACGCTATGTGGAAAAGAATTGTCCTGATGTCAGAGTTATCTACACACGTAAGACCGATGTGTTTATCCCCCTTCACCAGCGGGCAAATATCGCGAATAAGAATAAGGCGGATGTCTTTATCTCCATTCATACCAATGCCATAGCAGGCAAGGGGAGACCTACAGGACTGGAAACTTACACTATGGGACTGAGACGCAGTGGAGAAAAGTTCAGTGCGGCCCTTCGAGAGAATGAGGCAATCCTCGTGGAGGACGATTTCGAGAAACATTACTCTGGCTTTGACCCCCGTATACCCGAGAGCTACATCATTTTCGATATTATCCATGGAGAGAATATGGAGTCGAGCGTAGAACTCGCCAAGATGATACAGAAGAACGTGTGCGCAACGGCTGGCAGACCCAACAAAGGGGTGAAACAGGATGCCTTCCTCGTATTACGTGAGACGTCAATGCCTGCCTGTCTGATAGAACTGGGCTATATCACAACGCCTTCTGATGAGGCTTATCTGACCAACAGTAATAATGTCGATGCGTTAGGAAGAGGTATCTATCAGGCTTTCGTCGAATTCAAAAGGAAACATGATGCCAGCACCGCTGCTGCTCCTCAAAAAACAACACCTCAAGTGAAAGAGGAACCTCAGGTAACAAAGGAGGAACCCAAGGTGGTCAAAGAGGAACTGAAAGAGGTGAAAGAGGAGCCCAAGGCAAAAATAGAGCCCCCAAAAACAGCGCCTGAAGAAATAGTGAAAGACAGTTCCCCCGTCTTTAAAGTACAGTTCTTGGGCGCCAAGACGAAGCTGAAACCAAACGACAGACAACTCAAAGGACTCAAAGACGTAGATTGCTACAAGGATGGCAATCTATGGAAGTATACCGTGGGTGCTTCCACCGACTATCGTGAGATGCAGACTCTTCGACGTGAGGTAGCCAAATTGTTCCCGGAAGCCTTTGTGGTAGCCTTCAGAGACGGTGTACGTATGGATATCAACGAGGCTCGTCAGGAATATTATAAACGTAAAAAGAAATGATTTAGCTTTATGAAGTTTTTTACAAATGAAGTCAAGATAGCTTTGGTTGCCATTATAGGCATCATCGTGTTATTCGTAGGTCTGCAGTTCCTAAAGGGACTGTCGCTGTTCTCTTCTAATAATGACTATTATGTCAAGTTTGACGATGTGAGCGGACTCTCCGCTTCCAGTCCTGTTTATGCCAATGGTATCAAGGTCGGTGTAGTCGAGCGGATTGACTATGACTATGCCAACCCCAGTAACATCGTTGCCGTTATCGGGCTTGACAAGAAACTGTCACTGCCTAAGGGCACACAGGCCGAGATTACCAGTGACCTGTTGGGAAACGTCAAACTGGAACTGAAGTTTGGCGAGAATATGAATGATAAGTTGGCTGCTGGCGATACAATCATGGGTGGCATGCAACAGGGCTTGATGAGTAAGGCCGCCGAGATGGTGCCACAGGTACAGCAGATGTTGCCGAAGCTGGACTCCATTTTGGTGAATGTCAATACATTGCTTACTGATCCTGCTTTAGCTGGTTCGCTCCAAAACGTGGAGCAACTCACTGCCCACCTCACTACCGTTTCCCAGAACGTACAACAGTTGACGGCTTCCCTCAACCAACGCATGCCTGCTATGATGGATAAGGCAGATAATACGCTTCAACATGTGGAGGGACTGACAGGACAATTAAGTGAGTTGGATATTGCGCAGACGATGGAACGCGTCAATAATATTTTGCAAAATGTGCAGCAACTGTCTGAAACACTGAATAGTAGCGAGGGCACGGTAGGCTTGCTGATGCGCGACAAGGAACTATATAATCATCTCAATGCCACCATGCGTGATTTGGATGCTTTGCTTATCGATTTCAAGGAGCATCCGAAGCGCTATATCAATGTGTCTGTATTTGGCAAAAAAAGTGATTAATTTTATTTTGTCTAAATAAATAAATCGTTGAAATGTTAATAATTAAATAGTTAACTGCCTAAGAAACAGAGTTTTTGATATGTGCAAGGCTTTTACTTGTCCAAAAAACGTGAAACAATATAACTTCCCCGAAAATAGCAAGTTACATGTTTTGTAAACACAATGTGTATTTTTGAACAATTTGCGTAAGTGAAAAAAAAATACGACCTTTGCACTGTCATTGCAAAAGCAAGATAACCTATACAATCGATAATAATATAATTTAACATAACGCCTAAATGCAAAATAGTCATCAGGCGCTTTGGGACAACTGCCTCCATCTTATCCGGCAGAACGTCACAGAGCAGATTTATAAAACGTGGTTCGAGCCCATTGTCTTCGAGTCCTACAACGAAGAGGAAAAGACAGTGCTGGTGCAGGTTCCAAGCCCGTACATCTACGAGTACTTGGAGCAGTACTACGTGCGTCTGTTGGCTTGGGCGTTGACCAATAGCTTCAAGGAGAATGTCAAACTGACCTATCGCTTGGTAATTGATAAGGAGAATAAGAAGACTCAGGACGTAGAAGGCGCCCGCCCCTCTGATATAGATGCTCCATTGCCTCAGACACGTGGCAACAAGACACCCACGGTGCTTGATGTCGCTCAGTCCCAGAGTCTGAATCCTCAGTTGGATCCCAAGAAGACTTTCGATTGCTTCATCGAGGGCGATTCCAATAAGTTGCCACGTACGGTGGGTCTCTCAATCTCAGAACATCCGGGGCGTTCAACGTTCAATCCTTTCTTTATCTATGGTCCTTCGGGCTGTGGAAAGACGCACCTCATCAACGCCATTGGTGTGCAGACCAAGAAGATATACCCTCAGAAGCGAGTGCTATATGTCTCTGCCCGCCTGTTCCAGGTACAGTTTACAGATGCAGTACGTAAAAATACGACCAATGACTTCATCAATTTCTATCAGTCTATCGATGTGTTGATAGTTGATGATATTCAGGAATGGGCCAGCTCACCAAAGACGCTCGATACCTTCTTCCATGTCTTCGACCATCTGTTCCGACTGGGTAAGCAGATTATTCTGGCCAGCGACCGCCCTCCTGTCGACTTGGCAGGTGTGAAGGATCGTCTTCTGACACGTTTCTCGTGTGGCTTGATAGCCGAGTTGGAGAAGCCCAATGTGCAGTTATGTGTTGATATTCTGGAATCGAAATGCCGTCGCGACGGATTAAAGATTCCTGCTGAGGTGATACAGTTTATCGCACAGTCGGCTAATGGTTCCGTGCGCGACTTGGAAGGTGTCCTTAATTCGTTAATGGCATATTCTATCGTCTATAATTCTAACATAGACCTTCATCTGGCAGAGCGCGTCATCAAGCGTGCCGTGAAGGTTGATAACCGTCCGCTTACTATTGATGATATCTTGGAGAAGGTATGCCAGCATTTCGGCGTGACTCAGCAGCAGGTGTTCAGCAAGAGTCGTAAGCGCGACTTCGTTCAGGTACGTCAGGTGTCTATGTACTTGGCTCAGAAGTACACCAAGATGCCCGCTTCACGTATCGGTCAGTTGATAGGCGGGCGTGATCACAGCACCGTGCTTCACAGTTGCTCTGCCGTGGAGCAGCGACTGAAGATAGACAAAGCTTTTGTAGAGGAGATCAATAGTATAGAACACTCTTTCAAACTCAAGAATATATAAATGATATATAAAAAAAACATCGTTGGCAACTGTCAACGATGTTTTTTTGTGTCTTTTCTTTCCGAATCTTACTTCACTATCAGTTTCTTTGAGCGCTTACCCTCGGTGACGATATATAGTCCCTTCGGCAGCCTGTCAATCGATGACTGTGGCATCAGGCGACCGGCAGCATCATAGATACGTCTTGCGCCGTTGCTGTTGGAATAGTCGTTCTGTATGGCCTCAATGCCGATTGTTGCATCTATGGCATGTATCACCAGCGTGTCGGCATAGGTAGGTGTCGATGCCTTCTCCAGATTCTTCAGTGACATACCGATATAATAGTCGCCTGCAACAGTAACAGTACCTTTCAGCTTAAACGTCTTAAAAGTGATGTCACTGACGCGTGAAATGCCTGCGGGGTATCCCGATGAGCCGGAAGTGCCGTCAGGAGCCTGCCAGCCCTTGATGGTTACACCGCCAGTGTAGTAGAGTGGGTCAACCAGCTCAAACGCTTCGCCCACATTGACGGTGTAATCTTTAACCTTCAGATGGGGCTTCAAGGCATCGGGCAGGTAATAGCCCAGATGAGGCGGCTGGTTGTATGCCACGTTCTGCCAGCAGATGCCCATGCGGTAGGTATGGTCGTGCATCAGTGTTGGCATGCGGTAGTTGGTGGTTGTCTTCGTAGAATAGATGATAATCTGGTTAGAACCATTATGTAGAATCGTCTCTTCACGCCAGTCACCCAGGATGTCGGCCTGCAGGTTAGGGGTGTTCTTGGTGCTGTTACAGGTGCTGCCGCTCAGCGTTACGAGACGTGAAGTACCCGATCCGCCCCATTTGTCAATCTTGGTTCCGTCGGCCAGTTCGTCCTGGAGGTCGCCATCCCAATAGATGCGGAAGTTCAGTGAGGTCTGACCGGTAGATACCTCTTCGCCTGTAGCTGCGCTGCGCTGTTCGCGGGCAGAAGCCGAACTGACATAGAAGCCGCGGAACTTGGCATCGAGCTGTGCCGCCATGCCACGACCGTTGTCTACGCCAGCAGGTCCTCCCTTGGCAATAATCTCACCTGTAGCGGCATCATGCACATCCCAGGCATAGGTTCCCTTCTCCTCGTGTACCTCGAAAACCTCCAGACCAGGACGGTCAGGGACAAGGTCGCTCATGTGGATGGCATCACCATGACCGAAACCGGTGCCATAGAGTAGGGTACCGTCGTTGTTCAGTGCGCCTGAGCCCCATACCACCTCATCGCAGCCATCACCATCCACATCGGCAATCGACATGTTGTGGTTGCCGTTCTGGAACATCGTGCCGCTTCCGCTACCACTGGTAGGCTTGCAGTTGCTGAAGTTCTTTTTCGTGCCTTTGCCGTCAGCGTCAAATGTCGTTACAGAATAAGCTGTGCCGGAACGATGCTCACTGAACCACCTCTGTTTCAACTGTTGTCCGTCGAAGTCAACTGCCCAGATGAAGGCATAGCTGTAATAGCCACGGCAGAAGATACCGCTAGCGGGTTTGTCGGGACCGTCGAGATAGGCTACACCAGCTAAGTAACGCTCCCCTCGGTTGTAGCCGTGGGTGTCGGTTTTGTTGGTGGCCCAGTTGAAGGTGCCTGTTGCCTCGCTGAGAACTGACGTGGCATTACGGTTGGGGTTGTAGGCGATGGTATGGATAGCCTCACCGGTCAGTCCGTTGAAGACGGTCAGATACTCATGTCCGCCATCTACACGTCCGGAACTGGTAAGCCATGTTTTCGTGTTGTCGGCATTCTTGATGGTCTCATTGGTAGTAGCCTGGTTCACGTAGTTGCCTTTGCCATCCTTTGAGCCGGGAGCCGTTTTCAATATCATCTCAGCCTTGCCGTCGCCGTCAAAGTCGTAGACCATGAACTGTGTATAGTGAGCACCCGCACGGATATTACGTCCCAGGTCGATGCGCCATAGCTTCTGTAATCCGCCGTTACCGACGGCACCGTTGCTCCAGTCCACCTTGTAGCAGTCGATGATGACGTTGCCGGTGTACCCGTCTTGTGAGTTGTCCTTTGAGTTAGAGGGATCCCATTTCACGAAGAGCTCATACTGTCCGTCACCGTCCACATCGCCCACGCTCATGTCGTTGGGACTGTAGGTGTAGTCTCCGCTTGCAGTACTGCCACCCGCCGGCCGGTCTAAGGTCAGTGTCTTAGAATCACCTGTCCAGGCTTTCACTGCCTCGGTGGTATCAACTGCCACACCATCGACCTTGGTCACCACCTTATAGCTGTTGCTGCTATTATGCGAAGTGCATGTATAGTTGGTAGCATATATGTCTTTTCTCAATGTGGTTCCATTGCAAAGCACGTCGAAGGTGGTGCGCGTCTCGTCGTCTGTGCCGAGGAATCGCCAACTGAGAAAGGCATTTGTGCCCGTTGTAGGAATGACCACTAAACCTCGGTCCAGTTTCTCCATCTGGCTGACAGGCGTGTTTTGTGCAACAGTCCCTAAAGTTGCTGCTACACACAGAATCAACGTGTAAAGTCTAAGTTTGTTCATATCACTTTGATGAATTGGTTTTAGTAATTAGTTCTGGCTGCAAAGTTATAACTTTTTTCCGAAATAGCCAAAAGAATCGTAATGTCAAACGTTTCAAAATGTTAAATTCTAAAACTTTATAATGATTTGGCTGACCATATTGAAATATTTTTATAACTTTGCACCGTATTAATGCCAATTGGAATCTGACTAAATACTTAATAATAACAACTAAAACAACTAAAAGCATGAAGAAAATTTCTACTCTTGTCATTATGACATTCTTTTGCTGTCTGGGCGCTTTGGCTCAGGTAGAGTTGGGTGACATCAAGTTCAGCCTGGGAGAGGGTAAGAAGATTAGCCCTACTACAGGTAAGATCTTAGTCACTTTCCCTGATGTGCAAGGTGTTGATCCTACTACCACCTCTTTCGAGATTGCAGGTAAGTTCACCCCTGGTGAAGAACTGGAGTTTAACGGTGTCACCGCTTTGTTCTCTGAGGGTTATGAAATCAGTCTTTACGATTATGAGCTTGAGCCCAAAACAGATTACGCCCTAACCATTACTTCTGTAAAGGTCAATAACATTGAGCTTCTTAACGACAAGACCTTCGTGCTCCACTTCCAGACCCGCAGCGCTGAGCGCAAGATGTCATGGGTATTTACTATCGACGAGGCCTCTTCAGCACAGATTGTAGCAGAAGCTACAGCCAACCCTGCAGGTGATGGAGAAGATGTGACCAAGTATATGGATATTCAGAAGAATGGTTCCAGCACCAAGCGTTATTATGTGCCTGCAAAGAACTATGAGGAAATTACTCTGCCGGATGGAAACCTTCTGCCGATGACAGAGGACTTGCTGTTCAAGTTTGGTAATAAGGTTTTCTATGTGGGTAAGTATAACGATGGTTCGTATAAAGATCTTATTAGCTTTAATGGCCAGAACCAGTATATGACAATCCCCGATGTGAAAGCTGGTGATATTATTACGTTCTATGCCAATCGTGCTACCGCTGGAAAAGCAGATAAACAAACCTGTATCCAGGCAATGTATGCTGCTGCTATTGCTACTGACGGTCTGGAGTCTTCTACTGGTGTTGCAGACTCTATCTGGTTGGGTTCTGCTTATGCAAACTATAAGTTTGAAGCTCTTGCTGATGGTGATATCACTTTCCGTTTTAGCAATACTCTGCTTAAGACAATTACCATTGAGGAAGGTCAGCCGAAAGTTCCCCGCAACTATACTGTCGTAGCTCAGTATAAGGAAGAGGACAGCGATGCCATCGTGCTGAAGGAACTGGTAGCTAAGACAGAAGGTATTACTGGTTCTACCATCAAGGCTAACTATCCTTACTGGCTGGCCGATGCTGAGGGTAATGCTTATACCCACGGTGCAAAAGGTTCTGAGTTCGTTGAGTCATTCGACCTGAAAAATGGTGAGGGCGATACAATCTTTGTTATTAACTACGCAAAGACCGATTACACTGGCGTTGCTTACCTCTCAGAGGGTGAGGATATCGAAGGTTCTATCCTCTGCACAAGCCCGAATGCCGCTATCCGTTCTTCAATGGGTAAGGCCGCTTATGTGATGGAAGACACCAAGCTCGTGACCTTGCAGCCCGGCACTTATAAGATTCGTGCCATCCTCTTCGATGCAGGTAAGACCCCTGGCTATGTATGCGTATTTAGTAAGGGTGCTACCGAGAATGATGAGATATCTCTCACTGCTAATGCTACCAACTGGACGGAGGCTGAGTCTGATCTGCTGACTATCACTGAGGCTACCGATATTAAACTGCTGTCAGGTGGTAGTGACACTACCGGTCTTGATGTTGTCATGATCTATAAATCTGACGATGCTCCCGAGGATCCTCAGGGTATTACCGAAGTGAATGCCGGTGCTCAGAAGATGGCTGCTCGCAAGTTGATGAAGGAGGGTAAGATCCTGATTCAGACCGAGGCAGGCACCGTGAACGTAGCTGGTCAGCTGGTGAAGTAAGAAATCTTTCGTAATGTTAAAATCGGTAAGTTTCGTCAGCCGTTGACGAGACTTACCGTTTTTTTTTTGTACCTTTGCAACGGCTATTGTATGCGTATGCATAAAGCCATCAGTAACTGCCGAATAACTATAAATAACGATATGAAGCGAATTATCACTTTGGTTTGCACGCTTTTTGTAGCATTTGCTGCAATGGCTGAGGATGGCGATGTGACGATGACCGTTAATGGCATGACCACCAAGATGAGTGACGGTACTTTTAGCGTCAACATTAACAGTCAGGGTCGCATCAGTTCATTCCAACGCAAAGGTACTGAGTTTCTTGGCGGCAACACCATCTACTTCGATTTTACCACCGCTAATGGTAATCAAGGTCTCAATCCTGTCAATGTGAAGGTAATCAAGAACACAGCCGAGTATTGCGAGGTGCTCTATAGCGCTACCGGAGGTAACACTATCTGGGAGCAGGGCTATATCATGCGTAAGGGTGCCCCGGGTATTTATACTTACGTGATAGCTACGGGAACCGCTACCTCCGCCAATGAGCCTATCAAGGAGGCCCGCGTGTGCAGCCGACTCGATGGCTCAATGCTCAATGGCTATGTGGATTATCGTATGAATGGCAAGATACCTTCCAATAACGAGATGGCTGTGGCTGAGAAAGAAGAGAATACCATTCAGGATGCCACCTACCGCTTGGCTGACGGCAGTATCTACACCAAGTACAACTGGGCCAATTACATTGAGCGTGATACCCTGCACGGTCTTTATGGCTTGAGTAATAATTACTATGGTCTTTTTAATATTCCTGTGTCTTACGAGTGGATCAATGGCGGTTGCGACCGTCAGGAACTCACCGTTCATGCCACCAGCAAGTCGCCTATCAGTATCCAGATGTTGCAAGGCGAGCACTTCGGAGGTCAGGCAATGGTGCTCAACGAAGGTGAGAAGAAACTCTACGGACCTTTCCTGATCTTCCCCTGCTATAGCAAGAATCCTGTGGCTTCAGCCCGTATCCGTGCAGAAAAGGAGGCTGCCGAGTGGCCTTTCCAATGGTTTGAGAACGACCTGTATCCCCGCGATCGCGGTACGGTACGTGGTCATCTGAACGTTACCACTGGCCAGCGCAACGACAGTGTGCGTGTTATCCTGGCTCAAGAGAAAGGAAAAGAACCCATTGAGATGATGCATGGCTATCAGTTCTGGTCGTTGACCGATGCCAATGGTGACTTTATAATAAAGAATGTACGCCCGGGCACGTACCATTTATATATGTATGCCAAGGCCGGTGAGGTCACCGATATGCTCGAACAGGATGATATCACCGTCACCTCAGGCGACAATGACCTTGGCACAGTGACCTGGACACCTAAGAAATACAGTCAGATGCTGTGGATGATAGGTCAGAACGACCGTCGCAGCAGCGAGTTCTGTCTGAGTGACGAGCTTCGTCAGTATGGTCTGTGGGAAAAGGTGCCCAGCAGCCTTACCTATACGATAGGGCAGAGCCAGGAGAAGACTGACTGGTACTATGCCCAGACACAGAAGGGCGGTACCTGGACCATTAAGTTCAATCTGCCCGAGCGTCCTTCCGGTCGTGTCTATCTGACCGCCTCTATTGCCGGCTGTTCTGGCTCGGGTTCTCAGATTGCCGTCAAGGTGAACGGCACGTCGAGAGCTACGTGGAAACCCGGCGTCAACGATGCCTGCATCTATCGCAGTGCCATCAACAGCGGTCGCCACTATGTCTTCACCACCGATTTTATCTATACCGGTTTGAAGGTAGGCGAGAACACAGTGCAGTTGACCTATAGTGGTGGCGGCAGCAAGGACGGTATCATGTACGACTGCATCAAGATGGAGGCTGGCGAACTCGTTACCGACGGTATCCGTGAGGTGACCGTCGACCCCGCTGCCGATGCCCGTCCCGCTAAGTACATCGACCGTGGCCGCCTTGTCATCGAGAAGGGTGGGGCACGCTTCAGTGCTGCAGGCATGAAGTTGTAAGTCTTAAAATAAAAAACACGAATCATAACAATAAATACTATACACAAATGAAAAAACTACTATTACTGGCTCTGATGGGGCTGATGACCATTCAGGTGAGCGCTCAGCGTGTCACCGACAAGCTGGATCGCGGTCTGGTGGCAGTGCCTTCAGGAAATGGTATTTTGGTCACTTGGCGAAAATTCGGTAGTGAATACTACGATACGCAGTATAATCTCTATCGCGATGACACCAAGATTGCCGGACCTATCTCTGTGTCTAATTATCTTGATGCGTCGGGCACTACCAAGAGTACCTATGTCGTAGAACCCGTTGTCAGAGGTGTCGCCCAGGCAAAGTCGGCTGCCGTTAAGGCATGGACAGCCAATTACAAGGACGTTCCCCTGCAGCCGGTGGTCAACCGTGCCGGCGTTACGAAGGCCAATTCTAATACTGTTCGTACCAGTGACGGCTATGAGGGCGACAATGGTTATGTCATCAATGATGTGTCACTGGCCGATGTTACCGGTGATGGCGTATGCGAGTTTATTGTTAAGCGCAACAACCGTACGGGAAATCTGCGTTCTGCCAGCAATACCACCGACTTCAACCTCTATGAGTGCTACAAGATGGATGGCACTCGTCTGTGGTGGATAGACCTTGGTCCTAACCTCATGGCAGGTGCCGATGAGCAGTGGGACATGATAGGCTATGACTGGGACGAGGATGGTAAGGCCGAGATGATTATGCGTGGTGCCGACAATATGATTATCCATACATCGACCGGCAAGACCATCAATATCGGCAATATGACCGCTGGTTTCGGTAACTACGACCGTCCCGAATATATGGGAGTGGGTAATGAGTATCTGCTTTACCTGAATGGTGAGACTGGTGAACCTTATGGTTGGGATGGTTCTGAGAACTGGACCCCCATGGCTTATCCTCTGCCGCAGTTTGAAACTGGTGAGACCTACGGCAGTTCCAACGTATGGGGAGACTTAGGCCACCGTATGATGAAACACTATTTCGGCGCTCCTTACCTCGATGGCCGTCATGCCAGCATCTTCTTGGGACGTGGCTGTTATACCCGTCATAAGTTCTGCGCACTCGATGTCAATCCCGCTACCCATGAGCTGACCCAGCGCTGGCGTTGGAACTGCTACGACGGTGGCTCACCCTGGTTTGGCAATGGCTTCCACAATTACCAGATAGCCGATGTCGACATGGATGGCCGCGATGAGATTATGTTCGGTTCCATGACCATCGACGATACCGGCTTCGGCCTTGCTACGACGGGTTTGGGACATGGTGATGCCCAGCACTGCGGTGATCTTGACCCCTATCGTTGGGGACTGGAGCAGTTTACCTGTCAGGAGGGTTCACAGGGTAACTCCTATTGGAATGCTACGACAGGACAGATCTATTATCGTAAGGCTGACGGCGGTGACGATGGCCGTTCGCTGGCAGGTAATTTCTCCAACAGCTACCCTGGCGGCCAGGGACGCAGTGTGTCATCCGGTGTCATCGGTCTGACATGCGACAAGGTAGTAGATACCAATGGCGATGCCATGTCGGGTAGCTATTCTAACCTTAACATGCGCGTCTTCTGGGATGGTGACCTGCTTGATGAGATTTTCAACTGTCCTACCGGAACAGCCCGTGAACCAAAGGTGATGAAATGGGGCGGTTCCGTCATTAGAGCTTTTGGCGATGATGTCATTACCAACAACGACTCCAAGTGTAACCCTTCTGCCCAAGGTGATATCCTGGGCGACTGGCGTGAGGAAATCGTGTTGCGTCTGCGAAACAATTCTGCTTTGCGCATCTTCACGACAACCTATTCGACCAATTACGACCTTTACACCCTTTGGGATGACCATGAGTACCGCAATGCGATGACCTGGCAGTGTGTGGGCTACAATCAGCCACCTCATCCCAGCTTCTTCCTTGGTGAGTTGGAGGAAATCACCATTGCACCGCCTCCCACCATTCTTCAGGGACGTACCGAGGTGACCGGAACGATTCAAAGTACCAGTGACCATCTGCTTGTTTCAGGTTATGAGAACAAGACCATCTCTGTGGCTGATGGTGCCTCTCCCTGGGTACTGACAGTCAATGCACCGGCATGGGTACAGGGTACCGGTTCAAAGCAGGCCACTTCCTCTACGCCGAAATCTCCCGCCCGCAACGTTATTACTTATACCACGACACTTACTGGCGGCGCTTTCGGTGGCGCTACCCGCCTTGTGAAGCAGGGTGAGGGTGTGCTCGTCCTTCCTAATGTCGTAGAGAAGCATACCGGTGCCACCGATGTATGGAACGGTACGTTGCAGTTTGACGGTACCTTCGAGAAGAGTCCGTTGTGGCTCAACCGTCACACGACGCTCATCTCCAATGGCGGTAAGTTCCTTGGCGGTATCAAGGCCGACTATAACGCCACCATCTATCCTGGCGGAAAGAATAACGTGGGATCTGTCACCACAAGCAATCTGACTTTGGGCTTTGGCTCACGTGTTGTCATCGATTATGCCGGTGGCCAGTTCGACCAGGTCAATGCCGACACTATGAGCATTGTTGTCAAGACCTCCTCACTCTGGCTGAGCTATGGTCGCGC